>ERZ772819.1969-NODE-1969-length-15894-cov-5.063262_pt1 | contig 15894 bp, 17 predicted proteins | sample MGYA00580860_ERZ772819 | MGnify/ENA primary metagenome ERZ772819 (study PRJEB29015, sample SAMEA2737683) | human gut metagenome | biome: human gut; feature: human-associated habitat; material: faeces | place: China | collected 2012 ...
GTTGAAAAAGGAAAAATCTCAATATGGATACGTTTGTCCATATTTCGAGTAGCAGTAAAATATTATGAACTTTGCAATAAAGACATTTAATGAATTAACAATTGATGAATTATATGAAATTGTAAAATCAAGATTTGAAGTTTTTGTTTGTGAACAAAAGATTATTGAAGATCAAGAATTTGATGATAAAGATAAAGTTAGTTATCATATAATGTTAAAAGAAAATGATAAAGTTGTAGCTTATTGTAGAATTGTACCTAAGGAAATAGGATATGATTATACTTCTATTGGAAGAGTATTAGTACTTTCAAGTTATAGAAGAAAAGGAATAGCTCAAGAAATGATAAAGGTAGCATTAGATTTTATAAAAAATAATTTAAATGAAAATATTGTAGTATTATCTGGACAGCTTTATGCAAAAGGGTTATATGAAAGTGTAGGATTTAATGTTATCTCTGATGTTTATGATGAAGTTAATATTCCACATGTTAAAATGAAGATAGAATTATAAAAAATAATGTACAAATTTAAAAATTAATACATACCATATAGTAATAAAAATAGTCGAGAAGGAATACTATATGGCTTATGTATTAATTTTTTGTTTAATAGTGGCGATAATTAGTTTTAGTATATTTGTGATAATGGATATATTTGGAGGTAAGTACATTTTAGATATTGAAGACCTTCCAATGGATTGTGATACTGTAATTATATTAGGAGCTGGTGTCAGAGCAGATGGTAATCCTTGTGATTTATTAGCAGATAGGCTAGATACAGGAGCAAAGGTATATGTAATGAGAATATGCAAAACTATTTTATTAACTGGTGATAATAGTGGAGAATCTTATAATGAGCTTGCAGTTATGAAAAAGTGGATTATGAAAAATTATACGAGAACTAATATTAAAGAAGAGGATTTACTAGTAGATAATTGTGGTTTTTGTACTTATGATAGTATGAAAAGGGCAAAAAATATATTTAATATAAAAAAAGCAATAATATCAACTAATGAATATCATTTACCAAGGGCAATATTTATTGCAAGAAGCTTTGGAATTGAAGCTTATGGAATTGCTTCTGATATGAGACAATATGATAAGATGAAAAAATATAAAATAAGAGAGCGAGTAGCTCAGCTTAAAGACTTTTTTTTATGTCTAATAAAGATGCAATAATAGTATCTTTATTAGACATTTTTATGTACTAAATCAAAGTTATATAATATTAAAATAATTATTATATATTCTGGTGGTTCTTCTAAGGTTTTTAATAAACAATTTTGAGCTTCTATTGTCATAGTTTCTGCATCATCTATAATATATACTTTTTTATCAGATATAATTGGCTTTTCATAGACTTTTTCTAGCATTTTTCTTATTTGCTCTATTTTTATTTTTCCATCTGGTTTTATTATATTAAAATCCGGATTATTATCATTTTCGAGTTCTATGCAAGATTTGCACTCACCACAAGGTGATTTATCTTTATTTAAACATAATATCATCTTTGCAAACTCAATAGCTATTTGCTTTTTTCCTATTCCATATTGACCTGAAAATATATAACTATGTGCCACGCTATTTGTATTAAAAGCTTTAATTAGTTCATTTTTTATTTTGTTATTTCCTATTATTTTTTCAAAAGACATTTACTATTTTCACCTTTTTATTAATCTACTTTTCCAAATAAATTTAATGGCCAAATTCTTAATTTTACTTTTCCTTCTATTTTTTCTAATGGAATACATCCAAATCTTCTGCAATCTGTACTTTGTGGTCTATTATCTCCCATTGCAAAAACACAATTTTCTGGAACTACAAAGTCTGTATATACTCCTCCTAGTGAATCTGTAACAACTCCTGGTTGTAAATAATTTTCTTCTAATTTTGAGCCATTTATATATACTCCTCCATCTTTTATTTCAACATGTTCTCCTGGAAGTGCAATAACTCTTTTTATATAGCTAATTTTACCTATTTCTAAAAAATTATATACAAATTTTCCAACTCCTGAATGATTATTATTATAAGTTGCAACAGGATAAGAGCTATTATAATTTTCTTCTGTTGTATATATTTCACTTGGTGCCTCAAATGTTATTATATCTCCTCTTTCAGGAAGTTTCTTCATTGTCCTTCCAACTCTACTTAAAATTAATCTTTGATTTTCTTTTAAAGTTGGAAACATAGATGGTTGTTTAACTATTGTTGGCGTTCCTATAAAATATCTAACAAATAGTGCTAGCACAACCGCTATAACTATACAAAATATCCATTCTAATATATCCTTTGTTTTTTCACTCATTTTATCTATCTCCTAAAACTATAATTTTTTAATTTAATCATTAACGCAGTTATTATATAACATTATTTATGTTTTGGCAATTATTTATTTTCTTTTGTTGGTATTCTTATTACTACTTCTGTTCCTTGTCCATAAACGCTTTTAATATCTATTGTTCCTTGGTTTCTATCTAATATTTCTTTTGCAATTGATAGACCAAGTCCAGAACCTCCCATTTTTCTTGTACGTGCTTTATCTACTCTGTAAAATCTTTCGAAAATTCTTTTTAGGTCATCTTCCGGTATTCCTATTCCGTTGTCTATTATTTTTATATATGCATCATTATAAACAAATCCTACATAAATTTTTATATTTCCGTTTTCATCTGTATACTTTATACTGTTTGTTAATATATTTATTACAACTCTTTCTATTCCATCTTTTTCAGCATATACATTTGGAACATTTGCTGTAACAAAGCATTCTACACCTATGTTCTTTTTATCTAATTCTATTTGCAACTTATCTTGACAACTCTTTACTAAAGCACCCAAGTCAAATTCTTCTTTTTTTACTTCGATTTGTTCTTGGTCAAACCTTGAAAGTGATAAAAGATCTGTAACAAGTTTTGCCATTCTTCTAGCTTCCGTACTAATAACTCCTAAGAATTTTGTTTGCATTTCTTTATCATATTCGCTTTCAATTAATGTATCTGAATATCCCATAATTGATGTTATTGGTGTTTTTAGTTCATGTGATACATCTGCTATAAATTCTTTTCTCATATTATCTAGTTTTACATGTTCTGTTATATCTTGTATTACAACTATTATTCCTGCAGCTCTTTCATTTTCATCTTTAAATGGTGCAAAAAGCAATTTTAAATATTTATCCTTTACTTGAATTTGTGTATTTTGAGATGTCCAGTTTTCTAAATAAATTATTTTTTCCATGTTTAACTCATCATTATGTTTAGAAAAAATCTTATCAAAACTATCATCTTCTGGCATAATTTCTAAGCTTCTTGTCGCAGCAGGATTTATTAAAATTATTCTTCCTTCTAAATTAAAGGCTATAATTCCATCTGTCATATGTAATAAAATTGTTTCTATCTGCCTTTTTTGTCTTGTTGCTTCATTTAAGTTTTGTTTAAGCTCTGCTGTCATTATACTAAATGCATTTACAAGTTCATCTATATCATTTTTTCTTTTCTTTCTTTTAGTATCTGTTGGTATTAGCTCTAAGCTTTCTCCATTTGCAATACGCTCTGCACTTTTTACTAGCTTTTTCATTGGTGATACAATTGAATTAGAAATAAATACTCCAGATAAAATTGAAATTACTCCAAATCCTACAATTGAATATATTGTAAATTTTTGTATTTGTATATTTTTTTCACTGTATTCCTCAATTTTTTGTGTTTCATTTGTTTCTTTTATTTGTTCATCATAAATATTTTTATAAAAAAATCCTAAACTAGAAATTATAATTGTACCTATTATAAAGAAAATTAATATTATTTTTGTTTGTGTTTCTTTAAACATTTATTTTTCTCGCTTTCTTTTTATATTTATATTTTTACCACAAGGGTCGACAGAGGCGTCGACCCCTACATCAAAAACAGAACTTTCCTATTATAACAAAAAGGTTCGGAGACTTCCGAACCTTTTTGTTAATAATCCGTGGCTATGTAGTAACCTACGCCTCTTTTGGTAATTAATATTTTTGGATTTGATGTATCTTTCTCTATCTTTTCTCTTATTCTTCTAACAGTAACATCTACAGTTCTTATATCTCCATAATATTCATATCCCCAAACCTTTTCTAAAAGTAATTCTCTTGTTACAACTTGACCTGGTTGATTTGCTAAATATTTTAATACTTCAAATTCTCTTAATGTTAAATCTACAACTTTATCATTAACACGAACTTCAAATTTTTCATAATCTAATGATAGTGGACCAATTTTAATTTTACTTCCACTTTTTCCACTATTTGCATTTTCCGTAGTATTAGATGTTGCTTCAAATTTTCTTAAGTTTGCTTTAATTCTTGCCATTAATTCTCTTACGCTAAATGGTTTTGTAATATAGTCATCTGCCCCAAGCTCTAATCCTAAAATTTTATCAATTTCTTCATCTTTTGCTGTAAGCATTAATATTGGAATATTTAAGCTTTGTTTAATTCTTTTACATACAGTAAGACCATCCATTCTAGGAAGCATAATATCTAATAAAATTAAATCTGGTTGTTTATCAAGAGCTATATCAACCGCTGTTACTCCATCGTTAGCCTCTAAAGTTTCATATCCTTCTTTTTCTAAATTATATAAAAGTATATCTACAATAGGCTTTTCATCATCTACAACTAAAATTGTTTTCTTTTCTTTTACTGTTTCCTCCACAATGATTCCACCTTTCTTTGCTAATATTATTTACACTATAGCACATTTATATCACAAAGATTACAAATAAACAAGTGAAATTTATAAATTTTCAATTTCTTCTTTAGTTAATCCCGTTATTTTTTCAATTGTTTCTAGTGGTATTTTTTCTTCTTTCATTTTTTTTGCCATAGTTTTTATTCCTTCTTTTTTTCCTTTTCTAAATGAACTGTTTAGCATTGTATTTTATTCATATATTGCTTTTTCTCTCCACCATGCTAATTGTTGCATTCTTTCATCTTCTGTTATTTTATCTAGCTTTTCTTTAGCTTCTTTTAATTCTTTATTCTCTTCCATCTTTTCTTTCACTCTCCTTGAATCCATCTTATTGGGTTATTTTGCATATATTTTATTATCTCATAATATTCCTTTTCATTTCTTATTATGTGTTCATAATAATTTCTCTGCCAAATTTTGTTAATATTGTATTTGAAACATTTTCTTGTCGTTATTGATTTATATTCTTGAATTATCTTTTGTAGGGGCGGACGCCTCTGTCCGCCTTATTTGTATTATAAAATGTATGTGATCTGGCATTATTATATATTCATCTAATATTACATTTTTTTCATATATTTTATCAATATTTTTTAAATGTTCCTCTATTATTTTACCTATTTCTGTTAATTTTATTTTCGGGAGGACAGAGGCGTCCGCCCCTACAGTGTTTAAATTTTTTATTTCAAATATTTTAGAATCGTCTTTTTTCTTTATTTGTAAGCAAACAGGAACGTCTGTCTCTACAGAATATATTTTTGTTTTTTCATTTATTTTTTTCATTTATTTTTTTCATTTGTTTTCTCCTTTTATTTATGACATTTTTGTCGTATTTATTATATATGTCTACACAATTTTAGTCAATACTTTTATGACAAAAATGTCGTTTTGTTTTGTTGCTTGGTATACTATAATGTTTTAAACATAATGTAGGAGGCTATAATGCTAAAACAATATAGATTAAAGAATAATTTATCACAAGAAGAACTTGCTGAAAAAGTTGGTATTAGTTGCAGACATTTGCAACGATTAGAACAGAATGAAGAAAATACGAGAATTTCTACCTTTAAAAAAATTGTAAAAAGTTTAGAAATTCCTGATGATGAAATATTAAAGTTTATAAAAAAATAAACATTCACTATTATAAATGAATGTTTATTTTTTTATAAACTTCCTGCTCCTATTATTCCTGCATCGTTAAATAATTTTGCTGCTACTATGTTTATGTTTTTTCTTTTATTAAATAATAAGTTTTCTTTTATTATTTTTTCTTTTAGTGGTTCTAGTAGAATACTTTGGTAGTATGTAAAACTTCCTCCTATTACAGTTATTTCTGGTTCGAATATATTTATTAAATTTGATATTCCTATTGCCAAATTTTCTATATATTCGTTTATTATTTTTTGTGCTTCGTTTGTAGTTTTTCCTTCTAAATTAGGTAGTATTTGGTAGCTTATTGCATTTGCTGGCATTTTTAAGCTTTGTGTTAGTTTTATTTTAAAATTTTTCATTGAGCCATATATGTCAAAACATCCTATTTTACCACATTTGCATTTTTCTCCACTTTGTTTTATTGACATATGACCTATTTCAAATCCGCTATATTTTTGTGGTTCAAATAGTTTTCCATTTATAAATAAAGCTCCTCCAACTCCTGTTCCTAAGCATATAAACAACCCATTTTTGTATTCTTTCATATTTCCATATAATTTTTCTGCTATAGCTGCACACTTTGCATCGTTTTTTACAATAATTTCTGTATTTGGATAATATTTTTTTATTTTTTCACAAATGTTAAATTCATCTATTCCTAAATTCACAACATTTTTTATTATTTTACTATTTTCAACTGTTCCCGGAATTGCTATTCCAATTTTATTTATATTTGATAGATACTTTTTGTTTTTTCTTAATAAAATGTTTATATTTGATACTATTGTATCTTCTATAAATTGTTCTATTTGATTTTTATCTTTTTCGTTTATTTGTATTTCTATTTTTTCTATAATTTCATCTTTTTCTACTAATCCTATTGCTATATGGCTTCCGCCTATGTCTATTCCAATATTCATTTGTGTGCCTCCTTTTAATAAAGGCGACCAATGGTCGCCCCTACATTATTTATATTATTATTTTATCTTGCAAAACCTTGTATAATTTCTACACACCTGCTGCATCAAATAAGAAATTACCCATATATACTTGCAATGCTGGTACTAAAATAACTAATACAAAGAATATTAACACAACACCAACTAATGCTTGTATTACTTGTGGCATTACAGCCATTATTTTCTGCATTATTTGTTCTATATCCATTTCCATGTATTCAACTAGTTTTTCCATCATTTCTGCCAAGTCTGTTTGCATACCTATTTTTAACATTTCTGTTATCATTGGACTTGCTAGTCCAGATTTTTCAAATGGTTCTATCCATGAACTTCCCATTATAATATTGTTTATTGATGTTTCTATTATTGATAATAGAACATAATTAGAAACTACGTTTTTTGCAACATCTAGAGAATCTTGAATTCTCATTCCATTTTGTAAATTTAAAAGCATCGCTTTCATAAATCTCGAAAAGTCTATTGCAAAAAATAATTCTCCAAAAATTGGCATTTTATATTTAAATAAGTGATAATTGTATTTTCCCTTTGGAGTATTTATATAGTATATAAGTCCTGCTACACTACCAACAATTATTATTGTTGGTACTACCCAATATTTTTCTATCGCTTCTACTAAATGTTTAAACCACAGTGTAGCTGCAGGCAATTGAGCACTACTTCCAACAGACTCGTACACTCCTTCTACAACTGGAATTCCAAACTTTGTTCCAACAACTAATAATATTAATAGTAATATTACCAATGCAGCATTTGGTATAATCATTTTTCTTACTCTTCTATTTAAGTCATCTGAATCTTCTAAATACTTTACTGCTTGACTTAACGATTGCTCTAGTGAACCAGAAAGTTCTCCTACTTTTACCATATTTATATATATATACGGAAAAACATTTGAATAATATTCCATAGTTGTATACATATTTTCTCCAGCTTCTAATCCCGACAAAATATCTTCTAAAATACCTTTGAAAGTCCAATTTTCTGTACTTTGAATAATAGTATTTAAAGCATGTATATTGTTAAAATTAGCTTTTTTTAACAAATAAAAATTTTCTGTAAATATAAGCAAATCTCTTGTTGTAACTTTTTGATTTGCATTTAGTGAAATCATTATTTTTTCTTTTAATGTGAATTTTTTAGTATCCTGATTCATTATATTAGCCGTATTTACATTTTTCATAATTTGGCTAATATCTGTTACATTTTTTCTTTCTTTTTTTTGCTTTTTAGAATTTAATATTAGCCCTCTAACAGGCACAATACTAATCGGCATAAGATTATTTCTTTTTAATCTTTGAACTACAGCATGTTTATTTGTTTCTTCTATTTTATTTTTTACTACTAGGCCACTTTCTGTAACAGCCTTATATGCAAAAACAGGCATATAAGTTTTCCCCCTTAATTTGTTTTACCTCTTTTTATTTTTAGTTGCATAATTGTTCTATTTAATATTTCTATATTTTTTTCTTCTATTTGAGATTTTGCTTGTTCTAATGTTATTCTTTCATCTACAAATAATTCAGCTAAAGAATTTATAATTCCTATACTTCCTTTTTCTGCTCCACTTTGTATTGCGTCTTCTATTTCAGATACACTTATTTTATCTTTTCTTATTATTCCAGCAATTATATTATCTACAACCATAACTTCTGGTAATAATGCTAATCCACCTTTTGTATCTGGTAATAATCTTTGAGAAACAACAAGTTTTAGAACAGATGACAATAAGTATTTTATTGATGCTTGATCACGCACTTCATAAAAGTTTATCATTCTATCTATAGTTTCTGCACAAGATTTTGTATGTAGCGTTCCAATTACTAAGTGACCAGATTCAGCCATTTCAATTCCCGCTTCCATAGTTTCTTTATCTCTAATCTCTCCAATAACAAGAATATCGCAGTCTTCTCTTAATGAGTTTTTTACACCATCACTAAATGTTAAAACATCTCTTCCTTCTCCTACTTCTTTTTGGATAATCATAGATTTTTTACTATGGTGTCTAAACTCAACCGGATTTTCCAATGTTAATATTTTTCTATTTTGATTTTCATTTATATGATTTATTAGTGCATTAAGAGTTGTTGTTTTTCCTGAATTTGTTTTTCCTGTAACTAACATTAAACCTTGTGGTTGATATGTCATACGTCTTACAACATCTGGAACGCCTAAATCTTCATATCTTGGAAGTGTACTTTTTATAAGTCTTAATGTAAAAACTGGAACTTCGTTAGCAATAGAAACGTTTACTCTTAAACGTATATCTTTATATTCGTAAGACGCATCTAATCTTTTTGTAGTTCTATACACCTCGTCTTTTTCTACATTTCCTCTAACCAAATAATCGTATATTTCATTCATATCCTCTGGTGTTAATATATCCATTTCTTCAATTGGTTCAAGCTTTCTTCTAATTCTTAGCATTGGCTTTAATTCATTAACTAGATGTATATCTGATGCATCTTTTTCTATTGCAACATCTAAAACTTTATCCATATTTACCATTTTAATTCCTCCTTAGTATATCACAAGCTTATTATTTAATTCATCTAAAGTTGTTATTCCATCTACAACTTTTTGTATGCCATCTGTTATAAGTGGTTTATATCCATACTTCTTTGCTTCTTTTTTTATTTCCAATGTTGATTTATTTTCAACTATTAATTGTTTAATTTCTTCATTTAAAATTAATTGCTCAAAAATTCCTATTCTTTCATAATACCCTGTTTGATTACATTTGTTACATCCTACAACATCAAATGTTTTTCTTCCATCTAAATTGTACTCTATTCCATATCTATCTCCAATTCTCTTTATTATTTCTTTTTCTTGTTCATTAAATTCTCTTTCTTTTGAGCAATATGGGCATACTTTTCTTACCAATCTTTGTGAAACAGATGTAGCAAGTGTACTTGCTATGTCATAATTAGAAACTCCAAATTTTCTAAGTCTTGTAATAACTTCTATTGCATCTATTGTATGAATTGTAGATAACACATAATGTCCAGTTTGTCCAGCTTGCATTGCAATTTCTGCAGTTTCGTTGTCTCTTATCTCTCCAACAAGAATAATATCTGGATCTTGCCTTAAAACGGTCCTTAAAGAATCTGAAAAATTAGTTTTTGCATCTATTTCTATTTGGTTTAACCCAGGTATACGTATTTCAACGGGTTCTTCTATTGTAGTTATATTTATCTCTGGTGCATTTAAATAGTCTATTATACTATATAATGTTGTTGTTTTCCCCTCTCCTGTTGGTGCTGCAACAACAACTATTGAATTTTTCTTATTAAAGCAATCTTTTAATAATTTTTCATCCTTAGGAAAACCTAATTCAAAAATTCCTTTTATTGTTTGGTCCTTTTTTAATAATCTTAATACAAATTTTTCTCCATATATATTTTTTTGTGAAGATACACGAATATTATATCCTGGATAAGTTGTAATTCTTCCGTCTTGTGCTTCTTGTTTTTCTTGATGCATTTCAGAAATAGCTTTTAATCTACCTATTAAATGGTTTTGCTTATCTTTATCTATTTCTACTACTGTTATAAGTTCTCCATCTATTCTATAACGTATTCTTACTTTATCTTCTTGTGGTTCTACATGAATATCACTTGTTCTTTTATCTATAGCAGTCTTTATAATACTATCTACTAATGCTGTTATATCATTTTCAGAACTCATATTTTCAGATATTTTTCCCTCAAATGAATCTAGTATTTTATTAATGTTGTCCTCAAAAGTTATGTATTTTTCCATAACTAATCCTTTATTTAAAAGCATTAGTCTTATATTTTCCATAGACCTTCTGTTAATTGTACTTGAAAAACATACTTTTATTTTACCATTTTCTATTTCAAATGGTACTGCTTTATTTTGCCTTGCTACATCTAAAGAAATATAATCTTGAACATTTATTAAAATATTTCTAGGTGTTAATAATATTCCTTTTTCTCCTTCAATTTCTGCTATAGCATCTATTAAAACTTGAGAATCACAAGCTTTTAATATATTTAAAATTTCACCAATTTTTTGATTTGGATGTTCTTTTTGATAATTTAATGCTTTTTCTATATCATCTTCTGTAACTACCCCTCTTCTAACCAATTCTATTCCTATAGGTTGTCTACGTTTTATCTCCATATTTTTCTCCTCTCTTTTGTATTAAGTTTTTATATAATAAATTCTAAAGTTTTGCTTACTTTTTCTTGTTCTCCTATTACAATTTCTATAGTTATTTTACTTTTATCATATACAGTTTCTTTTGAAAATTTTGCTAATTGTACATCATTACTTATTTTTACTTTATTTCTATATATTCCTTTACTTTGTGAATCATAAATATATTTTATTTCTTCATTATCAACATTTATTTGAATAATATTATTTTCAACATTAACAGATTTTATATTTTTATTTTTTGTATCTGAAATTAAATATTGATTTAATCTAGTTAATTGAGCTGAATTATTTGTTGTAAATTCTATGCTCCTAGAATTTTTATTAAAATAAATAGTTAAGTTTGCAATTGTCGCAAATAATATAGTTAATCCAATTACATATATAACTAAACTTGTTAATGTTATTCCGCTTCTCTGATTTCATTTTGTTCTCCTCAAAATATTTATTCTGTTTTATTATATCATATGAAATGTCGTTTTTATATTACATTTTTGTTACAATTTTAAAAGCACGAATGCAAAATGACTATTAATATTTCATTTCGTATTCGTGTCTTTTTATTTTTTATCTTCTATTTCCTTTTATTAGGTTTTCTAAATATTCCATTTCTTCTTTTACATCTAAACGTGCAAATAATGGTTCTATTTTGCTTGGAACTTCTATTATTCCGCTATTTGAATGAATTTCTTTTATGTCTTCCCATTGTCTATTTTCTACATTAAGTGTATTTAATATTTTTTCTGCTGTTTCTGGCATATATGCTTGCAACATTGTTCCTACTATTCTAAGGTTTTCAACTAAGTGTGCCATTACAGAAACTAATATTTTTCTATCTTCTTCATTTTCAGATTTTGCTAGTTTCCATGGCTCTGTTTCATCTATATATTTATTAGAAATAGAAATTATTTCCCATATTTTTTCAAGTGAATTACTTACATGTAAATCATCCATAAGCTTTTCTATTTCAATTATATTGCTTAATACTTTTTCTTCTAATTTTGCATCTATTTCTGTTGTTTTAGCTTCTGATGCATCTACTTTTCCTTCAAAGTATTTATTAATCATTCCTACTGTTCTGTTTAGTAAATTTCCTAAATCATTTGCTAAATCTGCATTAAATCTATTTACAAAACTTTCTGGTGTAAATGAAATATCTTGGTCAAAAGCAAACTCTCTTAATAAGAAATATTTCGTAGCATCTACTCCATATCTTTCTGTTAGATTCTCTGGGTAAATAACATTACCTTTAGATTTTGACATTTTTCCATCTCTTATTGAAATAAATCCGTGTGCATATATTTTTTTAGGAAGTGGTAAATCTAATGCCATTAAGAATATAGGCCAATAAATACCATGAAATCTTATTATATCTTTTCCAATTATATGAAGATCTGCTGACCAATATTTTTTAAATTTGCTATCATCTTCTTGCATATAACCAAGTGCTGTAATGTAGTTTGTTAAAGCATCTAGCCAAACATATACTACGTGTTTAGGGTCACTTGGTACTTTAACTCCCCAATCGAAACTTGTTCTACTAACACATAAATCTTCTACACCTGGTTTTATAAAGTTATTAAATAATTCATTTTTCCTACTTTCTGGTTGTATAAAATCTGGATTTTTCTCGTAAAATTCCTCTAATCTTTTTTGGTATTTTTTCATATTGAAGAAATATGTTTCTTCTTTCATAAGTTGTACATCTCTACCACAATCTGGACATTTTCCATCTACTAATTGTGTTTGTGTAAAATATGTTTCACAAGGCATACAATACCAACCTTCGTACTCACCTTTGTATATATCTCCTTGTGCTAATAGCTTTTCGAATATTTTAGCAACAGTTTCTTCGTGGCGTTTATCTGTTGTTCTAATAAAGTCGCTATAACTTATATTCATATCTTTCCATAATTTTTTTGTTGTTTCTGCCATTTTATCAACATATTCTTGTGGTTTACTACCTTCTTTTTCTGCAACTGTTTGAATTTTTTGTCCGTGTTCATCTAACCCAGTTAGCATATAAGAATCGTAACCTCTAAGAGCTTTATATCTTTTTATTGTGTCTGTAAGAATTGTTGTATATGCTGTTCCTATATGGAATTTACCACTTGGATAATATATTGGTGTGGTTATATAAAATTTTTTCTTATTTTCCATCTATCTCATTCCTTTCATTAAAATTATAAATCAGTTTATTTTTTATATTTTCAACATCATAATATTTATTCCGGGTCGCCGAGGACGTCGACCCCTACAATGTTTGACATTATTTTTTTATATTTCATTATATAATAATAAATATATTTGTTTTGAAATGCCGCGTAAGCGACCAAACGAGCAGTTACATCTGCGAGTGCGATTGGAGCAATCTTCATTTTATTAATTTAGATCTTTATACTGTAAATATAAAAGTTATTTTTATAAAAATATAATTATGTAGGCAAATGGTTGATAAACCATTTTTTATTCGAAGATTGCGACACCAAGGCATAAAAAACAATATATTTGTTATTAAGTATTTAAACATTTTTATTCATCTATTTTGATGTGTACGTCTTTTAATTGTTCTGCCATTACTTTTGATGGTGCTCTCATTAATAAATCTCTTGCTTTTTTGTTTTTAGGAAATGCTATTATTTCTCTTATGTTTTGTGAATCTGTTATTAACATTACCATTCTGTCTACTCCTGGTGCAGCTCCAGCATGTGGTGGTGTTCCGTATTGAAATGCATTGTATAATGCTCCAAATCTATTTTTTATTTCTTCTTCTTCATATCCTGCTATTTCAAATGCTTTTACCATTATTTCTGGGTTATGATTTCTAACTGCTCCAGATGCCATTTCATAGCCATTACATACTAAATCGTATTGATATGCTAGTATGTCCAATGGTTCCATTTTTTCTAGTGCTTCCATTCCTCCTTGTGGCATTGAGAATGGGTTATGGCAAAAGTCTATTTTTCCTTCATCTGATAATTCATACATTGGAAAATCTACTATCCAACAGAATTTGTATACATTTTTTTCTATTAAGTCTAAACGTTTTCCAAGTTCTATTCTAACTAATCCTGCAATTTTTTGTGCTGTTTCAAATTCATCTCCTATAAAGAAAATACTTGAATTTGGTTTTACTCCATAGTTTTCTACTAATTCTTTTTGCATTTCTTCATTAATAAATTTTGCAATTCCACCTTGAACATTTCCATCTTGTTCGAATTTTACCCAAGCTAAACCTTTAGCTCCTGCTTCTTCTACTGCAAAGTCTGTCATTTTATCAAAGAATTTTCTTCCTTGCTCTGCTCCATTTTCTACTACTATTGCTTTTACAGTTTTTCCTGCAAATGCTTTAAATTCTGAATGTTCAAATACTTTTGTAACATCTTGTATTATTAGTGGGTTTCTTAAATCTGGTTTATCTATTCCATATTTCTCCATAGCTTCTCTGTATGGAATACGTACAAATTCACCTTCATTAACTTTCCAATTTGTGAACTTCTTAAATGTATATGGTACAACTTCTTCTAATATCTTAAATACATCTTCTTGTGTACTATATGCCATTTCAAAGTCTAGTTGATAAAATTCTCCTGGTGCTCTATCCGCACGAGGATCTTCATCTCTAAAACATGGTGCAATTTGAAAATATTTATCAAATCCACCTACCATTAATAATTGTTTAAATTGTTGTGGTGCTTGTGGAAGTGCATAAAATTCTCCTGGGTGTAATCTACTTGGAACCAAGAAATCTCTTGCACCTTCTGGTGATGAGTTTGCTAAAATTGGTGTTTGAATTTCAGCAAATCCTAATTCATCCATTTTATCTCTTAATGTTTTTAAAATTTTAGAACGTAGCAAAATATTGTTGTGCAATTTCTCGTTTCTTAAATCTAAAAATCTATATTCTAATCTTAAGTCTTCCCTAACTTCTTGGTCTGTATTCACTTCGAAAGGAAGAACATTTTTGCATTTTCCTAAAACTTCTATACTATTTGCAACAACTTCAATACTACCTGTTGAAAGTTTAAGATTTTTACTTGCTCTTTCCACAACTTTTCCAGAAATACACACACTACTTTCTGTTGTTATTTCTTTAACCTTGTTTTGCATTTCTTCACTTGAAACAACAATTTGAGTAATACCAAATTGATCTCTTAAGTCAATAAACACCATTCCTCCAAGGTTTCTTATTTTTTGCACCCAACCAGAAAGCTTAACCTCACTTCCTATATTTTTCTCATTTAATTCACCACAATTATGTGTTCTATATTCGTTCATTTTATTCCTCCATAAATTGTATCAATATTCTGTACTATTTTACTACGAAATCTCGGAAAAGTCTATAAAAATAGTACTATTAAATAAAAAAAGGTTACAATTCAGCAAGATTTGATTTTCTAGCATAATTTTATATTTTTTCCATACATAGGCGGACAGAGGCGTCCGCCCCTACAACATCTGACATAATTCATTTATATAAAATATCCAATATATATATATTATTTTTATTTAGACGGACAGAGGCATCCGACTTCATGTAACTAGAAAAACCCGCCAAAGCAAATTGCTTTAGCGGGTGGATTATTTATTATTTTTTATTTAATTTCTTTCTAATTAAAGGTATATTTTTTATTAAAATAATTACTGCAAATATAGCAATTGCATTTATAATCACTTTATAGCCAATTCCGGTATTTGGTAATCTTCCTTTAAAAATAGTATTTTTTTCTTCTGATTTTTGAATATTATCTTCTCCAGAATTTTGATTATTGTCTTCCTCTTGGTCTTTATTATCTTCTCCTGGGTTTTGATTATCGTCTTTACCTGGATCTTTATTGTCTCCTCCCGGTTTTT
>ERZ772819.1977-NODE-1977-length-15853-cov-4.167236_pt1 | contig 15853 bp, 9 predicted proteins | sample MGYA00580860_ERZ772819 | MGnify/ENA primary metagenome ERZ772819 (study PRJEB29015, sample SAMEA2737683) | human gut metagenome | biome: human gut; feature: human-associated habitat; material: faeces | place: China | collected 2012 ...
CGGATTGCAGTTTCCTGCAGATGGTAGTCCGGCTGCTGGCCGTCGAAGAGTTCGAGGACGGCGATCTGCTGCTCGGCTCCGCGCAGGTATTTTTCTTCCCCGGTCACTTCGTAAACCTGAAGAATGACTTCGGCCGCCGGCTGTACGATCGATTGTTCGTAATTTACTTCCGAAGCCGGATAAGCCGTTCCAATCTCAATCAGTTGATCAGCATGACGTCGGAACAGATCTCTTACTGTTTTCAGATCCTCCTGTTCTCCTGCTTTTTCCAGCTCTTGGCAGAGCATCACAATCGGCATTTCAATCGGATAAAAACGGAATCCATCCTGTTCATAAAATTTTTCTGTGATACGAACTGCTGTCTTCAGATTTTCTTTTTCTCCCCACAGCTTCCAGCATTCAAGAAAGAATGTCACTGCCCATGGGTAGTTGTAAAGCCGAAAATAGCTGTTGTCCTTTCCGGAACAGTTGCAAACAAGACCTGTTGCTACATTTACCAGCTCGCGAAGATAGAATGCATGGTACTCACGAAGGCTTTGCTCCGCTTTTTCCCGGTCTTTTAAAAGATTCTGCTGCAGTGCCCGTGCAATCAGCACACCCATACCGGTACGCTCCCGTCCGGCATTGAAATCGTTTTCCGGCGTGCAGACGAGAATTTTTTCTTCGTTATCATACGGCAGATAGGCACCCTGCAGTTCTTTGATCTTTCCATGATACTGCTGGTGATCGACAATAAACGCACACCGTTTTGCAGCCAGTGTTTCCGGCCGCTCCTGTACGAGAAGACGGCAAATAGTTTTCACCTCGTCGGCACAAATTGAAAGTACATACTCCCCTGTTTTTTCATTTTCAAACAGATATTCATAAACACCTTTTTCCGTCTTTTCCAGCGATACTCCGTTTACCGTCACTTTTTCCGCCGGAAATGTCGGTTCAATGGTTACCTTACTCGTCTCTCCCGGATAAATCACATACTGCTCCGCATCCACCAGAATCACCTGGGAAAATGCTCTTAATTTCTCCCGGAAATCTTCACGTCCCTGATGCGGAAATACTTTCCACTCCAGCGTCATCGTGTCTCCCGGTGCAAATTCCTGTGCGGACGGGTGCAGCCAGAAGCAGCCTCTGTCATTACTCTGCAGTTTCAGATCGCGCTCCACGCTGTAAGCAGAAAGACTGCCTTTTGTGAGCACCATTCCCAGATGCGGAGCCGCACCACCCATGCGGAGCGCCATGATATAACTGGTATTCTCCCCACAGAAAACATGTGCATGGCACCGATAGTCACGGCAGGTCACACTGTCCGTGTAGCGGTCCTGCAACGGAAATGAAACCCCAATACTTCCGGCATTTGTAAAATACGGATGCGCACCGTTGTAAGAAACCACAATCTTCGTTGTCAGCACATCTCCGTCTTTCTCATTCTGCACCTCAGCCGAAAACTCCGGCGGGCATTTCACCTCGGCGTATGGGAAATCCTCCCGCAGCCAGTTCATCTGTTTTGGATCTTTGGAAAATACAATTTCTTTCACGTTCCCAACTCTCATTTTTTATTTCCCCTTTCGTTTTTTTGATCCCGCTTTTTGAACTCCATGTAAAATTTATTTGCTGCTTTGATCATACTATATCTACATGCTCTTTTCTATATCTCTTTTTTCGTTTTACTTTATTTTTTCTTTCTTGCCGATAGTATTTTTTCTCAATTTTTGCTATACTGAAAATGTATGCGTATCAAACTCCGGCATTGCTCTTTCAAGCTGCCGACACATACATAAACTTCATAAAAGGGGGTATCTTTTTCATGGATACGTATGTCATTTTAAAAGACCTGGCAATCATTATCGTATTCGCAAAATTGTTTGGTATTCTTGCCAGAAAATGCAAGGCTCCGCAGGTTGTGGGCGAGCTGATTGCCGGTATTGTCCTTGGACCCAGTGTGCTGGGACTCGTTCAGCAGTCTGACTTTCTCGCACAAATGGCGGAGATCGGTGTCATTTTGCTGATGTTCTCCGCAGGTCTTGGCACCAGCCTGAAGGATCTGCTCCGCACCGGAGTGAAATCCCTGCTGATCGCCTGTGCCGGTGTTTTTGTTCCTCTGGTTCTTGGAGCCGTCTTATACATGAGCTTTTATGGCTTCTCTGCTGTCGGAACGGAAGAATTTTACCACGCTGTTTTTATCGGTGTTATTCTGACTGCGACATCGGTCAGCATCACCGTACAGGCCTTGAAAGAACTCGGCAAGCTGAAAACAGAGGTTGGAACAACCATCTTAAATGCAGCCATCATCGACGATGTCATTGGTATCATTGTGCTGACTGTTGTCATCGGTTTTAAAGATCCGACATCCAATCCGCTGAAAGTAGCAGCCTCCACCATTCTGTTTTTTGCCCTTGCGATTGTGCTCGGTTTTCTCTGCTTTAAGCTGTTCAACCGCATGAACTCCGTATTTCCGCACACCCGCCGTCTCCCGATTCTGGGTCTTGCACTCTGCTTCGGACTGTCCTACATTTCCGAAAAATATTTCGGCATCGCCGATATTACCGGTGCATACGTTGCGGGCGTTATCCTGTGTTCCCTCGATTCTTCCGATTACATCGAAGAAAAAATGGATATCAGCTCCTATATGATTTTCGGACCGATTTTCTTTGCAAGTATCGGACTCAAAACAACGCTCAGCGGCATGAACGAGAAATTCGTACTCTTTGCCATCTGTTTCGTCATCGTCGGCCTTGCCGCAAAAATTATCGGCTGTGGCCTGATGTCAAAGGGATGCGGCTTTACCTGGGGCGACAGCCTGAAAATCGGTGTCGGTATGATGACCCGTGGTGAAGTCTGTCTGATCGTTGCGCAAAAGGGTCTGAATGCAGGCTTTTTATCCGGCGATTTCTTCAGTGCCGTGATTCTGCTGATTCTCTTCTCGAGTGTTGCAACACCGATTATACTAAAAATCTTATACGCGAAAATGCCGACGGCAAAAGATTCTGCAAAGGCATCCTGACTTTCCTTTTACCAAAACAGGGCGCTGTGCCATTTCCTGCACAGCGCCCTGTTTTTTTCGTATCAACCGGTAAGTTCTGATTTTTTCTACCACAGAATCTTCTCTGCCTCAGCTCCATCCGCAAACGGTCCCGGCATTGCTGCCACGCCGCGGTGCTCGCCAAGATAGTCCTGATCGAAGATAATCGTGCTTCCGTCCGGATCTTCGAATCTCTGCTCCGGCTCGAAGGCGTATCCTAAAATATCACTGTTGATAATTCCCGTCCGGAAATCCTTCAGGAACTCATACACGTTCGTCTTGATGGAATAGTGGCCGTCTTTTTCCACAAGTTCCACCTTAACCTGGTTCTCGTTATCCATAAGATTCTCTTTTTCATTCACACACGCCTTTGCTCCGTTAAAGTAAGCGTTTCCGTTTACCCAAACCGGCAGATGGCATTTATTGTGATACGGCTCCAGCTTGCTCATGTCGGCCGGTTTATCCAGCTCAAAGTGGCTGATCCACTCGTCATAGGTCGGATACTCGTCGAACACATGCGTTCCGACCTCCTGGTTATCCTCCATCTTGAAGCCCATGTCCTCAACCGTTTCTGTTTCCTCAACCGGGTAATTCTGGATAAAGATGTTGTTGTAGAACCGGTCATCGCCATGCAGGAATGTCATGAATCCGGCAACCTCGGTACGGTGACGGATGTGATACGGCGTGTAACGGTCTCCTGTTCCGCCGCCAACTGCAGTTAATGAGCCAAGCATCAGATTGTGTACGCAGGCAATACCATCGGTCGCCATACGAACGCTGACCGGTGAGAGCATAATGTTGTTATCGATCAGTGTCGGACCATGGCCAACCTCGATGAAAATATCCTGACTCATCATTGCGCCCTCTGCCTTTGGTGTTCCCTCCGGCGGGCAGTTGTCGTGCAGCAGGTTCTGGGTCAGGCGTGTTCCCTGTGCCTCCCAGTCGCACCAGATGCCCATCGTACAATGATGAATGTGATTTCTTCTCATCACAACATCGATCGCTGCATGCATCTTGATACCGGAAATCTCGGCTCCGCCAAGCTGCTGCATATTGTTGATGTTGTGAATGTGGTTGTCCTCAATGATACTGAACACACCGCCCATCCGTCCGACAATACCGGTCTGCTCACAGTGATGGATGTGGCAGCGGCGGATGATATGGCTTCCGATGTTCTCCTTCGTCCATCCATGATACTGGCCGCGGCACACAGCATCACGCTCCATCTGGGTCGGGCTTTTTACGTGTTTTCTGGTAAAGTAATGGTCGTTCTCCGGATCGTAATATTTTCCGAGCGAAATACCGCAGCACTTGCTGTTGCTGACCTCACAGTCCTCAATAATCCATCCCTTCGACCAGTGCGGACCGATCATACCGTCCTGATAAGCAGCCGGCGGCGCCCATGTCGTTGCCGCCTTGCTGACATCAAATCCACTGAACGTAATGTAATTTACGCCTGTTTTCGACGGCATAAAGCAGTTCCGGCGCACGTTGATTTCTACTTTTTCCTCCGTCGGGTTTTTACCCTGGAAGTTTGCGTAGATGACCGTCTGATTTTTCTCTTTGTCCTGCTCGGTATACCATTTGTAAACCGACCACTCCGGCTCCCAGGACGGCGCATAAACCTCGCCTTTGATACACTCCTCGAGCGTCTCTGCCTCGTATAACTGGCGGTCATTCAGATAAACCGCGCCGGTATGGCGTACCACCGGTGCAAAATACCAGTCACCGCCGACCATTGTCGTGTATGGGTTATAATTGCCAAAAACTCCGTTGTCTACACGGCATACCCACACATTATCTTTGTAATGCTCCCAGTCATTCATCGTTTCCGCACCGGTGATCTTTGCGCCGAGCGGCTTCTCACTCTTATAGACGATTCTTGCATCCTCGGTTCCTCCGTTGACCGGATCAACATATTCATGGTAAATACCAGGTGCAACCAGAACTTCATCTCCTGCCTTTGCAATTTTTGCCGCATCGTTGATGAACTTGAACGGCATCTCTTTTGTTCCGTTTCCATTCTTCGGAGCGGAATTATTGACATAGTAAATCATTTCTCTATACTCCTTTTTGTTATAGTAAAACCTGAAAACACTGCAAAAAAGGCTGTGACGCAATCATTCACTCTCTGCGGCTCTGAATTTTTTACGCTATTTTTTTGCGGGTCTATAGAATTTCTTTATGATAATGCTTCTTCCGCAGCCTCTTTTGATGCAAACGGGCCCGGCAGCGGATGAATGCCCTGACGGTTTCCGAAGTAGTCATATCGGAACACGATCGGCGTTCCATCCGGATTCTCATATTTCTGTTCCGGCTCAAATGCCATGCCAAGCGTCTCCGTTGAGATCACTGCACAGGCATTCTGCGGCAGATAATCGTAAACATTGGTCTCCAGTTTCCATTTTCCGTTCTCTTCTTTTACACCGATGGTGATTTCATGCTCGGTATCCACTACAGCGTCCTGTTCCTGCTCCGCCGGCTTCGCCCCATTGAAGTAAACGTTGCCGCCAAGCCATACCGGCAGCTTCTCGTAATACAGATCCGGTGACTTTCCGGAGCCCATTCCGCAGTAGCCCTCAAATCTTGCCACGTACTCCTCCAGCGTCGGATATCCGCTGTACGGTGCGGTTCCTGCTGTCAGATTTCCGTCATCCCACTCATTATCTCCGGTCAGTTTACGGATTTCTTCCATTCCCGCACGAACCGGCTTCTGGATGAAGATATTATTGTAGAACCGGCAGTCACCGTGAAGAACCGTCATAAATCCGTTGATCTCCGTGCGATGCGGCACATGGTACGGTGTGTAGCGTGGCGACGGCAGCTTTTCGGAGCCATTGTTGACACCGCGGCCGACAGCAGTAAACGATCCCGCGATCAGGTTATGTACTACCGCAACACCCTGTGTTGCCAGCTTTATAGCGCGGTCCGAAAGCAGTACGTTATTGTCCACCAGCGTCGGTCCGTGGGAAATTTCAATAAAGATATCCTCGCCGATGCCGTCCATCCCCTCCGGATTTGCATTCTCCTCGTTCGGCAGCGTATTGTCATGGAACAGGTTCTGCGTAACACGTGTGCCCTGTGCCTGCCAGTCGAGCCAGAGGCCTCTCGTACAGTGATGGAAATGGTTTCTTCGAATGATCACATCGATTGCTGCATGCATCTTGATGCCGCCGATCTCCGCACCCGCAAGGTTCTGTTTATTATTGATATGGTGAATGTGGTTATCCTCAATAATCGAGAACACACCGCCTAAATGGCCTACAATACCCGTCTGTCCACAGTCGTGGATGTTGCACCGGCGGATGATGTGGCTTCCGATGTTTTCCTTTGTCCATCCCTCTCGCTGCGCCTGGCAGATACAGTCACGCTCCGTCTGTGTACCATCTTTGAATTTCCATTTGAGCCATTTATTGTCATTGTTCGGCTGTCTGTATTTTCCAAGTGAAATGCCCGAGCACTTCGAATCTGAAATCTCACAATCCTCGATGATCCATCCCTTTGACCAGTGCGGGCCGACCATTCCTTCCTGATATGCCGTCGGCGGAGCCCACTGAGTTGCCGCCTGTTTTACAACAAAGCCGGACAGCGTGATATAACCGATGCCCTCCTTCGATGGATAAAAGCAATTCTCACGTACATTGATTTCTACGGTTTCTTCGTTCGGATTTTTTCCCTGAAAATTCACATAGAAAACGGTCTCATTTTTTTCTTCGTCCTGCTCCACATACCAGGTGTAAACCGTGAATGCCTGATCCCAGGATTTTTTATAGATCTCCGGCTTTTTCACCTGATCCAGACTTGTCACCTCATACATGGATTTTCCATTCAGATACACTTCTCCGGTGTGTGCCGTGTAGGATGCGATAAACCAGTCACCGCTGACCAGTGTCGTATATGGATTGTAATCCCCAAACAATCCGTTCGAAACGCGCGCTGTCCACACATCACCTTCCAAATGCTCCCAGTTATCCACAATTTCCGCACCGGTAATCACAGCTTTTCCCGGTTCCACAGAACGGTACACAATTCTTGCATCCTCACATCCCGCATTCGCCGGATCTACATATTCCCGATATACGCCAAGCGCTACAAGCACCTCGTCGCCGGGCATTGCAATTTTTGCCGCCTCAGAAATCGTCTGAAATGGATATTCCTTCTGCCCATTTCCGCTTCGCACAGCATTTCCATCTACATAAATCTGCATTTTTCGCTTACCTCTCACTTCTTCACTTTTCATAAACTTTTATTGTGAATTTTCGCCAAAATCACATCACTCTTTTTCCGATTTCTGCCGTTCTTCACAATTTTCATATCTTAACCATAATACAGATCCTCGTAAAACACTACTTATATATTGCCGATCATTGCCCAGATGTTTCGATTTTTTCTATATTTTTTCTCTCTTCTGTTGTATAATACCGTTTATCAGATACGGAGGATTCTTTTGCCATGAAAAACGATTCGACTTCTTTTTTCGAAAACAATCATTTTGCTAACAGCTATGTTTACGATATCTCTATTTCGCATGTCCCCGCCTATTTCGGTCTGCACTGGCATCACTATATCGAAATTGTGCTTGCACAGGATAACGGCATTATCTATGAAGTAAATGGAGAAACCTTTCCGCTAAAGCCCGGTGATCTTCTTTTTATCTGGCCCGGCGAGCTGCACGCTGTTTCCACAACCAACAGAGAACATCGCCTGATCATGCTTCAGCTCGATGCAGATTTTCTGGAAAAACGCGTGGATTTCCAGTCTGTTGCTTATCTTTTTTATCAGATCCGTCTTCTGAATCAGAACAACTTCCCGGAAATCGAAAAGCTTCGCGGATTTCTGACAGAGCTGCGCAGGCTCTCCCTCTCCGGTATCAGTTTTTCTGAACTGCGCGGATGCGTTCTGCTATATCAGTTTTTTATTCTGCTCGGCGAAAATCTCTCCGTGCCGACCGAAACTGCCGCACCGCAAAAAACAGGCCATTCCGCACAGGTACACCGCCAGATGGTTGCTGCATGTACCTGGATCTCAAGTCACTGCACCGAACCGGTTTCCCTGGAAGAAGCATCAAAAGTCGCCGGATTCTCCCGCTGCCATTTTTCCAAGCTGTTCCGCGCATACACCGGCCTCTCCTTCACGGATTTCGTCACCAGGGAACGGCTCCATATCGCCGAAAACCTGTTAAAAAAACCGGATCTCACGATCACCGAAGTGTCGCTCGAATCCGGTTTTAACAGTATTTCTACGTTTAACAGAGTCTTTTTGAAATCAAAAAATGTAAGCCCTACCGACTTCCGTCAGATGTACCTGCAATCCTATCAGAAATAGGCTATGAATTCGGCATGGCCTCTGGTCTTTCGCAGGTGGATGGAACCTTCTCAAATGCACCCGTTTCCGCACTCTTCATAATCTGATCGATCGTATCGAGTACGTGATATGCCATTTTGGCACTCGCACGGTTTGGTCTGCCCTCGGCAATTGCTTCTGCCATCTCAGACGGGCCAAGACCACGGCTGTTTTCGCTGTAATCAAAGCCATAATGTAAAACTTCCGGAACAGTCTGCTGTGTCCAGTCTTTTACACCCGGAATATAGACAACATCGCCGCCGAAATTGTTCGGATCAACAAGCTTTAAGATACCTTTTTTACCGTAAATGGTGAATACCGCCTGATCATTGATGACGCTGTCACCATTGACGCAGAATGTACCGGTCACACCGTTTTTCATTTCCAGAATGGTAAAGACCTGACTTTCGTTTGTATAGTCAAATTCCTGTCCGTATTCCGGGCTGCCCGGAATGATGTTCACACGCTTCGCCGCAAGGTTTCGCACGGACGATACAACGCGATCCACCGGACCAAAAAGACTCACAATTGCCGTCAGATAATAAACACCGAAATCGTAGCAGATACCGCCGCCCGGCATCCGCAGAAAACGGAAGATGCTCGCCAGCAAATCAAGATCGCGGTTTGCGCATGCTTCGAAAGATGTCACCTCGCCGATCAGCCCGTCGTCGATCGCTTTTCTTGCGGTCTGCAGTGCCGATCCAAGGAAGGTGTCCGGTGCGGAACCGAGATAGAGATGTTTCTCCTCTGCCAGCTCGATCAGTTTCGCTGCCGTTTCCGGTGCGAGGGTCATTGTTTTTTCAGTGTAAACGTGTTTTCCGGCTTCCAGTGCCTGACGGATCAGCCCCTCGTGGGTCGGTGCCGGTGTCAGAATGACTACCATTTCAATCGACGGATCTGCCAGAATTTCCTCGTAGGTACAGCCCTTGATGCCATACTGCTCTGCTTTCTTTTTCGCATGTTCAAGATGGCCTGCGCAGCATGCTGCTACCTCAAGATTCTCAAAGTTATGAATCATGTTCGTCAGATAAATATCACTGATCGCTCCGCAGCCGACAACGCCGACTCTCATTTTTTTCGTTTCTGTTGTTCCCATTTGTAAAAATCCCCTTTACTCTTTGTTTTTTGATTCTGTTCTAATAAAAACCCTTATTTTTTTTATACAACGAAATGTCTGAAAAAACAAGCATTCCGGCTCATATTTCACTTTCAAAATGAAAAAACCACCCACGGTTTCTGCAGATTCTCTGCATCACCGCGGACGGCCTTTTTCTGTTGTTTACTCCACGCTTTTCAGCGATTCAATCATATCAATTTTTCTTAACCGGTAGAACATCATAAAATTGACGAACAGAGCAAACGCCAGGGTAATCAGGGCGCTCCAGCCGTAGCTCCGCGGGAACACGTTTCGTCCGAACATCATCATATCGACCTCGACGGTCTGAATTACGCAATGATGTAAAAACGTTCCAATTCCCATGCCCGCGATAACGCCGAACAGTGTCAGCACCATGTTTTCCCGGTACACGTACGATGCCACCTCGCCGTCGAAGAAGCCGAGCACTTTCAGCGTTGCCAGCTCTCTCTGTCGTTCGGTGATGTTGATGTTGTTCAGGTTGTACAGCACCACAAACGCCAACAGGCCCGCCGATACGATCAGCACCACGATGACGATGTCGAGGGAACGAAGCATGTTGTCAATCTGATCAATCAGGTCGGATGTGAACGAGATTGCCGCTACACCGTCGTACGTCATGATTTTTTCTCCGAGTGCTGTCTCATAATTGCCCGACATGTCCTGATATTTCATCAGAAGCTGGTTGTAGTCCGGCGCTCCGCCGAACAGCTCCTCGTAGAGATCCGGGGCCAAATACAGGTAATGGCGCACGTAGTTTTCGACGATGATCGAAATCTTTACGTCCACAATATCATCGCCTTTTTTCAGCTGAACCGTGTCGCCTGCTTTTACGCCGAGCATCGTTGCTGTCTTTTCGCTGATGGCTGCGCCGCCGTCGGTCGGGAATTCGTAAACTTCTCCGCTTTTCCGGTCTCGGAAGGCATAGAAGTCATTGAAATTCGTCAGTTCTTTCGGCACTTCAAGCACTGCATCCACGGTCTTTTTGTCGGTCTGCAGTTCGATGTTCTGGCAGTACATTTCCAGCAGCTCATCGATGCCGCTGTAGTTTTCCAGATCGGTCTGCAATGCTTCTTTTTCGGATTCATCCACATCTGAATTCAGCACAGCATTCGCCTGATAGGTGAAGAGGCTGACGAACTGGTTTTTCGCAATCGCGGTGATGGAATCCTGAAGGCCGAAACCGACGAGGATCAGACCCATGCATCCGCCGATTCCGATAACGGTCATGAAGAATCGTTTTTTATACCGCACCAGATTCCGCACGGTTGATTTCTGCGTAAAGTTCAGATGTTTCCAGAGTACGCCGATGCGTTCCAGGAAAATCCGTTTGCCGTTTTTCGGTGCTTCCGGCCGCATCAGCTCTGCCGGACCTGCGGCGAGTTCTTTGTAGCATGCCGCGATCGTCGCCACGCCGGTGCAGGCTGCACTCGCCAGAATCGCAAGGCCTCCCTGCTCCCAGTTCAGCGGGGTCATGTAATACGGGAGTCCGGTATACAGCATGCCGTAGGCATTCATAATAACCCAGGGCAGGATTTTTTCTCCAACCACCACGCCCGCGAGAGCGCCGGATACGGTGGAGAGCATCGCGTATGCGAAATATTTAAAGGCGATCACGCCGTCGGAATAGCCGAGGGCTTTTAACGTTCCGATCTGCTGACGCTGTTCCTCGATCATTCGTGTCATCGTCGTCAGGCTGACGAGAGCAGCCACGAGGAAGAAGATAACCGGGAAGAATTTTCCGATATTCGAGATACGGCCGGCATCCTGACCGAAGCTCTCAGTTGACGTTACCTTATTCCGTCCCCAGACGTACCACGTTGGTTTTTTCAGGTCTGCGAGTGTTTTCTCACCGTCCGCAATTTCCTGCTTCGCATCCGCGATTTCTGGTTCGGCGTCGGCTTTTGCTTTTTCATATTCGGCTTTGCCGTCCTCAAGTTCCTTTTCTTTATCGGCAATTTCCTGTTTCGCATCCGCAAGGGAGATTTTTCCGTTGGCGATTTCCTGTTTCGCGTCGGCAAGCTGGGTTTCTCCGTCGGCAATCGTCTGCTTGGCTTCGGCGAGCTGACTTTCTCCATCGGCGATCGTCTGCTTTGCTTCTGCTAACTGGGTTTCGCCATCGGCGATCGTCTGTTTCGCGTCGGCGAGCTGACTTTCTCCACTGGAAATTGTCTGCTTTGCAGCGGCAAGCTGGGCCTCACCCGACTGAATCGTCTGTCGGTACGATGCAATCTGCTGTTCCCCATCAGCAAGCTGGGCTCTGGCAGCCGCAAGCTGAGTTTCTCCGTCTTTTAATTTACTGCGGTTCGTCTCAATCTGAGCTTCTCCGTCGGCAATCGCTGCTTTGGCGGATGCAAGCTGGGCTTCGCCATCCTCAATCTGTTTCTGATAAGCTTCTGCCTGTGCTTCTCCATCCTGAAGCTGGGCAAGAGCCTCTGTAATCTGAGCTTCGCCGCTTTCCAGTTCTTCTTTTGCAGAAGCAATCTGTGCCTCGCCTGCGGCGCATTCCTGCTCTTTTTCTGTTAATTGTGCATCTGCAGCGGCAAGCTGACTTTCTGCGTCGGTAATCTGAGCTTCTGCAGCCGCAAGCCGGGCTTCCGCATCAGCGCTTGCTGCTTCAAACGCTGCGATGTTTTGTTCCAGAAATGTTTTCTGCTCCTGCATCGTGAAAAGCTGCTGTGCTAACTCTGTCTGTTTTGCTTCCAGCGCAGTTTTCTGTTCCAACAGGGATACATATGCTTCATCTTCCTCTGTCAGTCCGTCAAGCTGAGCCTCAATCACCTCGATCTGACCAGTCACTTCTGTCTGCGCAGCCTCCACCATCGGAAGCTGCCTGGAAATCTGGGCTAACTGATCCTTGGCTGTCTCATACTGACTCTTCTGTTCTTCATACGCTGCCTTCTGCGCTTCATACTGTGTGCGTCCTGCAGCGGTTTCTGCTTTCTTGTTGTCCAGTTCCTCGCGTGCAGCGGAAAGCTGCTCCTTTGCAATATTCAATTCCGTTTCTTTTTCGGAAAGCTGCTCTTTTGCAGTATTCAGCTCCGTCTGCTTCCGAGTCAGTTCGGTTTTTGCCGCCGAAAGCTGCGTCATTTTTTCCTCTAACTCTTTTTTGCCGGATGCCAGTTCTGTTTCTTTCTCTGCAAGCTGTGCTTTTCCGTCGGAAAGTTCTTTCGCTTTTGCCTCAAGTGTGGTTTTTCCACTTGCAAGTTCATCGGCTTTCTGATTCAGCTCCGCTTTTCCGCTTTCCAGCTCTGCCGCCTTTGCTTCCAGCGTCGCTTTTCCGCTCGCAAGTTCCGCCTCTTTATCTTTCAGCGTTGCCTTGCCGGATGCCAGTTCCTGCTCTTTATCGGCGATGGTTGCTTTCGCACTGAGAAGTTCCTGCTCTTTGTCTGCAATGGTCTGTTTTCCGTCAAGGAGTTCCTGTTCTTTCTCAGCAATCGTCTGCTTTCCGTCAAGAAGCTCCTGTTCTTTGTCCTTTAACGTCTGTTCGCCGTCGAGAAGTTCCTGCTCTTTGTCCGCAATCGTCACTTTCGCGTCGGCAAGCTGCTGTGCACCGTCATCCAGCTCTGTTTTTGCGTCCGCTAATTTCTGCTCTGCATCAGCGACCTGCTGTTTTGCATCATCAATCTTTTCCTGTCCTTCGGTTTTGACTGCCGTATACCGCCGGTCGCACGCCGCATCCTCGAGCGCTTCAATCTTCGTCTGTACAGCCTTCACCGTCTCATCATACGCATCGCTGTAGCTCGCCTCTTCCTGTGCGCCGTCCGCCTGGACGTAAATCTCTGTATAGAGATCCGAGGTAAATGTCTCCGGAAGCAGCAGTGCAAAACTGTTCCGTTTCCAATCGAGCCCGTTACCCGGTTCAGATCCATATCATAAGGGAGTGTCGCCGAACCAACAATCGTAAACGTGTCCCCGGTCAGCGAATCTGAGAGCGGATCCTCCGTTCCGGAAGTGAACGTTACCTGATCTCCGATCTCACAGCCGGAACTTTTCAGAAACTGCGTATCAACAAGAATTTCATCCTCTTTCTCCGGCATCCGTCCCTCGACCACGCGCGGCTCATTCACACCGTCCGTCAGCGCAATCAGCTTCACAACCTGCTCGCTCTCGCCGATGTCATGCAGCACTTCCACCGTTTTTCCGCCGTAGACCGCTTTCACGCCATCCGTCTTCGCGATATCCGCCAGATCATCGTCTGTCAGCCCCAGCGTTCCAAGAACTTTCAAATCCATATAATTTACTTCATCATAATACCGGTCCGCCGAAACCTTCATATCTCCTTCCGCCGACCGAATGCCCGAGAAAAACGCCGCGCCAAGAAGCACGATGAAAAAGACTGACAGAAACCGCCCCTTGTTCTTTGTGATTTCCCGGATAAAGTCTTTTCGAAATGCTCTCATCGTCCACCTACCATTCTATCTCTTCCACCGGCGTCGGGTTCTCATTTGTTTTCATTCCCGCCACTTTTCCGTTTCGGATTTTAATCACGCGGTCCGCCATCGGTGTCAGCGCCGAGTTGTGAGTGATGACAATGACCGTCATCCCCTTCTCCCGGCAGGTATCCTGCAGCAGCTTTAAGATCGCTTTTCCCGTCACATAATCGAGCGCGCCGGTCGGCTCATCGCAGAGCAGCAGTTTCGGATTCTTCGCCAGCGCACGCGCAATCGCCACACGCTGCTGCTCTCCGCCCGAAAGCTGCGCCGGGAAGTTATTCATTCTCTCTTCCAGCCCAACCTCCGCAAGCACCTCCGACGCATCCAGCGGATGCTTACAAATCTGCATCGCCAGCTCCACATTCTCGAGCGCCGTCAGGTTCTGCATCAGATTATAAAACTGAAAAACAAATCCAATATCCTCCCGCCGGTACTGGATCAGCTTCTTGCCGCGGTACTTACTGATCTCCGCCCCGTCCACCAACACCTTTCCTGAAGTCGCTGTGTCCATTCCGCCTAAAATATTCAGCACCGTCGTCTTACCCGCACCGCTCGGTCCAACAACAATCACAAACTCACCCTTTTCCACATCAAAGCTGATCCCATCCGCAGCCTTGATGGTAATCTCACCCATTTGATAGGTCTTTGTTACATCCTGAAGACTCACATATCCCGCCATGCCGCCGTGTTCCTCCTATGCAAAAAATCGATATTTCCTATTTCTTTTATTGTATCAATCTACAGCCGCGGCGGCTAGTCCTAAGTGGACGAATTTACTGTTTTTTTATAAATGGCATCTCCCCTTTATTTCAATACTGCCCTGATCATACATCTTATCCCAACCAGAATAATCACCACCTCCTGTAATCTCTGTGCCATCTCCATCGCAGCCATGCCCTCTGCTGCCTTCCCGTTCAAAAATATTTCCAGAACGCATCATCCTCTGTCACTCTCCTCTCAAATCTTAACCACTCCTCCCAGGCCGCCTACCAGACGTGCGAACGCCTCTTCCAATTTGCCGCATCTTTTTCCACAGAAACTCACACAAGTTTGACAATTTATGATACACTAAGCTAAGTGACATCAATTCTGAATGTTCTGTGCTCTGCCGCAGATTTTTCGGAACTGAAATTGACTTTTCGATGCATAAACCAAACGATTTGTGGCATACGAAGAAAGGAATTCTTATGAAAATTATCTTTATCCGCCACGGCGAACCGAATTATGAGATTGATTCGCTGACTGAAAAGGGCTGGCGTGAGGCTGAGCTGCTTTCGAAGCGCACGGCGAAATGGAACGTCACCGATTTTTACTGCTCGCCGCTCGGACGCGCGAAGGATACGGCTTCTTTTACGCTGAAAAATGCGGGCCGCGAGGCCGAAATTCTTCCGTGGCTGCGGGAATTTGATGCGCCTGTCCTTGATCCGGAGACCGGAAAACGCCGGATTCCGTGGGATTTTCTGCCGGATGTGCTCGATGCGAACCGGGATCTCTATGATCATGATCTCTGGACACAGAACCCGATCATGAAAACCGGAAACATGGATGAAAATTATCGTGTCGTAACGGACGGACTCGATGCGCTGCTTGCTCGCTACGGTTATGTACGCGACGGCTACCGCTACCACGCTTCAGATGAAACGAACCGCGAAGCTGTCATCGTCTGCTTCTGCCATCTCGGCGTTACCTGCGTCGCGCTGTCCCATCTGCTCAACACAACGCCGGTGCAGCTCTGGCAGGGCCTGTTCCTGGCGCCGACTTCCGTCACGATCGTCGGAACGGAAGAGCGCAAACCAGGCGAAGTGTACTTCCGCTGCCAGACCGTCGGCGATGTCCATCACCTGCTTTCTGCGGGCGAACCGGTTTCGTATTATGGAGCGTTTAACGATCCATTCCAATTTTAACATCCGTAGACAAGAAGTC
>ERZ772819.2008-NODE-2008-length-15732-cov-3.978121_pt1 | contig 15732 bp, 9 predicted proteins | sample MGYA00580860_ERZ772819 | MGnify/ENA primary metagenome ERZ772819 (study PRJEB29015, sample SAMEA2737683) | human gut metagenome | biome: human gut; feature: human-associated habitat; material: faeces | place: China | collected 2012 ...
CATGGAACTGGAACGCGCACAGGCTAAAAACGAGGCCGAACATTTGCGGGCAGAGATCCGCCATCACGAATTTTTATATTATGTGCTGGATGCACCTGAGATCACCGACGCAGAATATGACCGGATGCTGGTGCGCCTGCGTGAGCTGGAAGCGGCCTGGCCTGACGATGTGCCTGCCGATTCGCCGACGCGCCGTGTAGGCGGGAAGGTGAATCCCGAATTTACCGAGGTCAGACATCTGACGCCGCTTTTGAGTCTGGGCAATGCTTTTTCGGATGCAGAGCTGGTAGCTTTTGATCAGCGTGTGCGCAGCGGTCTGCCGGAAGGCAGCGCTGTAGAATATGTTATGGAGCCGAAAATCGACGGACTGGCCTGCAGCCTGATTTATGAAAATGGACGGTTGGTAAGGGCGGCAACGCGCGGTGACGGTGTGACCGGCGAAAATGTAACAGCCAATGTACGCACGATCCGGTCGATCCCTTTGGTGCTGAATATGAAAAACGGCGCCGCGCCGCCGGAGCTTTTAGATGTGCGCGGTGAAATCTATATGCCAAGGCATGCTTTTATGCAGCTGAACGAACAGCGCCTGGAGGCCGGCGAGAGCGAATTTGCCAATCCGCGTAATGCGGCTGCCGGCAGTCTGCGTCAGCTGGACCCTAACGTAACGGCGCAGCGGTCGTTAAGCTTTTTTGCTTATGCCGTAGGCGAAGGAGCCAGGGACAAGCATGCCGATTCTTTGGCGATGCTGGCTGATTATGGCTTTAAGGTCAGCGAAAATTACCGTATCGTAAAAAGTATCGATGCGGCGATAGAATATATCAGGGACTTTGACTCCCGGCGTAAAAGTCTGGCTTATGATACTGACGGCGCAGTACTTAAAGTCAACGCTGTTTATCAGCAGGATATTTTAGGTGCGACAGGCAAGGATCCACGCTGGGCGATCGCTTTTAAATTTCCGCCTGAGCAGGCTGAAACCAGGCTGGAGGATATCGTGATCCAGGTTGGGCGCACAGGCGTGCTGACGCCGACGGCGGTACTGACGCCGGTAAGGCTGTCGGGCAGTACGGTAAGCAGGGCCACGCTGCACAATGAAGATTTTATTAAAGCGAAGGATATCAGGATCGGCGATACGGTGGTCATCAATAAAGCCGGTGAGATCATCCCTGAGGTGCTGCATGTCGTGCTGGGCAAACGGCCGGAAGATACGAAGCCTTATGCGATGCCGCAGGAATGTCCGGAGTGCGGCTGGGCTGTTGAACGTAAAGACGGTGAGGCAGCTTTGCGCTGCACTAATCCGCATTGCCCGGCTTTGGGACGCGAAGGGCTGATCCATTTTGCTTCTAAAGGAGCAATGGATATCGAAGGCTGTGGACCGGCGGTGATCAATCAGCTGCTGGAGGCGGAACTGATCCGCGACGTCAGCGACCTGTATCTGCTGACTAAAGAACAGCTGGTAGTGCTGGATAGAATGGGTGAAAAATCGGCGGAAAATTTAGTGAAAGCTATTGCCGCCAGCAAGGAGCAGAGCTTCGACCGGTTGCTTTTCGGCCTGGGCATCCGTCACGTCGGGGCCAAGGTGGCTAGGCTGCTGGCAGTGCATTTTGGTACGGTCGAGAATTTGCTGGCTGCCGATGCAGAGCAGATCGCCGCTATCGACGATATCGGACCGAAGATAGCTGAAAGTGTCGTTACTTATTTGGCGTCGCCATCGAACCGCGACTTGCTCGCCCGTCTGAAAGAGCTGGGTCTGAATATGGAAATGCAGGTTCAAGCTGTCAGCGAAGAGCATCCCTTTTATGGCAAAACTATGGTCTTTACAGGTACGATGCCGACTTTGGGACGTGCTGAAGCACAGACTATGGCGCAGGACGTGGGCGCTAAGGTCAGCGGCAGCGTCAGTAAAAAAACTGACTATGTCGTTGCCGGTGCCGAAGCAGGCAGTAAGCTGACGAAGGCGGAACAACTGGGTGTGACTGTTATCGACGAAGCCGAATTTTTGCGCTTGTTAAGCGGTGCAGCTGAAGTATCGGGGACAGCGACAAAGGAACAGAAGCTTTTTTAAAAATATAATAGAAAAACAAACGACTGCATAATTTTTATTATGCAGTCATTTGGCGTTTGTGAAGCTAAAATTTTTATTTGTCCAGATAAGCGGCTGTGATCTCGCCGGTGTAGTAAGTGTGCCAATCCTTATCGGCATACCATCTGTCGGCCAGGGCCTTATCAAAATTTTCCGGTGCCATTTCGCGTTTTTCCACGATGCGGCATTCCAGATGCAGCCCGGCGCCTTTGATGACGGGCACTTTAACGGTCTGCCCTTCAGCAGGGGTGATTTCTGCCGCGGCGAATTTATCCATGTCACGTCCTGATTTGCTGCCGCATAGTCCCAGTGCTTTACTGAAAGCGGCTGTCAGCGGAAAACTGACGGTAAATTCGTTATGGGCTTCGATCAGCTCGTGCGTATAGCGTGAGTGACGTACCATTACGGTAAAAACAGGTTTGCCCCAAATATTGCCCAGCGCTCCCCAGCCAATCGTCATCGTATTGTGTCTGCCGCCTGCGGCAGTAGTAAGAAAAGCACCCTTCGCCAAAACCTTTAAAATAGTTTCCGCATGGTCGAAAGCGTTGATATTTTGCATAGCTGTCACACTCCTTCTACTATTATTATAATCGCTTTTGTGTGACAATGCTGTAAATTTGGCGAAAACAGGCATTGAAGCCAGGTGAAAATATTCAAATAGAGATCGATTGACAGTGCAAAGGAAATAAATTAAACAAGGCGGGTTTATTTTTTTGCCGCGGCAGTTGCTGAAGCAAAGCGGTATATGATGGATATTATAGAAGTATAGGACAATTTGTGATATAATATATCCGATTTATTGCATATAATGAAGAACATTTATCATAGGAAGGTGAAAAAATGAAGGTCACGACCAAAGATGTAGAATACATCGCCCAGCTTTCCCGTTTGACTATTCCTGAGGGTGAAATGGAAAAATTCACGGAACAGTTCAATCAGATCCTCAATTATGCCGATATTTTGCAGAAGCTTGATACCGCAGGCATCGAGCCGACTCCGTACGTGCTGCCGATCAGCAACGCGTTTCGTGAGGACGTAGCTCTGCCCGGCGTTACTCAGGAAGAAGCGCTGAAAAATGCTCCGGCAGTCCATAACGGCGGCTTTAAAGTGCCCCGCGTTATCGAATAAGAGAGGGAGGAACTACTGTGGATCTTTACAAGAGCACTGCTCATGAATTGCATGATAAACTCGTTAATAAAGAAATCAGCTCCGTGGAACTGACTAAAGCTCTGTATGAGCGCATCGACGCTGTCGAGGATCAGGTCAAAGCCTATGTGACGCTGGATAAAGAAAATGCTTTGGCACAGGCGGCCAAGGTTGACGCCATGATCGCCGCCGGTGAAAAAATCGCTCCGCTGGCCGGCATCCCCGGCGCGATCAAAGATAATATCTGCACTAAAGGTCTTTTGACGACCTGTTCGTCCAAAATGCTGGCTAACGTTGTGCCGATTTATGATGCGCATGTTATTAAAAAACTTCGCGCCGAAGAAACTATTTTCCTCGGCAAAACCAATATGGACGAATTTGCGATGGGTTCTACTACTGAATCGTCTTATTTCCAGGCTACTCATAATCCCTGGAACCTGGACCGCGTACCCGGAGGCTCCTCCGGCGGCAGTGCCGCTGCTATCGCGGCCGGCGAAGCTATCTGGACTCTGGGTTCAGATACCGGCGGTTCCATTCGTCAGCCTGCTTCTTTTAACGGCTGTGTCGGTATCAAACCGACCTATGGCCGTGTTTCCCGTTACGGCTGCGTGGCTTTTGCGTCTTCGCTCGACCAGATCGGGCCGATCACCCGCGACGTTACCGATGCCGCTACAGTGCTCAATACTATCTGCGGCAAGGACGAGCATGATTCTACTTCGCTGCCGGTGGAAGTGCCTGACTTTACCAAAGCTCTGCGTCAGGACGTTAAAGGCCTGCGTATCGGTCTGCCGAAAGAATATTACGGCGAAGGCCTGGACCCCAAAGTCCATGCCGAACTGAAAAAAGCAATCGCTCAATACGAAGCCATGGGCGCTGAGATCGTTGAGATTTCCCTGCCTCATACCGAATATGCGGTCATTACCTATTACATCATTGCTCCGGCGGAGGCTTCCGCCAATCTGGCCCGTTATGACGGCGTCCGGTACGGTTTCCGTGCGGCTAATGCCACCAGCGCGCCCGAAATGACTACGCTCAGCCGTACAGAAGGCTTCGGCGCGGAAGTAAAACGCCGTATCATGCTGGGAACTTATGTTTTGAGCAGCGGCTATTACGATGCTTACTATAAAAAAGCCATGCAGGTGCGCACGCTTATCCGCCGCGACTTTGACAGCGCTTTTGAAAAATGTGACGTTATCCTGGCGCCGACCTCCCCGGTCGTTGCTTATCCTATCGACGGCAAAATGGACCCTTTGTCCATCTATATGCTCGACGTTTACACCATTCCGGTCAATATGGCGGGCCTGCCGGGTATTTCCGTACCCTGCGGCTTCGCGGACGGTATGCCTGTGGGCATGCAGCTGATCGGCAAACCGCTGGACGAAGAAACCGTGCTGCGTGCAGCCTATACCTTTGAACAAGCCAACGAATACCACAAGGTACTGGCACCGTTAGGAGGTAACAAATAATGAAAAAATATACTACTGTTATCGGCCTGGAAGTCCATGCCGAGCTCAAAACAAATTCTAAAGCGTTCTGCTCCTGCTCGACTGAGTTCGGCGGCGAGCCTAACACCCATGTCTGCCCGGTCTGCCTGGGGATGCCCGGCGCTTTGCCTGTGCTCAACAAACAGGTGGTGGAATTTGCGATTCGTGCGGGGCTGGCTCTGAACTGCGATATCCAGAAATTCAATAAATTCGACCGTAAAAACTATTTTTATCCCGATCTGTCAAAAAACTATCAGATCTCTCAATTCGATCAGCCTATTTGCCTGGGCGGGCATATCGACATTGAAGTGGAAGGCGAGAAAAAACGTATCGGCGTGACCCGTATCCATATGGAAGAAGATGCCGGGAAGCTGAACCACAGCGGCGCTACGATCAGTACCTCCGACTCGTCGGCAGTAGACTACAACCGTGCTGGCGTACCTCTGATCGAGATTGTCTCCGAGCCTGATATGCGCAGCTCCGAAGAAGCCCGCGCCTACCTGGAACAATTAAAAGCTATTTTGGAATATACTGATGTCTGCGATTGCAAAATGCAGGAAGGAAGTCTGCGCTGTGATGCCAATATCTCTGTCATGCCGGAAGGCGCTGCCGAGTTCGGTACCCGCGCCGAGATCAAAAACCTTAACTCTTTCCGCGCTCTGGTGCGCGCGATCGAGTACGAAGTCGAGCGGCAGATCGACCTTGTTGAAAGCGGCGGCCATGTTGTGCAGGAGACCCGTACTTGGGATGACGCGCAGGGCATGACCTTGTCCATGCGCAGCAAAGAAGAAGCGCATGACTACCGTTATTTCCCGGAACCTGATCTGGTGCCGGTAGAATTAGACGACGCCTGGATCGAACGCGTTAAAAATGAACTGCCAGAGCTTCCTGCTCAGCGTCAGCAGCGGTTGATGACAGAAAATGGCCTGCCTGCTTATGATGCAGGATTGATCGTTGCCACCAAAGCTATGGCCGACTACTTTGATGCTGCCTGCAAAAATGCCGGTGATGACAAAGCTGTAGCCAACTGGCTTTTGGGCGATGTTTCCGCCTATCTCAACAACGAAGGCATCGAAATCGATGCTTTCCCGATCAAACCGGAAAACCTGGGCGAAATGGTTGCCCTGATCAAAGGCGGCGTGTTGTCCAGCAAGCTTGCTAAAAAAGTATTTGCCGAAATGCTCAAAGCCGACAAATCTCCGAAAGTCCTCGTTAAAGAGCTGGGCTTGGAGCAGGTCAGCGACGAAGGCGCTATTGCCGCTATCGTTGATGAAGTGCTGGCCGAAAATCCGCAGTCTATTGCCGACTTTAAAGCCGGTAAAGACCGTGCAATCGGCTTCCTGGTCGGTCAGGTCATGAAAAAATCCCGCGGCAAAGCTAACCCTGGTATGGTCAATAAATTATTAGTAGAAAAAATGCAGTAAACGACTGCTGATTTTAAATCCTGTAAATGGGGGTGTCGCAATGAATAAACCGTTTGTTTTTGTTGGTTCAGGCTTGGGCTATTTGTGGTTGCTCATTTGGACGACTGTCGTTTCTATTATTACTGTGGGCTTGTTTTTCCCATGGGCTTATTCAGCGCAGCAGCGCTGGATCTGTGCTAATACCTACGTTGAAGGCAGGCGGCTGCGTTTCGACGGCACCGGGCTGGGGTTCTTTTTTCAATGGCTGGTCATTATGCTTCTGACTGCTGTTACTTTTGGCATTTATGCTCCCTGGGGCTATTGCCAGTTTAAACGTTGGGAGACCCGTAATACAGTTTTTGATGATTGAAAGCAACTGCCTGCTGTAATAAAACAATAAACAAAAGCTCCGTCTTTTTGACGGAGCTTTTTTGTCGTTCTGATTTATTTATATTTGCCAGAAAAATATTTAAAAATACAAATAAATATGCTTGTAGATATATAGAAAGTATGATATTCTTTTAATAAGTAAAAGAATATTAAATAATATAAAACGGCAAAACTGTCGAAAGGCAGTGACGCAAAGCTATAGGGTCTACTTCGTATAACGAAATGACAGCCAGTTGCTCACAAGCAGAGATATTCTCGACTTGGACAATTTTGATGCCTGCCCGTTATACGGTCGGGTATTTTTTATTTGTCAGACAGATTTCAGGGAGAGGCTAAAGAAAGAGGAAGGTGCGGGTTCATGTTGAGGAATGGTGCAAGGGAAAAAGCTTTAAGCAGAAAAGTAATGCTTTCATTGCTTATGGCAGGTACAATGTCCGTTTGTATATCTGGGGGGGACGTATGGGCTGAGAATACGGTAAAGCTGACTAGTGATACTGTTTATAATGTTATTGGTGAAATACCAGCGTCGATAGAGATGAACGGGCATAATATTATAAGCAATGTTATGTTAAATGCTGATAATGCCGGGCTGAGTATTATTGGTACAGACATGGAAAATTTAACTATAAATGGCGAAGGACTTCAATTTGCTGTCGCTGCACAAAGTAGTAGCAATGCCAAGGTATTGATTTCAAATGTGAAAAAAGTTGATATTACAGGCAATGTAATAAATGACAGTTTACTTCATAGTAATATTAATGGTGCCATTATATTTGATAAAGTGGGGCTTTTTAATATTACAACAGAAAAAAGTATTGGTTTACATGCTCAAGGAGGACTTATTTATATTGATGCTGATGCAGTTTCAATAAAGTCAAAAGATGAAAATGCTATTTGGGCACAGTTAAGTAATTGTAGTGGAGATTATCCCAGTGATGTCAAAATTAAATCTTCTGGTGATATAACATTGCAGTCGACATCTTCTACGGCAGTAGGTGCTGCTAATATGGATAGTAATGTTACTGATAACAAAGTGACAGTGGATTTGCAGGGGAAAAATATTTATGTGATTTCTGAAAAATATATAGGATTACTGTCTAACGATTTTCAAACAGGAAAAACAAGCATTATTCTCAACGCTGACGATGTAGTTAATATTAAAGCTGGAAAAAATGGAATTTATGCTGCTAATGGCAGAGATAAAGGCGATGCTTTTGTCAGCGTTGATGCAGGCAAAGAAATTAATATTACAGGGGTCCAAAATGCTATCTATGCTGGTTCTAACGCTTTGGTGAAGATAAACGATAAGGGGACGGCGAAAGTCAGCCTTAATGGTAATGTCGTTGCTGAAAATAGCGGGCAGATAATTGTCAAAAATGCTGATCAGACAGGAGCGATTTATGCCGCTGCTGGCGGAGACGTAAGTATTACATCTTCGGGAAATGTAAATACTGTTGCCGATCGCAGTCATACAATAGAAAGCAGCGCCAGGTCTGCTGCTATAGTGGCTGATAGTGCTGATATAATAATAGAAGCAGAAAATATAAAGGCTTCTAATAGGGTTGTTTATGGTGACGACCGTGTTTATGGAATTGCATTGGAAAATGGCGGTAATATTACATTACGTGGAAACATTGATATTGAAGCTTATGGCGGAGAGGGTGTCCAGTCCCGTGCTGTCAGGAATAATGGCGGCGGCAATTTTACTGCTGTTGGGACTGTAAATGTTCTGGCTGATGTTCAGGATACTGATACAGCAGCAGTAGGTATCGATATTTGGAATAGCGGTAAAGCTGAATTTTCCGGTAAGGAGACTAATGTTACTGCTTTGGGTGGTACGGATGCTTATGGTGTACAGGTACAAAGTAATGCTGTTGCTGTTTTTGATGCCGATAATACTGTAATTAATTCCAGAATAACTACTTCGTATAAACCAGATGAGATTGCAGGTCCAAAACCAGACGGATATGGGCAATGGGCTAACGGAGTTTATGTCAGTGGTATAACAGGCAGTGACGGAATAATATTTGGCAGTAAAAACATTACTGTAAATGCTAATACAAATCCTTTAGATAATGAGCTTTCTTGTGCAACTGCATTACGTAGTGAAGGTTATGGTAAGATAACTATCGGCGATAATGTTACGACGGTATTGAATGCTGAGTCGGATAACGGTACTGCCATAGGTGTTTGGACAAGTTATTATACAAAAGCAACTTTTGGCGGTGAAAAACTTACTATAAACAGTACATCCAAGGCTGGTGATGCTGTTGGTACGATTGCCGTCTGGTCACCTAAGGTCGTTTACAGTGCGAAAGATACAATTATCAATGCTGCAAGTAGTTCAGGCAACGCTTATGGTGTAGATATAGACAATCATACACAAAGCTTGCCTAATGATTTGTATCCGTCCGCTGTAGTTAACCATACTGGAAATGTAAAGATCAATGCACAGAGCCGGGATCAAGAGGCTTTCGGCGTATATGTACATTCGGCAAAGCCCAATAAGGAATCCGGTACGGACCAGGGAGGTGCTGCTAATTTCAGCAAGGAGCTTAATATTAAGGCCGTATCTGCAAACAGTAATGCTACAGGAATTTTTGTCAGTGGAGCACCTATAACAGATGAAAATGGTGAGGTTTTGTTTACATCAGGGCAAGCATCCGTTAATACATCAGGTGATACGACTATCGTTGCTGCTGGTAAAACTGCTTCTTACGCACTGAATGCCGAAGCTGATGGACAAATCACCGTTGGCAGTACCGGTAAAACCGTTCACTTGACGGGGGACATTGTTGCTAAAAATGATGGTGTGATTAATATTGCTGGTAAAACTAATACAATTAACGGTATAGTCAAAGCGGTTGACGGTGGCACTGTTAATCTGAGTGGCGCTAGTGACGCTGTTTATAATAATATCAACATCAACAGCTTCGTTACCCAAGGGACTGGCAGTAATGGTAGCGTCAAATTGAATGGTGGTACGATGGATTTCGGTACGCTAAATAATCAAAATTTAGCCAGTAATTCTTTTGTGGTGAATGGTGGCTCCTTAAAAGCGGCATCCAAAGACATTTTTACCAGTGGCTTAACAGCGGCAGGTACTGCTATTGATAGTGGTGATGTATTGTCTGTAGTGAATAATGCCGTTAAATTTGAAAGTGGTAAACTGATCCTGAGCGATGAGAAATATAATTTGGCTTGGTTAAAGACAGCTAAAGCGGCACTCAATAACGCTGATAGCACGCTCTGGCTGAAAAGGCACTATGGACGTCATTGTCATCTCTCCAGTAACGCTGATAGCGGCACAATGGGACTAGTTGTTACCGGGACTTTAGTCACTACTGACGGAAAAATTCAAACAGAAGCAAGTGCCAGTGATTTGGCTGATACCGGTGCGGTACATGCAGGTGTGACAGGTAAAGTAGATACTAATGATGTAACAATCGGCAGTAGCGGTCTTGAAAATCTGGGCGTCAAAGATTTGGCTCTTGGCGGTTCAGCTGCAGATGCAAGTAAAGTAACTGTAGGTGATGGTAAAGAATTGACTTTGGTTGGCAGCGGCAGCGAAAATGATGCCTTGGTAAAAACATCTGGTGGTACGGCGAAAACTAATGTTGCCGTTGCAGTTGGCGACGGCACTAATGCAGGTACTTTAAATCTTGGAGTCGCGGGAACGGCCAGCGGCGGCAATCTTAATGCGGCAGTTGCCATTGCCAATGATGACAGTAAAGTAAATGTCGATGCCGGAACTTTTAAGGTTAATGAAATCAGCGCTGATAAAGGCACGATCAATGTAAACGAAGGTGCTGCACTCAAAACCGATAGTTTGACTGTTGGCTCATCAGGAAGTACGGTTAAGCTAAGCGGTACAGGCGCTTTAGAAGCCCAGAGTATGACTGTTAGTACAGGAACGATAGAAGTTACAGGTACGGCTAAAGCAGGGAATCTTACGGTAAATGACAGCAATGCAATAATTAGTGTCGGTACTGGTAACAGCGCGGGCAGTTTAGTTGCCGGTAATGCTGATCTCAACGGCGCGGCTGTAGTTTTAGACCCTGTATGGCAGGGTAATGATACGATTGGGAATGCTTCTAAGGCGGCATTAGCTTTTACAAATAATAATGTCAATGGATTGATGACAGTAGGGCGCAATTCGGTTTTGAGCCTGGGAACGGACGATACAGGTAAAGCCGAGCAGGCTTTTGCAGAATCTGAATTGACCTGGGGGAAAACTGGTGTGAGTGCGGCGTTATACATTGACCAGGCCCAGAAACTGCAAGTTCAGGGCGGCATATTGCTTGACGGCACTAAGACCGCCGCATCAGCGGAAGCTAATAAAGCAAGTTTTGCCGACGGCTCGCTGCTGATCGTTAACGGTTCTGGTATAGGAACAAGTGGAACTGCGGCGTTGACAGGTGGATCAGGTTCCACGCTTACAGTCAATCAGGGAGCCAAGCTGTACCTGACCAGTACTAATGCCGGAACTTATACGATCACCAAAGGTTTTGCCAATACTACGATTGATGGCTGGTCCTGGTCAGCAGATGCTGCAGCTGTTGATGTCAGTGTAAATAAGCTTTCTGAAATCGAGAAAATCGAGAAAAATACTGTTGACGGTGATTTTACAGTAACTGTCAGACAGACGGACGTCCAAAAGAAATATGATGGCATCGCATTGCCGAACATTTTGCAGGCTATGGATCAAAGCAGGACAGAATATGCCGGGATCAAATATCTAACTGATTTGGCTAATGACAATAAGCTTGATAAAGAGGGTTTTATCGCTGCAGTCAACTCCTTCGCCCAGGGAGCGGAAAACAGCGGCGCTACCCGCACGGGTGCTTTAGCAGCCCTGGATCTGGGGACGGCGGTGCAGGAACATCTGTCCTTAGCCAAGGCGGCTGCAGAACAGAGCGGCGGTTTCGGCAAAGCTGCTGTTGATACTGCTGACAACGGCGGCATCTGGGCACAATATATCCACAACAAGGATAAAGTCGATAACATGGGCGGCGTCAGCTATGACGGACAATACAACGGTGTTATCATAGGCGGCGACTTTACAGACTGTGGCAAATACAGCAGCGGCATAGCTTTCAGTTACGGCAGCGGTGACAGCACCGGCAGCGCCTCTAAAAATGAATTTGACTTCTGGGGCCTCAGTTACTATGGCGGTATCCAAAACGGCGATACCAATCTGATTTTCGATGTCGGTTACAGCAAAACCAGTAGCGACGTCAAAGGCGTAATCAAGGCCGAACCTGACACGCAGGTCATCAGTATGGGCATCAAAGGTGAAAAAGTTATCAGCAATGGACATGGAACGAGCTATGTACCGTATGCGGGCCTGCGTTATATGAATATTGATACGGACAGCTATAACGGCAGTATCGACGGGAAGACGGCCGCTCATTACAGTACCGATAAAGCTGATTTGTGGTTGTTGCCGGTAGGCATCAGCATCAGCCATGAAAGCGTTACTGCCGGAGGCTGGAAAGTGCGTCCGACAGCCGATATCGCTTATGTTTGGACTTTAGGTGATAAAAATACTGCGATGGATATTACCGTTCCGGGTGTAAATGCGACCGACAGGCTTGGCTATGATATCATGGACAGCGGTTTCTTTGTCGGCAAACTGGGCCTGGAGGCTGAAAAAGGTGATTGGACTTATGGCTTAGGCTATGTCTGCCAGAAAGGCAGTCATGCTCAAAACAGTAAATTTATGCTCAATGTAACTTACAGCTTCTAAAAAACAACTTTTTCAAAATCTCTTTTTCCTGTTCACCCTTTTGTGTCCCTGTGTGGAAAGCCTGCCTTTTATCGGCAGGCTTTCTGCTTTTGCTGCGGACGTTTATTTGTAGATGTCGGGTCATATTTTATATTCGCATGATTTATGGTAAAATAAAGATACAATCAAATGGCTTGAGCGTACGGTTTCTTGCATGCTGAGAACCGTTTTTTTTATTTGGAGCTTGCCTGTTATGTTTTGAAAGAAGGAAAAGTAAATTGGGATCAGTCCATAATCAGCATTTTAAGCCGCGGCTGGCGATGTTTGCCGTGGGGATATTTTTAATGACTTTTGGTATCGCTCTGTCCTGTAAGGCCGACTTGGGCACATCGCCTATTTCCAGTGTCCCGTGGGTTATGAGTATGTTTTTACCTTTTAGTTTGGGTGATATTACGATCATGATGAACATTGTTATGATCCTGGCGCAGCCGCTTATTCTGAGGGCGCTTTATGTAAGGGAGCTGGTGGGCCAGCTGCTGACGACGCTGGCTTTTGGCTGCAGCATTGATTTTTCGATGGGTCTGTTGGACTGGTTTATACCGGGCAGTGCACTGGAACAATGGCTTGCTTGCCTTTTAAGTATTGTTGTCTTGGCTTTGGGTGTTTTTCTGGAGGTGCGCGCTAAAATCTTTTTAGTTGCGGGCGTGTGGTCAGTGTACTGGCATTTGTTACTCAAAAAAAGTTCAGCCTGATCAAAAATTGTTTCGATATATCGCTGGTCACTTTAGCGATTATTATTTCCTGGGTGGAATTCGGTACATTACAAGGAGTTGGAGCCGGTACAGTAGTGGCCGCAGTTTTAGTAGGGCGGTTTGTACATTTGTATGAAAGCAGGCTGAGCTTTTTCGATCGCTGGAAAGTAGAAGCTTAAGTGGCTGCAGCTTGATTTTCCTGTAAAATATTTTAAATTTTTTGGTTTCAAAATATTTGTCTTATCTGTAAAAAATATTTTAAGTGCTTGCCAAAAAAGCAGGAACGTAGTACAATGTGGTTAGCGAAAGCTAACCTGAGCAAATTTAAATTTATGGTGCAATAAAGCGTCTGCGGCAGAAGCCGTAATGGCGCAGCGTGAACGAAAGCAGGTGTAAAAATGGCTGATTATATTATTGGCGGTATTTTAGTGGCTCTGGCAATTTTGGCACTGCGCAGCGTCTTCAAAAAAACATCTTCCGGCGGTTGTGCCGGCTGCAGCGGCTGTAATGGCTGCGGACCCAGCTGTCACGGACAGGATCAGGAAACTGCCTCCAAATAAGCGGTGGAATGGCAGACGCCTGCGGCGTCGAAGCCTTGCAGATTATTGACAAATCATTTTAAAAAGCATATAATTTGACCATAAGGTCATTGGATTTTGTATCAGCCGCAGGCGCACGCAGACGTACGTGTCCTGCGTTTTTTTGTGAAGGTGGGTTTAGTTTTATGTATCATATCGACCGGGGCGCGTGGGCCGAGATCAATCTTGATGCCGTGGCGCATAATGTGCAGATCGCCAAAAGCAATCTTGATCCCCATACTAAGCTGTGTGCCGTTGTCAAGGCTGATGCTTACGGACATGGCGCGGTAGCGGTAGCCCGCGAAGCCGAAAAGAACGGCGCTGATTTTCTGGCCGTAGCGCTGCTGCAGGAAGGTCTTGAGCTGCGTGAAGCAGGTATCAGGCTGCCTATTTTAGTGCTGGGTTCGCTGCAGCCGGGAGCTGCCAATGTTGTAGTGCAGTTTGATATCAGTCACGCCGTTTTTGACGAAGAACGTTTATATGCCCTTAACGAAGCGGCTGTTAAATTGAATAAAAAAGCCAGGATCCATATCGCTATTGATACCGGTATGCATCGGATCGGCGTACATGTTCGCGATGCGGGTGAATTTGCGGCTAAGGCCGCGGCGCTGCCTGGCATTGAGATCGAAGGAGTGTTCTCGCATTTTGCAACGGCAGATGCTGATGACAAAGCCTATGCCGCGCATCAGTTTGAACGCTTCCAGGAAGCGCTGAAGCTGATCAGGGAGAAGGGTATCAGGGTACCGCTGGCACATATCGCCAACAGTGCCGCTTTGACAGAACTGCGTGAATATCAGATGGATATGGTGCGTCAAGGTATTACTTTGTATGGTTTGCATCCTGCGCATATGAGCGATTGTTATAAAGATTTTGAGCCTGTCATGACGGTCAAATCGACGGTAAGCTTTGTCAAAAGCCTGCCTGCCGGTGCGACTATCGGTTATGGGCGTACTTATACATTGAGCCGTCCCAGTGTTATTGCCACGGTGCCGGTCGGTTATGCCGACGGCGTCAACAGACGTCTTTCCAACGTGGGCTATATGCTGGTTGGCGGCGGCAGGGCTCCTATCGTGGGCCGCGTGTGTATGGATCAGGTGATGCTTGACGTTACCGACCTGCCTCCGGTCAAAGTGGGCGACGAAGTCACCGTTTTCGGCGGCAAAGATTTGCCGATGGAACTGGTTGCGCAGTGGGCAGGTACTATCTGCTACGAGCTGGTCTGCAGCGTCAGTCCGCGGATGCCGCGCCGTTATGTGCGCAACGAAAAGTGAGTCTGCTTTAAAAACGCTTTCCCTTATTTATGGCTGCTTTTGGCTTCGGCCGGGCAGCCGCTTTTTTATTTGCAAAGGCTGTAAAAGCAGGAGGGCGTTATTTTTATTTAGGCCGCTGCGGCGGCAATATGCTACAATAATAATATAAGAATCAGTAAGGAGTGTGACTTGACTATGAACGAACAGGAATGGCAGGCGTGTGTGAACCATGTGGCCGGCGGTGAATATCCGGTCCCCCGCGGTATGATCAGCAACTATAACGACTGGCGCTGCCGCTCGACGGTGGGGCGCGCTTTATATTGGATGGATGAGGTAGAAGCCGCGATGCATGTCCTGGCAACGATACTTGATGTGGAGCCTGATATGGAGGATGCACCGGAAATGGGCCTCAGCGAAGCTGAACATAAAGTGCTGTGCCTGCGGGATATAGCTGAAATCGTTTGGAAGTTGGCCCGTAATGAGGATGCCGCTTTGAATTATCTGGATCAGGCCTATGCATTGAGCCGGGCTTATAAACATCCCTTCCGCAGCGCTTCCCGCGGCGATATGTTTTATCGCCGGCTGGCGATTCTGCGTGAGGTAGGCAAAGAAGAGCAGGCTGTACAGGAAGCGGAAAAGATGCTGGAGCTGGAAGCTGGAAACGACGGTATCAATCCTTACCGTTATTTTGCCTATAAATTTTTAGCTGAGCATGAACATAATAATGGTGATGACGAAAAAGCGGCACAGCTGTTTGCGGAGGCTTTCAGGTATTATCCGGTCAGTGAAGCCGGTGAGCGTGATCTGGCCAAAGCGGCAGCGGCTGAAACAGCTGCCGGCCGTTATAAGGCTTATGTATTTTGCAGTACGATTCAATACAAGCCCTGGGAAGAATTACCGCCTGCCATCATCAGGCGCGAT
>ERZ772819.2012-NODE-2012-length-15720-cov-2.651197_pt1 | contig 15720 bp, 9 predicted proteins | sample MGYA00580860_ERZ772819 | MGnify/ENA primary metagenome ERZ772819 (study PRJEB29015, sample SAMEA2737683) | human gut metagenome | biome: human gut; feature: human-associated habitat; material: faeces | place: China | collected 2012 ...
CTTTCTCATCAAAATCATCCGGCCACACAGGAGGGAGACCGGCCGCAGACCGGTCCCTCTTAAACTTTTCAACAATCAATGTCTTCTGCGTTGCTTCATACCAGAGATAAGTCGGTACATCCATCAGATTCATATAAACCGTCGGAAATTCATAATTGCCGCCGCAATGATCTGTATGTCCATGTGTCAGCACCACTTCCAGAGGTTTGTCTGTCAGCGTTCTCACAAATGCTGCCAAATCACCAAATCCATAACCTGTATCAATCAGCAATGCTTTCTCCTCGCCTATAATCAATGTTGTATAAACATTGCCCGGTTCATAGATATGGTAAATATTCTCTGCAATTTTCAGTGGTTTATAGTATGTATCACTCATCTCTGTCGCTCGCTTTCTGTCGTTCTCTATCAAAGTCAATGCTTATTGGAATATTGGAATGCGCTGTCCTGCTCACTTAATCAATACCAGACACATCTGTGTCATAAACACATTCTTTTGTTACAGCGTCCACTCGGATAACATCACCATAAATAACATCATCTTCATCTGTATTCTCATCAAAATCAGCATCATCCTCTGTAACTATGGCGTAAATATAGTATTGCGGATTCGAATGTCCATCTACCATCTCTGGCTCAGCTGACAGATATTGCACATAGTGACCCTTAATGATTTCTAAATCCTCATCACTGATCGTCTCTTTAAGGAATTCATGCGCTGCGTCTATAGCTGTCTTAGCATCTATCATTGGTATCTGCTTACCATCGGCACCATAAAAGCCCCATCTATCGCCGCCAAAATCCAACAGCCCCGTCTGCATGGCACCTGTTTTTGGATGGAAGTAATAGTAGTCACCATCAATAAGCTGATGTTCATATCTCATAGCACCATCTTCTCCGTAATAAACCGTCTTTCCTGACACTTTTGCGAATCCAATCTGCATTGCGCCTGTTCCCTGTTGGAAATAGTACCATTTACCTTTAATCTTCTGCTCTCCATATCGCATCGTGCCATCAGTTCCATAATAAACTGTTTTTGTACCGCCATTTTTCAATGGCACCGTCTGAAGACCTGTCTGCATGGCACCTGTTCTCATATGGAAATAATACCACTTGCCATTAATCTTCTGTTCACCATATCTCATGGCACCATCCGCGCCATAATAAACCGTCTTCTTCGATAATTTCACCATACCGGTCTGCATGGCACCCGTCTTATAATCAAACAAATACCATTTGCCGTCTATCTTCTGTTCGCCATAGCACATGGCACCATCCGCGCCATAACAAACCGTTTTCTTCGAACCGCTATTCATCGTAATCGTCTGGATACCAACAGCCATAATACCGGTCTGACGATCAAAATAATACCACTTGCCGTCTATCTTCTGTTCACCATACATCACAGCGCCTGTCTTTGCCTGCAGATAATACCAGTTATCGCCGCACTTCTGCTTACCATACAGCATAGCACCGTCTTCTCCATAGCATACTTTTTTCTTGCCACCGTTTTTCGTTGGAACCGTCTGTACTCCTGTCTGCATCACACCGTCTTCACCGAAATAATACCACTTACCATCTATCTTCTTCTCGCCATTTGTCACAGCACCTGTTTTCGTATTAAAATAGTATCCATTTCCATCTACGGACTGTTTGCCATAAAGCATGGCGCCATCTTCTCCATAGCATACTCTCTTAGATGTCAATTGTACAAAACCAATCTGCATCACACCATCTTCTGCAAAATAGTACCATTTACCGTCTATCTTCTTCTCACCGACGGACTTATTCCCCTTTTCATCATAATAATAGGTCTTGCCTTCTTCTGTCTGCCATCCGGTTTTAATCTCAGGTTCTTTATCGCCTTCTTCTGCATCTTTGTCGCCTTCCTGGCCCGTTGGATCAGCACTAACAATTGGCGTTTCATTATTATCTGCACTAAATACATTTATCTCTGCAGCCAAATCTGTTTCCATCTGATAATCGGCAGCCATATCAGACTCCGAAACATCCTCTTCTGTCTGTTGAACAACTTCTCCCGTCTGTTCAACAACTTCCTGTGCCATAACCGGCTGTGTCATCATCATTGCAGCAATCACTGCCGCCGTAAATAACCCCTTTTTCATCATACTTCTCCTTTCTAAAATTAAAAGTTATATTTTAATTATAGCTCATATATCACCATCCTTCAATTATCAATCTCTTTAGGATTGCCAGAAACCATTCATTTTTTTCATAATTGTTAAAAACTTTACGAATATATTACATTTATGATATAATAGAAGCAATATGAAAAAGGAAGGAGACTCATACACAATGAAACACAACAAATGGTTGTTTCGTCTGACAGCAATAAGCTTGTCCACAGCCCTTTTTCTGACTTCAATTTCGTTTCCTGCAATAGCCGCAGAAACTTCTGATTCAAGTACAGACTCTATTGAAGTCGAGACAACAGCACTGAATGAGACAAACCTTTACGCAGAAGATACAACTGCAGCAACCACAGAAACCGAAAATGACTCGCTTTCTGAGACACAGCCGATCAACACGATAGAATCAGACAGTGAACAGCATACCATTACTGGTTTTGCTCCACTCTCCGAAGATGAGTGTCATCTATACATGTCCTATTATGATAAGCCATCCGAAGCAGATCTCATTGCTGAACTTCCATCTGCACTGAATGTTTATCTGGACGGAAGTTCTGAACCGCAGACAATACCCGTTTCCTGGAAAAGCATCGGTGACTTTGATACGACATCGTTTTTCTACTATGAGTTTGATCCGGTGTGGGATACAGACAGTTATGACCTTGCAGATGATATCGATCTGCCTTACATAGGTGTGTGGCTTGATTCATCAGACGGAATCAGTCTTATGGCCGCTGACAACGCATCCAGCAGCAATGAATCTGTCATTTTCAAATACCTTACAGAAGATATGGGACTGAATATTGCCGCTGCCTGCGGCGTACTTGCCAATATCCAAGCTGAATCCTCTTTTAATCCGAATATTTATGGTGACAGCGGAAGCAGCTATGGTATCTGCCAATGGCATAATGAACGTTTCACTGCATTGAAGAACTATACCGAAGAATGGGATACACTTCAAGGACAGCTTGAATATCTGCATTATGAGTTAAAAACAAGCTACCCTTCGTTATGGAGCAGTTTAAAATCAGCAAGCAATGATACCGATGGTGCCTATAAAACTGCCTATGACTGGTGTACTATTTTTGAAAAGCCAGCCAATATGTACACTCTGGCTGTTTCCAGAGGCAATCTTGCCAAAAATACTTACTGGCCGAAATATTCAGGAACAATTATTCCAAGCAACGACCCAGTCACTATTTCCGGTGCCTCTTCGCCAAGTACAATGACCACTGGCAGTTCTTTTGATATTCGCGGTACACTTTCATGCAGCGGTACTATCACTTCCGTCACTGTAGGTGTCTATGATACAAGTGATGCCATGAAAATTGGTAAGACCGTTGCCCCCGGCACTACAAGCTATGATCTAAAATCACTTGATGCAGCTGTGAAATTCAGTACATTGCCTGCTGGTGGTTACCGATACAAAGTTATGGCAACATCCTCTGCCGGTACTGTCACCTTAGTTAATAAAGTTTTTATGGTACTTGGAACAGACAGAACAATTGCTGACGGTATCTATCAGATTGCCAATGTTCAGAATACCGGATATGTTCTATCCGTAGACCATAATAAAAACACTTCCGGTACCAATATCCTGCTCTGGACTAAATCATCGATTCTATATCGACAGTTTCAGTTCATTTACCAAGGCAATGGTTATTATAAGATTAAAAATATGGGATCAGGTATTTATCTCGGTGTTGCAGGACAATCTGCATCATCCGGTGCCAATGTAGAACAATCTAATGTTGGCACTTTATGGCAGGTGCTTCCCGATGACACCGGTTCTTACTACCTGGTACCAAAATGCTCCTCTACCAGTGCTATGGACCTTTACACCGGAGTTATCAAGAAAGGGCAGAATATAGGAACATGGAACTATAATCTCAGAAAATCTCAACGCTGGGCTTTATCCGAAATAAAAGCCAAACCAGTGATCTCAGGGAAAACAGTTCCAACTACCATGACTCAAGGAAGCTCATTCAGCATCCGTGGTACAATTTCCTCAGGTGATCCAATCTCCTCTGTTACTGTTGGTGTTTATGATACAAATGGTAAAATGAAAATTGGTAAGACAGTGTCTCCGAATACTACTTCCTATAACCTAAAGAATATTGATACCAACATCAAATTCGGCTCCTTAGCAGCCAGCGGCTACCGATATAAAGTAACTGCTGTTACCGCCTCTGGAACCACCACACTGGTCAACACCGCCTTCATGGTACTCAGCAACAGGCGGACAATTTCAAACGGCACCCATATCATTGCCAACAACTACAATGATAATTATGTATTATCTGTAGACCGCAACCAGAATACTTCCGGCACCAATGTCCTGCTTTGGACAAAATCGAATGTCGCTTATCGCAAGTTCCAATTTGTATATCAAGGCAACGGCTATTACAAGATTAAAAATGTAGGCTCCGGACTCTATCTTGGTGTTGCCAATAACGGTTCTAAGGCAGGCTCTAATGTCCAGCTTTCCTCATCCGCTACACTATGGCAAGTGCTTCCTGACGGCACCGGCGCCTATTATCTGGTACCGAACTGTTCTTCAATCTGTACTTTGGATTTATATACAGGAATTCTTGGAAAGGGAAAGAACATAGATATCTGGAGTTACAACCTCGGCAAAGCTCAACGTTGGAAATTGCAGTAATCTAAGATTTAAAAAAATACAGGCAAGACTCATCAAAGTCCTGCCTGTATTTTTATTTTCTGCAATTATTTATCCTTGTCTTTTTCTTCCCAGGTTCTCTCACTAATAATATATCTTGGTCTGGCTTTAACCTCCATGTAAATCTTGCCAATATATTCACCCAGTACACCAAGGCAGATTAACTGCACACCGCCCATGAAACATACAAGACAAACTGTACTTGCCCATCCCGTCACTGCATGCCCTGTCAATTGAGAAATCACAGCCCAGATTACACCTATAAAACTCAGAATAGATACGCCAATTCCAAGTCCTGTAATCAAACGAATCGGTTTAATGCTCAAACTGGTTATGCCGTCAATGGCCAATCCCAACATCTTGGATAACGGATAATGTGACTCACCGGCAATACGTTCATGACGTTCATAATAAACACTGGTACTCTTAAATCCTACGAGTGGAATCATACCTCTGAGGAACAGATTCACTTCTTTAAAATTGGCAAATTCCTTTAATACTCTTGCTGATATCAAACGGTAATCAGCATGGTTGTATACAACCTCAACCCCCATCTTATTCAATAACTTATAAAAAGATTCCGCCGTAAAACGTTTAAAAAACGTATCCGTGTCTCTCTTGCTGCGCACACCATAAACAACTTCACTGCCATCATGATAAGCATCCACCATGGCTTCCATCGCCTTGATATCGTCCTGACCATCACAATCTATGGAAATCGTGATATCACACATATCCTTGGATTCCATCAATCCTGCAAGAACCGCATTCTGATGTCCTCTGTTACGACTCTGGCTCATACCGATAAAATGTGGATTCTCAGCTGCCAGGTTTTCAATAATCTCCCAGGTTTTATCTTTACTTCCATCATTTACAAACAAAATACGACTGTTATCACTAATCTTTCCTTTATGTATCAAATCTTCAAGCTCTTCAAGGAACATTTTAGATGTGATCGGAAGGACTTCTTCTTCATTATAACAGGGTATCACTATAAATAATCTGCTGTTCATTGATATTTTCCTCCGTATACCATTCTGCCTTTTATGTCATTTCACTATCAAAATACATCCCTATTATATCAAAAAATAATCCCGGAATACATATCTTCCGGGATTATTTTATCAGTTTATTTCCAGCACTTTTCTGACACTTTTATACGAATGGTCTCACGACGCCCAACACACGCGGATGCTGATTATTAATCATTGATGAAACAACTACTTTATTTGGCCACGCCTCAATTACTCTATTATTGCCTAAATAAATAGCCGAATGTATAACAACACCTGCGGAATTACAGTAAATAATAATATCGCCTCGCTGTCTTTCACCATAAGAAACATGTTTCAGCTGTGAGCTGGTCCATATGTTGGCAGACTCATATTCATAACCGGGTGAAGCATGCCGCACAGGATTAATCGGAGACATATCAATACCCGCTGCATATAATGCCTGCATAACAAGACCACTGCAGTCAATGCCAAGCCCCGGAGCACCTGATGCACCAATCATATAATCATCCCCCAGATAATCATAGGCTCTGTTGATCATTGCCTCAACGCAGTCGCTGCGGCTGCTGTAAATACTAGTTCGGATTGGTGAAGCATAAGCCCCCAATGAATACCAATCGGCTTCACTATAACCAAGTGCTTTCCACGTTGCCAGATCTGTAATACCTGTAGCCTCCAGACCATGTCTACTCTGAAAACTCTTGACAGCATTAAACACTCTTCTTGTGTATTCAGCGCCGCCCATACCGACCGCATTGCCAAGTTTTAATGCCCTTATGACCCATGCGGTCTTAATACCCTCATATCCGATATTCAAATTGTAGCCGCCGCCAGACAACTGAATGGAGGATTCCTGAATCTGATAATACTGGGATGGATTCTGATATTTACGATTCTTCCACTGATAAACACCAGACGTTGGATGAAAATAATATCTCACACCATCTATCGTCTGCAGACCATAACACATTTTACCATCCGCTGCGTAGTAATACTGCTTGCCATGATGCTTGGTCCAGCCAGTGGCCATGACACCTGTTCTATCTTTGAAATAATACCAGTGACCATTTTCCTTCTTTTCACCATAATACATGGTACCATCCGGATTGTAATAATACGTATGATTATGGTGATTCACCCATCCTGTCTGCATTACTCCGGAACGCTCATGAAAATAATACCAATGACCATCTATCTTCTTTTCACCATAACTCATGGTACCATCTGGGTTATAATAATAAATCTTATCTGGTCTGGCTGCCTGCTTTGTCCAACCAGTGGCCATGGTGCCATCTGCATTAAAGTAATAGTATTTGCCATCAATTTTTCGTTCGCATTCTTTCATCATCACACCTGATGACGGATGAAAATAATACGTCTTATTCTCCAATGTCAACCAGCCATACTGCATTTTACCATCCGCGCCATAATAATACTGCTTGTCTGGTTTTGCTTCCTGTACGGTCCATCCTGTGGCCATCATCCCATTCGCATCAAAATAGTACCAATAACCATCTATTTTCTTCTCACCAACCACATAGACATTGTCAATATAATATTGTGTGCCACTTTCGCTTGTCACCCAACCCTGGCGAATTTCTGCCGGAGGCTGTTCTTGTGGTGGCTGTTCTTGTGGTGGCTGTTCTTGTGGCGGCTGCTCTTGTGGCGGCTGCTCTTGTGGCGGCTGTTCTTGTGGTAACTGCCCACCCGTCTCAGATTCTTTATCTGTTTCAGGTATATCAACTGTATTCACGGCATTCTGAACATCAGACTCCGGAACCGCTGATTCTGTTAAATTCTTGGGTTCGGTTTCTGCTGCATATGATACGACGGGTATTGATGCCAGCATCGTACTGATCATAATCACAGTCATCCCTTTTATTAAGCATTTCTTCATTTTATGTATTACCTCCTCCTGTGTTTAATGGCAACCTCTCTGCTGGCATTTATAATACATATTTGGATCCGTTGGATCCCATGTATGCCATGATGGAAGTTTATATGCGGTTGGTCTTCCCAATGGTCCGTAGGTTGACCTGTCGCTGTAAATAACAACTTTTGTCTGTAATGCACAGTGATCATAAATCCACTTCGCATCACCTGCTGTTAAACGAATACAGCCATGGGACACCTGCTTGCCCAGATTGTTATATGCACTCACGGACAGCGCATTATTATTATTGGCAGAATTGTAATAAACGGAATGGAACAAATAATCACCTGTAATCTGAGTTACCCACTGTCCCCAGCTAGGCCCCATCATACGCAGCCATCTCCACTTATCCGGTGTATAGAATGTACCTGTCGGCGTATCTGCACCTGTTGAACAAATAAATGCTACAAGCGGAACAGTATAGGAACCATCTCCATACTGAATATAGACAGTTACCGCATTCATCGGCTTATTAACCTTAATCACATAAGAAGACGCATTATTAAAAGCAGACCGCAAATCCTTCACTTGCTTGCCATTTGAATCGTACGCCAACCAATAACCATTTGACTTCTTAAATGTATATGGTTTCATAACACCGGTCTTCTGCTCAAAATAGTAAGCATTGCTGCCAACTGCCTGCCATCCGTATTTCATGCGGCCATTGGATTGATAATAATATTTTTTACCTGAATGGGAAGTCAGTCCAGTTGCCATAACACCGGTTTTATTCTTGAAATAATACCAATATCCGCTGATTTTCTTTTCGCCGTAAGTCATCTGACCATTAGATTGATAATAATATGTATGGCCATTGTGTTTGGACCAACCTGTTGCCATAACACCGGTACGTTCATGGAAGTAATACCATTTGCCGTCAATTTTCTTTTCACCATAAGTCATCCAGCCATTTAACTGATAGTAATATGTATGGTTATTGTGTTTGGACCATCCGGTTGCCATGATACCGCTTTTTTCTTTAAAATAGTACCAGTGGCCATCAATTTTGGCTTCACCATATGTCATCTGACCATTTGCCTGATAATAGTACATATGATCATTGTGCTGTGACCATCCGGTTGCCATTTCACCATTTTCATTAAAATAGTACCAGAAACCATCGATCTTTTTCTCTCCGATTACCTTTTTGCCATTTCCTTTATTCAGATAATAATTCTTATCACCTTCCTGTTTCCAGCCATAATACATATGTCCCTGATCATCATAATAATAATCCGCATTATGATGATTAATCCAGCGTCCTGCTACAAATTGACCATTCTCATCAAAGTAATACCAGAAACCGTCAATCTTACATTCTGAAGATTTGAGCATGATGCCTGTTTCAGAATGAAAATAATACTGCACGCCATTTACATTCTGCCAACCATACAGACGCTTACCATCCTCGCCGTAGTCATACAGATTGCCCGGATTCTGACTCTGTTCCGTTAAACCTGTAGCCATCATTCCATTTTCATGGAAATAGTACCAACTGCCGTCGATATTCTGCTCTCCAACAACATAATTATTGTCAATATAATATCTTCTGCCTCCATCTTCGTCCTGCCAGCCCTGCTTCATCTCCGCTGGAGGATCCGCTGGCGGTTCTGTCGGTTCTACTGCCGGATCCCCTGATTCAGGGACATCCGCTGAATTTACCGAATAGCTATTACCATTCTGATCATTGACAACTTGTGAATCTGCCGGATTCTGTACATTATCAGCAGCACCATTCTCCTCAACTATTGTCGCTTCAGTATTCGATTCACCTGTCATACCAGCTTCTGATGCAAAAACATTTCCGCAATTAAGGGCCAATACAAAAGCACCTGTCAAAATCATTGTTTTCCATCTTGATGATTTTTTCATATAACTTATCCCCTCTCTACTTATGCATAAGCTGTGCTGATTGTTTCTTTTTTATATAATAAAATTATGAATAAAGACTCAGCTTTTTTAAAATTTTATCCGTTGCATGACCATCACAGGCCCCCATATACTCCTGATAGCATTTTACCAAATCAGAGGCATACGGCAGCCAGGCCTGCTCCCTCATTGCCGCTTCCAGCGCATCCGAAGATGTGATTACAGGTGCCGGGAGGCTTTCATATTCCAGGTAAAAGCCTCTTTGCTGCTTATATTCTTCCAAGTCCGGTGCATACAGCAAAAACGATTTCTGATAAATCAAGTAATCATATACAACAGACGAGTAATCCGTTATCAGCAAATCTGTTACAGCAAATAATTCTTCTGTCGAAAAATCGCAATGATACATAGGATAATTTTTTTCCATATGCGGATGTACTTTGATAATAAAAAACCATTCTTTTTCCAGATGTTTCATAATATCTAAAATGCCAGACTCTATTCCTCTATTATACGGATGTGCTGCATTTCCCTCAAACGATGGTGCATAGACACATATTTTTTTATTTCTCGCCTCCGGATATCGTTGATAAAAACGACATTTATTATCCGCATTCCATTCCTTATCAAAATAAATATCTGTACGCGCCAGTCCCAATGCCTTTGCAGTTCCCTGAGAAAGATGCAATGCCTTTTCCCAAACAGCTTCACAACATGGCGCACTCACCGTTACCAAATCGTAATTGGCTGTAGGGTTTCCTTTATAATATTTTGGAATATCCTCTGTAGTATCATACCCCATCTTCTTCATCAGGCCGCCAGAATGCCAAAGCTGTACAACTGTTGTTTCTTTGCGTTTCCGACAGGATGAAACAGGTAAAAAGTAGCTATTAATAAAAACATATTCTGCCTGTGCATAAACCTGCATAAATTCTTTCATAAAAGCAATCATTCTCCACACTGGCATTGTCTGAATATCTTCACAATACAGTTGAATATCATATCCGCCATTCTTCAGTTTTTGATATACCGGTTTCATATTCCCTGTAAGTTCCGTGTGATGTGCATCCGCAAATAATATTTTCCCCTTCTTAACCGGCTTTTTACATGCCTTTTGGTAGATATAGGGCAAATATTTATTTTGGATCACCATCTTGACATATTGTTTTAATGTAAAAAGAACACTCAACCCGCTTCTCCTTTATCAGCGATTCTTATCAATTACCCGCTGCTGATAGTCTATCATAACATCGTATATACGCTGGCAGTTGTTATTATCATTAAAAGCAAAGAAATCATCTGCGCGTTTCCTATACTTTTCTTTCATAACACAATCATGCTGCATATAATCAATCAGCAAATCAATTAGCTCATCATTATCATGTGTAATTTCACCAAAAGCCATTGTATCATAATGGAATGTCCCTTCTTCGTAATGTGCTTCCAAATCACGATGATGATGATAAATTAATGGTTTTCTCAAATATGCGAAATCGAACTGAACACCACTGTAATCGGTTACCATTAAACTGGACTCACAAAACAGCTTTTCATAACTCATCTCACCTGTAGATGGAATAATTTCGACATATTCATTTTTATCGAAGTCTTCTGCCTGCGGACTAACAATCGGATGTAAAACATAAGCAATCTTATATCCGTACTCTTTAGCCGCCTGAATTAAACGTCTGTCATTAATCAAAGAATTATAAACTTTAAAATATTCCGTTTCTTTAAAGTTAGGATTATAATCTCTGGCCACACCCTCATTCTTACTAACCAGCAGTGCCGATTGCATTCGCCATGTTGGAGAAATCAAAATCTGCTTCTGATTCCTGTTCACCAGCCCATCATAACGCGGAACACCCGTCAGCTTTAATGCATCATATCCAATATAATTGTAAACTGGTTTTGACAAATTTTCAATCTCATATTTGGATGCACAAAAATATAAACGCGTATTGTCTCTCAATCTCTGCTGTGCTAATGCAATTTTTTGGACTGACAATCCATGCTGTACACAAACAACATGGAAATCCGTAATGCCTCTAACATATTTTGAATTCTGCATATGGAAATCATTAAATGCAAAAACTGTTGAATTGGATACAATCATCATATCTGCGTTCAGGAAAACCAGACGATGCATGATGCTTGATCTTTTTAGAGGATGATAGCCTTCCCTTTTCATGCGTTTGTAGTCAACTGCATTTTTGTCCAGCAAATAATATTTCTTAATGCCATCCTTTTTATTCATGGCATATTTGTACAGATATTCTGAAGAATCCCCACCTTTGTAAATTTTATCATAAAACATCCAGATTTTTTTTCGCTTGAAATAAGGACGTGTTATAACATAACCGAACCGAACTAAAAACATTGCCAGCTCATGCTTGGTATGCTTAGAAAGCAATTCTTTCCATATCTTTAATTCCAGTTTAGCCATGGTCTTCCACTTATAAGGAGCAATCAAAATGGCAGCGGCTTTTCTGGTTGCAATAAAGTTGTCAAAATGCCAGTAAGAATTTGCCGGATCATTGGACAACCTTGAAGTGTGTGATTTATATTCGGTTGAAACAATATATTCTTTTCCATCATATTGTACAGCAAAACGCAATACCTGCTGTTTACCTGTATGCTTCAATGGAATTGATGCATGAAATGTAAAACGCTTATAAGCAGACACACCAAAATACTTTGTTAAAGAATAACCTTCATTGAATACAACATCCTGTCTTACATCATCCAACAAGAAATAATAGGATACCTTGTCGCGGCTAAAAACATCTGGTACCGACGCATCTATTTCTAATTTGCCATCTATATAATTCATGAACAAAATATTTATTCGCATTTTATTCAATAAGTAAATGACATTTTCCTTATAAACAATACATAAAGTTGTTCGTTCACATAAGTACTTTGCGTCCAACTGAGGCACATCATACTTTATGCGTAAGAACATTCTATTCAGCTGATAATTCTTGGAATAAAATTTACAATCATGCAAATTCATGATAACCGCATCATCCAGCAATGCAAACACTTTTTCCAATAATTTTAAATACTCCGGGATTTCAGACTCTGCGATGATATGTTTATTTCGATTATTCGAATTCGCATCAAATCGGCATTGAATCGCATACATTGCATAATACTGCAAAAACAACGGAATTTTTCCATATTCTTTTTTGGCATCGCACAATAAAGGAATCAGGAATTCATCCATGCTGTCAAAATACCATTCTCTAAAGTATACGCCCTGATAGCACTGATACTGACTCGCATCTGGCTGACTATATTCATAGTTCAAAAGTTCCTGGCTCTCCACATGATGATGCAGCGTTAAACGAAGCAAAAAATCTGCTTCCATTTCAAATTTAAGATGTTCCTGTAAAGAAAAGGCTTTCGCCTTCTTTATATTAATAAGTGTTCCAGTTAAAATGTCTGTAAAAGGCATTATATCCGGCTGTTTTTTTTCTGCCAACAATTTATTTCTAACTTTTTTGTCCATCCAAATAAAACTTTTTTGTCCGGAAACATATGCTGCATCTGTATTGTCGAATGCATGACAAAGTTTTTCTATATAATCTGATGTGAATCGGTCACCCTCATCAACTGTTAATATACCGCCTTTGTCATTTTCTTCTAAAACACGATTAAACATCTCAGCAAAGTGATCTGCATCTACCCGAATCATTTCTGCATTTGTTATGTGCTGTAACGCTTGATTCAAAAGCTGTTCGGTTTCTTTTGATGCCTCTGCATTTCCATGTTCTCTATATATAACAAATAATTTATCCATTCTTGTGTCCTTTATCTTTCCATCCACTTCATCATTCTCCGATAGGATTCTACTAAATCAACTTCCGGATTCCAGCCAAGGGACTTCATTTTTGAGGCATCCAACCACATTTTGACCCCAGGTGCATATCCTAATGAACGATTATCTTCCGGAATATCTATCACAACTTTAATTTGATTATCTGCAATTTCTTTTGCAACCAGTTCTGCCATCTGACGAATGGTCATATGACTGTCTTCGTTTGCAATATTATAAGCCTGCCCACTCATTCCTTCCGTAAGCAACATAATAATCGCTTTCACTGCATCCCTTGTATAAACATAGTTGCCTTCTGAAGTTCCCATTGTGTGTAAAACAATGTCCTGGCCATTCATTGCGCTTCTTGCAAATTGTGCAAATACACGATTTTCTGTAGGAAGAATACCTGGACCAAATGTCTGTGCTAGTCTTGCACTTTTCACATTTAATCCGTATTGTGACGCATACGCAGTGCACAAGCATTCACACATACGCTTGCCTTCCGGATAACAGCTTCGAACTGAAGCGATATCAATATAACCTAAATCCTGTTCTGCTGTCTTTCCTTCTGTAAATGGCTGTCCATAAATTTCCATCGAAGAAATATAAACAAACGATGAGCATTTTTTATCCACCGCAAATTTCAACATTTTGTCCGTACCATTGACAGCTGTCTTTATATTATCTACAGGCTGTGATACCATTAATTTTGAAGTTGTTACAGCAGCCGCATGAATAATGAAATCACAATTTCCTTCAATCTGAATCTTCTGATACAGTTCATCTTTTTCAAGGTCTGCAATTACATATGTCAAATCAGAAATGCCAACACAACCCTCAAATATCGTATTTGCCTTTTCTGCGTTACGAACCAGTGCATAAACTTTCATATTTAATTGATGCACATGATTGCAATATAAAAAAGTCTTAACAAGTAAAGAGCCGATCAGTCCGGTTGCCCCTGTGATCAAAATCTTTTTATCACGAAACTGTTCAAATGCAAGATTGCTCTGTGACAATATCTCAAAATCTTCAGTTAATACAGACTGCATTCTTTTTCCTCCAATTTATTAATTTTCTGATTCGAAACCAAAAATCTGCGCTTCTTCTTTGGCATCAAGCAACGCACGCATCGTATAGAAATCATCTGGCGTCGTGATTTTAATATTTTCCTGTGGTCCATCAATTAAATACAGCTTTCGGCCATAATACTGCATCATGGAACAGGAATCAATAAAATCTTCTTTTCCTTCTGCAATGCCCTGCTATAATTTCATCCAGGTAAAAACTCTGCGGTGCTCTGGCCAATCTTGTATCTTTTCGATTCGGTACATCCACAATCGCATTGTCTTCTGAAACAACCAGTACGGTCTCTTTCACTGTTACACTTGTAATCGCAGAACCATGTTCTCTTACCGACTGCAGATTGTCATCAATTGTTTTTTTGTAGATCATAGGTCGTACACCATCATGAATCAAAACAATCGAACGCTCCTGACCAGCCACTTCTTCTGCTGCCAGCAATCCATGATAAATAGATTCCTGACCGCTTTTCCCGCCCGGAACAACTTTCTTCACTTTTTTAAGGTTATATTTATCAATAAGTTCATTTAAATAAGGAATCCACTCTTCCAGACATGCGACAACAATTGCATCAATATCCGGATGACTGTCAAATACTTCCAATGTATGAATGATAATCGGTTTGCCATAGACGTTCAGAAATTGTTTGGGTTTTACCCGACTATTCATTCTTTTTCCTACACCACCTGCAAAAATAACACCTATATTCACTCTTCTAACCTCCTAAACAACTTCGTTATCAATTGTACAACTCTTTCTGATGCTTTTCCATCATCAATACAACCTTTTTCTGTTAAAAACTGCACAACTTTATCATGATATTCTACCGGATTAAAATCTCGAATGTTCTGTTCCAATTCCGTATTACTATGTGCAATTGAAAAAGGTGTCGCAGATAGCGGATAATACAGTCCCCGCTCACTATCATACCCTTGTTCATTGACAGCATATATAAAACCCGGTTTATATGTCAATATAAAATCAAAAATACAACTTGAATAATCCGTAATCATCGCATCCGTAAATACCATAAGTTCCTGAATATCCGGATAGCAAGAAACATCTACCACCTGCGTGAGCTTCGGCACGATTTTCTGTGCTTTCTCACGCATTTTAGCTACGCCGAGAAGATAAAAGTGGCGGTGACTCCCGACCGCATCGAGCATTTTATG
>ERZ772819.2029-NODE-2029-length-15657-cov-9.429817_pt1 | contig 15657 bp, 12 predicted proteins | sample MGYA00580860_ERZ772819 | MGnify/ENA primary metagenome ERZ772819 (study PRJEB29015, sample SAMEA2737683) | human gut metagenome | biome: human gut; feature: human-associated habitat; material: faeces | place: China | collected 2012 ...
CTCACGTACGGTTCTTAGGGGAGAAGGGGGCAGTAATGCCCTTGACTTACCCGATATACAGAAACAGGGTGATTTCTTCGTGGAGTCACCGATTATCCTGCTCGCGGCGATTATCTGGTACTTGCGGATTTACAAAGACGGCAAGTATTGCACCTTCCCCCACGCGATAGAATTTCTTAACAAGCCGTATGCCGATATCTTCACGATTCTTACCTCTTATCCCTCGCTGGAAAACTACCTTTCCCCATTCATGGATGCCTGGCAATCTGGAGCGCAAGATCAGCTCCAGGGCCAGATAGCGTCCGCAAAAATTCCGCTTTCGAGGATGATTTCACCCCAGTTGTATTGGGTGATGACGGGCGATGATTTTACACTTGATCTGAACAATCCGGAACAGCCCAAAATCCTCTGTGTGGGAAACAATCCTGACAGGCAGAACATCTATTCGGCGGCCTTGGGACTGTACAATTCCCGTATCGTGAAGTTGGTGAACAAGAAGGGACAGCTGAAGAGTTCCATTATTATAGACGAGCTACCGACCATCTATTTCCGCGGCATCGACAACCTGATAGCCACCGCCCGAAGCAACAAGGTGGCGGTATGTCTCGGCTTCCAGGACTTCTCGCAGCTGACCCGTGACTACGGTGAAAAAGAGGCGAAAGTGATCCAAAATACAGTCGGCAATATTTTCTCCGGACAGGTGGTAGGCGAAACGGCAAAGAACCTTTCGGAGCGTTTCGGCAAAATCCTTCAGCAAAGGCAGTCCATATCCATCAACCGGCAGGACACATCCACCTCCATCAACACGCAATTGGATTCCCTGATACCCGCTTCCAAGATTGCCAACCTCTCGCAGGGTACATTCGTGGGCAGCGTGGCGGACAACTTCGGTGAGGAAATCGAGCAGAAGATTTTCCATGCCCGTATCATCGTCGATAACGAGAAGGTGGCGGCGGAGACCAGAGCCTACAAAAAAATCCCTGTCATCAACGAGTTCAAGGATGCAGACGGTAACGACATCATGCAGCAGCAGATAGACCGCAACTACTCCCGTATCAAGGCGGACGTACTGCAAATAATTGAAGATGAGATGGAAAGAATTGCCAATGACCCGGATTTGAAACACCTGATTCCACAGGAGGACGGAAAAAAAGAGGAATAGGACACCGCTGTTTTATTTCAGCCTGCAAAGTTCGTCCCGTGCCTTATGGATTGTGCAAGGCCGGGCCCTTCGGGTTTCGCGGAAAAATCATCCTCGCTGCGCTTGCGGTATTTTTCCCGAAAGCCTTGCGCAATCCGGCACGGAACGGCGGGGCAGGCAAGAAATAAAATCTCGGCTCTACAAAGCCGGGGATGTCTAACTCAAAAAACAAAAGGTATGAGCAGAAGCAACTTTACACCGATGGGACGGTTCAAAGAGATAATCGACCGATACGGACTGAAACTGATGGAGGTGGGAACCAACCACCTGAGAATATTCGCTGACAACAGGAAGCTGTTCGACTACTATCCGCTACGGATGAAACTGTTCGATTACCGACAGTGGAAACAGCTGACCTACCCGTCACTCATTGAGGGGGCGGACAAGTGGGAAACGGAGCTTGACGAAATTATAAAAAGACTTATGGTTTCACCCCAATAATCAGCAGGACTATGAATAACAATAACAGCAAGACGATCGTTTGGGACAACATTCCCGAATGGGCGATTTTTTCATTGGAGTACGGCATCGACGAGGAACTGTTCCTGCCCGATGAAGACAAGGAGATGATAACCAAGTTCATCGTTGAAAACTTTCCGAACGGTTACACCATGTCGGTGGATTGGGAGTCATACAACGAATTCGACACCAATCCGGCATTCGGAAAGGCGTGCAAGACTTATAAGGTAACTTTCTGTATCCTATAAAAACATTGACATGAAGAAGATAACATTAAGCGAATACAATTCCATATCTGAAGCCTATCGCGGGGTATGGACTACCGAGCGTTGGGATATACCCGACTGGGCGGAAATGCGTAAAAAACACATCGGCAAACGCACCATGATGGTATATGATAATGGTACTTGCCTGCTGGTCGAAGGGCTGGGTTTTGAAATCGTGGATTACAAGATATATGATTTTGTAATAAACTGATTTACTGTATTTTGTAGCAACTAACGAAGAACTGTTTTATAATTTAGTATCATTTTAGTATCACTATTTAGTCTTTGTGGTAATTACATTGAAATTCCGACTTGTGCTCTATTGAATACTGATTTGTTTTGCGAAGATATAGCTATTCAATCTATGTTTCAAGTTTTTCGTGTGATTATATCACAGATTATTTGGCTATTCCAAACATTTTTACTACCTTTGTACCATTAGAACCTGCCAAGCCTCTTCACAATGCTCAAATCGGCGGGTCGTTTTTTTATTATACATATATGAAAACAAGTTTCGCCAAACCGTATTCTTCTCCGGAACAGATAGTTCAAGTACTAAAATCAAGGGGGATGCTTATAAAAGATGAGCATAGGATGGAAAATTATCTGATGAACATTGGTTATCATCGTTTGTCTGCATACATTTACCCATTCTATAAAAGCCCTAAAAGTGAGCTGCTACTAAAAGAGGGAACAACTTTTGAGCAAGTTCTAACTCTCTATCGCTTTGACAAGAAACTACGCATACTCCTTTTCAATGAAATAGAGAAAATAGAGGTTGCCATTCGCAGCGTATTGGCAAATGTCGGATGCCAAGAATTGGGAGACAAGTTTTGGATAACAAAATCCGAATACTTTGCCAATGCGGATAAATTTAATCAAACATTGGCAATTATAGACAAGGAACTGGCTTCAAGCAAGGAAGACTACATTGAAGACTTCCGTCAAAATTATGTTGAGGACTATCCTCCTGCATGGATGATAACGGAAGTGTTGTCCTTCGGTAATTTGAACTACATCTATTCCAATATAGCCAGCAACCAACTAATGAAGCGCATTGCAGGTTATTTCGGTTTGAAACCACAGGTTTTTGTCTCGTGGCTGACAGTACTTGCTAACCTCCGCAATATGTGTTGTCACCATGCGAGAGTATGGAACAGAGATTTTATGCTGAATCCTGCAGAACCCAAAAAGACTAAAAACGCATGGATTGATACATCAAAAGCTGATAAGAAACGAATCTACTATCGCCTATGTATAATCCGATACTTTCTCTCTTCGGTTTCTCCCAACAACAACTTCAACGAAAAACTATCGGAACTATTGACGGATTTTCCGTCAATAGATATAATTGCAATGGGATTCAATCGTGATTGGAAAGATGAAACATTGTGGACTTAATAACGACGGGAAACTCTTATTAAAAAGTCTTTTTACTTGCAAATATTTTTTAATATTCAACTGATTAAATATGAATATTCAAAAGAAATTAATCGAAGTGTTATCTCAAAAAGCTACATCGCCATTTTTCTTTTTAGGCTCTGGATTTTCAAGAAGATATATTGGGCTAGAAAAATGGGATGAACTATTGAAAGTTTTTGCTGATAAAGTTGGGAAACCATATGGATTTTATAAATCGAGTGCTAATGGCAACTTGCCACAAGTTGCAAGTTTAATTGCAAAAGATTTTCAAGACAAAATTTGGAGTGATGAGAAGTTTATCCCCTTTCGAGAAAAATATGGAGATAATCTGACAACGGATGAGTCTGCTTTTAAATATGCAATTTCTGAGTATTTGCAATCTAAATTAAAGCCATCAATATCGGATTATATAACTCTCAGTAAAGAAATAGAGATTCTTCAAAAACTTAATGTTGATAGCATAATAACGACCAATTGGGATACATTTATAGAACAGCTTTTTCCGGCTTATGAGGTTTATATCGGGCAAGAGGAATTATTGTTTTCTAACAGTATATTAATGGGTGAAATATTTAAGATTCACGGTTCTATAACAGATCCGGATTCTTTAGTCGTCACACAAAAGGATTACGATACGTTCTCAATCAAGAATCCATATTTAGCAGCTAAACTAATAACTATTTTTGTTGAGCATCCTATCATTTTTATAGGATACTCTTTAAATGACCCCAACATTATATCACTTATATCATCTATTGTATCATGTCTAAATACCGAAAAATTAAAGCAATTACAGAATAATTTAATATTTATTGAATACAACAACGATCCTAATGCTATACCAGAATTTAAAGAATCATCTATGTTAATTGGCGATACAAATCTACCAATATGCATTGTATCAGCATATAGTTATGAACCTATTTACAATGCTATAAATTCTATTCAGAGAAAAATTCCGGCAAAAGTTTTAAGATGTTGCAAAGAACAATTTTATCAACTTATTCTAACACAGGACCCACAAAACAAAATGGCTGTTATTGACGGTAATAATATAGATAAAAAATCCGATATTGAATTTCTTTGGGGTATTGGAGTCGTTTCTAACCAGCCATCATCTATTGGTTATAAATCAATTGGCGTAAATGAAATAATTAAAGATGTATTAAATATTAATAAAGCCCATTTGGATTCTGATAGTATTCTCAAATTATCAATACCTGAGTGTCAGGGTTATGTGCCAAAATATAAATTTCTGAGAGATGTGGGAATTAATTCAATCGAGGATTTGAAAAAGTCTCCGTATGCAAATCTAACTCTTTATAAGAAAAGCGACCTTGAAACTAATAGTTATAAAAAATCATTTCCGAAAAATTATGGTCAAAAAACCATTTCGGATATTCTTAAACAGTTTAATAAAGATAAAGTATGCTTTAATGTAATATATGCCAATTTACAATCTGGAGACATAGAGTTAATAAGTAATTTTTTAAAAGAAAATTTTGAACATTATATGGTGAATAAGAATAAATATAGAAGCTATTACAGGAAACTAGTTTGCTACTATGATTTATTAAAATATGGTTTTAATAATTCTTAGGCATCTATATATCAATAAAAAGTTGTGCATATATATCATGCACAACTTTTTATTCTATTCAATCAACTTAGATTTTCAGCTTCGGTAAAGAATTGACTATATCTACCGTTTTACAAGAGAGTATTATTACAGATAGAAGAAGGTCGAGGATATAACGGGGTTGTTCGTGTTCTCTTGACCAGTCGTTGGAATCGTTTTTGATTTGGGACGCTTTGTCAATGGTGATGGCATAGCGTTCCATTATCCACTCAATTGCGGATTTTCCATTAACGATGTATTCGTATGCTTTGTGTGGGATGTTCTCAATGGCAATATGGTCATTATAGATGATGCGTGCCTTATCAGCAACGAGCTTTCCATTTTCGTCACGGACTTTGGCAAACCTCATTTTATCAACGGCAAAGTATTGGTAGGTTTCATCCGTCCAGTCGTTCTGCCAAATATCTATATCGCCATTTACTCTGACACCACAAGCACGATGGGCAATCATTGGCATTGCAGCGAAAAACAGATAATCTCCATCTTGCCCAACAGCCTGCTCGTTTATGCTTTGTTCATAGTTCAGATGCAGGTCGGCAAGTTCTTTACCGGCTTTATAAAAGGACATAAAGTCTTGCACATTATCTACAATGGGGATGCGAGGCAAAGATTTCTTCAAATCATCGGCAAATCGTTCACGGTATTGCTTGGAATGAAGCAACCCATACACATAGTAGAATATGTGTTCTTTGGTAATGGCTTTTGAACCTCCGAAACGGCTACGAACTTCTTTCAGAATCCAGTCGGTAATTCCGTCCCGGCGAATAGATTTGTCTGTTTCCGCATCATCAAAGAGTGTTGCTTGGGAATTCTTGTTTTCTTCGTACCAATAAAGAGGGAAACATTGGCTATTAAACAATAGTTGATAATCAGACAAGTTGTTGGAAATACTGCATGAAAAATCCTTTTCTCCAATTCCTTTAACACAAATGATGATATTATTTGAATTAAAAGCAGTTAATTGAATACCTGGTCGCTCTATCAAGTCCTTCTCGTAGTATAAATTTTGTTTACAAAAAGGTCGGTACATGCTTTGATTTATTACATTAGAGGTATATTCAATCTCTTGATGTTTTGTTGCCTTTAAGCGTAATCCCGCAGTCCAACTTATTTTTGTTGGGTCATTAGTAATGTCATTTTTAGGGAGTTTTATCTCTGAATTGTAATTTTGTATAAGTCTTTTTATATTCTCCTTTAATACTCCCGAAGAAAAATTGTAAGTCCAACTATCTCTACCTGTAGCGATATTAGGTCCATTTACAATAAAAACAGAATACGAATTCAAGTTTAATTTCTTATCTGGATTCAATGGGATCAAATTATCAAACATCCCATCGCGTTGGTTTATCCAATCAGCCTTATCATTAGGTGTGATAATTTTCCATTCCAATTTCTGTGAAGAAATGGAACGGAAGTCTTTTACTATTTTGAGTTTCTGCTCACGAGTAAGGTAATCACCTATATCGTGATAATGGATAACTGTTTTCTGACTTTTCTTTGCCGGATTTTTGACAAGGAAAGTAATCGTAATGGGAGTACGAGAACCGCTTCCAAAGATTTTTCCTCCTTCTTTACGCGATAGTTCGCCAGATGTGCGCTGATTGCCACGTAAATTCAGTACATAAATGGAAGTAAATTCATCTTCAAAGCATCTACGCATGCCGTCTTGCCCAGCTCCGTCAATCCATGCGCCATTACTTATGAATGCAACAATGCCTCCTTCATTCTGCGGAATGCGGTCGGAAGCCCAACGAAACGCCTTGACATAGCTGTCGTAAAGAGATTTATTCAAAGTGGCCGAACTCTTCACAGCATATGTTTCCGACACACGTTTATCAAGATATGGATAAGACAAATTCTGAGCATTGTCATTAGCGGACTTTTGCCCAATGGAATACGGTGGATTTCCGACAATTACCCTTACGTGGGTAGCCATCTGCTTCTTTACCCGTTTGGAATTGTCTTGAAAGAACTCCGTGAAAAGCTCGTTGTGTTTCTTCTCTGCCAACTGGAACGTGTCAGTCAGGCAGATACCACTGTATGGTAGGTAAGTTTCCCGATGGGTAATGTCATGGAATACCGATTCTATGTTTACATCGGCAATATAATAGGCCAGCAGTACAATCTCATTGCAATGGATTTCATTCTGATACTTGCGCTCCATATCCTCAGGACGGATAAGGCCGGATTGCAACAAACGAGTAATGAAGGTACCGGTTCCGGTAAATGGGTCGAGGATATGTACATTCTGTTCGGTTAGAGATGTCTTGAACTCTGCTTTGAGAATGTCATCCACTGAACGGATGATGAAATCCACGCATTCCACCGGTGTATAAACAATACCCAGTTTCTCCACTGTAAGCGGAAACGCACCTTTGAAAAACTTTTCATAGAGGTTCTTTATGATTGTCTGCTTACCCTCCAAATTATCAATACCGCCTACATTGGTCTTTACCGAACGATAGAATCTTTCCAACACCTCGGTATCTTTTTCAAAAGCCTGTTCTTGCAATAGGTCTATCATACGCTGCATGGAACGGCTTACGGTGTTATTATTGACAAACTGGTAATCTGAAAACAGTGCATCAAATACAGGTCGGGTAATAATGTGCTGTGCCAGCATTTCAATGGCTTGGGCGGCATCTACCGATGGATTAAGGTCACGCTGCAATCCCTTCAGGTATTCATTGAATGCCTTTTTGTGTACGCCGGACTGAATAAGTTTGGAAATGCGTTCAATAAATTTGTGCGCAATAAGACCGACCTCTTTTGCCCAATTCTCCCAATAAAGACGGTCACCGCACTTTTCCACGAGTTTGGCATACATACCGTCCTGTATTTCCCCGAAACGAAGTTCCAACTGTCTGGCAATTTCTGCATTCTCAATTTGTTGTGCTTCCGCTTCTCCGTCATTTGCATCCAATCCCGGTCGGCCTATGGTAACAGACGGTGTACCTGTTTGAGTGTTTGGTTTCTGCTTGTTAAGGGCTATTTTGTTTACCATCGCATTGAAACGGTCATCGTGTGAACGGAGCGCATTCAAGATAGCCCACACCACATCGAATGTCTTGTTGTTGTCAAGAGCTTCCTCTGCTGAAATATCGGATGGCACTACAATAGGGATGATGATATATCCATACTTTTTTTCATCGGATTGCCCTTTGTGAAATGTACGCATCACGCGGCCAACCGACTGCACCACATCCACCTGCGAATTACGGGCAGAAAGGAACAATACGGCATCGAGAGACGGCACATCCACACCCTCGGACAGACAACGCACGTTGGTTACAACACGGCATTCACGTTCATTATCAGATTCTTCCGCCAGCCATTGCAGGATTTCATTACGCTCCTGCGAGTTCATTGAACCATCTATATGCCGTGTCGTTACTGAAACGGTATGCGAAAGACTTTCTGAATCAAGATTTTCTTCATATTTCCCGGATATTCTTGGAAGCACCGAAGCTACATATTTTGACGTTCCGGCTTTTGTTTCGTTGCCTATGGCTGAACAGAACGCCACGGCACGGCGCATCATGCGTGGGTCGGCATCCCATGTGCGATGGTCGTCGCCATGTATCATTTTTGACAATCCGTTTATTACCCCAATGAGTTTGGATGTGTCGTCAAAATTCAGTTCGGTGGTAGAATTGGTGATGTCTTGTTTTATGTTGTCAGGCACATCATCTTCACTAACGGTAAGGACAAGCACCTTGTAATCCGTCAATAAGCCATTTTGAACGGCGTATGAAAAATTCACGCGATAAAATTCCTCTCCATAAATGGCTTTATCGTCCATCGAGCAGAGAATGTAATCCTTTTCCGATGCCTTTATCTTGGCAGATTCCCCATACAAACGCGGTGTGGCAGTCATATAAAGGCGTTTCCGACCTTGTACATTCTCATTGGAATGTATCTTGATGAAGTTGCTCTCATCCTTTTCGGCTATTTTTACGCCGGTAGTGCGGTGTGCCTCGTCACAAATAATGAAATCAAACACGCCGTATTCTCCGTTTGTCTCGGATAAAATCTCCTGTTGAGCTGCAGAAATGGCATCTATGGATTGGTAGGTAGAAAACACAACTACTAAGCCATCATGCTCCCGATATTTCTTTAATTGGGATGCAATGGATTGTGGATTGGTGGATGCTGGTACGGCAAGGTCAACCACACTGTCATCCGTATCGTCAGATCCCTTGGTGGTCTTGCGTGAGGTTTTGGAATCGGAACAGATGCAGACAGCCTTAATGGGTTTCTTCGCATCTGCCGACCATGCGTTGAGCGACTGCCCCAACAAGGCGATGGACGGAACCATGAACAACACCAAGCCTTTGTTGCCAAACAACTGTTCTGCAATGAGCAACGAAGTGTAGGTTTTACCTGTACCGCAAGCCATAATGAGCTTGCCCCTCTCGTTGCCATCTGCCATATAATGAACGTATGCTTTTGAAATGGCATTCAATTGGTGTTCACGAGGCTTCTTGCCCTCCACCAGTGCAGGATTGCCGGTTAGACCGTCCATCAGCTTTTGCCAGTCCACTGGAGATGAATCAAGATCTGCCATACCAATACGCGTAACAGGTGGTTCCTGGTTTCGGATAGCCTCTTCTGCATTAGCTCCCCAATGGTTTGTGGTTGAAATCCAAATACGATTTGAAAAACGGACTGTTTGGAATGTTACCTCGTTTGTGAACGTGCGGCTGGAAGTGGCGAGAAATGAATCTACAGCAGGTTTATCTATGATTGTATTCTCAGCATAGCATTTACACTGGATAGCCCAATAGTCACCCAATTCTGTTTTGGCCACAAGATCGATGCCTGTGTCTGTACCTCCGAAATCTTTCCGTCCTGGAAAATCTTCCCATAGCCAGACCGATTCAAGCTCATTGTAGCGTGGGTCTGTTAATAGCCATGAGCGCATCAGTCGCTCGAACTTTGCACCTTTCTCCCTTTCCGTGAATGATTCGGTACGAAATTTATGTAGTATTTCCTTGAAATTCATCTCTTGATAAGAGTTATATTTCAAAGGAACGGACTCTAATAATCAGTGCTATACTGGCAAAATCTGACGGATTTTCAAAACAAATTCTCGCAAACTTCCTTTCATATATCATTATAAATGAGGAATGAATGCGGCATTTGAAATATTATGCGTACCTTTGCAATATCAACTATAACTCTTATCAAGAGATTCGTTTTTTCGCTCAACACATTTCACCATAAACATCCGGTCAAAAATCTTTCAGGATAAGGCTGTTCGCCTTGTCCACCACGCTTGTGTCAAGCGATGCGAGATAGATGCGCGTGGTCTCTTCCGAATCATGCCCCATGCCTTCGCTGATGACAGAAAGAGGGATGTTCTTGCTCTTGGCAACGCTCGCCCAACAATGCCGTGCAACGTGCATGGTCAGCGGTATGTTCAATCCTGCCAGACCGGCAACTTCCTTCAACGCCACATTGATGCGGCAGATGGCGTTACGGTATTGTGTCCGTTCATCGGAACATGGGTTGGTGATTATCGGCAGGAGGTAGCGGGTGGCCGTATTCTCTCCATACTTGGCGATAATGTCTTCCATGCACTTTTCCCATTTGACTGTGAGCTGCTGCCCGGTCTTTCTTCTACGGTACGTGATGATTCCGTTCTTCAAGTCCGATTTTTTCAGATAGGCCATATCAATGAATGACATGCCACGGGTATAAAAGGAGAAGAGGAACATATCCCTTGCATAATCCAGATGCGGTTTCAGAGTCAAATCAAGTTCCTTAATGTGCTTGATGGACTTCAATGGGATGGCGCGTTTTACCGTCTTCCCGATGCCAGTGTAAACGTGCTTGAAAGGATGCTTCTGTTCCGTCAGTTCCTTTTCCACGGCACGGTTGTAAACGGCACGGAGTATGCGCATATAAAAGGAAACCGTGTTGGGGCAGATGCCCTTGCCTTTGAGCCAGGCCTCGTAAAGCATCATGGTGTTGCCGTCTATCTCGCACAAGAGTATGTCCTGCCCCTCACGGAATTTCATAAAACTGGCCAATGCCGCCGTATAGGTTTCTGATGTGCGGACTTTGCCAAGCTGCTTCAACTGTCCTATGATGCCCTGCGTGAAACGGAACAGCGATTGTTCGCCCGTTTGCCCGTTGAACTTCTCGACAATGCTGTCAGCGGAATAAATTCCTCCCTGCCTGTCGCATTGGACGACTATGGCTTTCAACCGTCTGGTGTCCCAGTCAATATGTTCCGCCACTTCACGGAGATACCGTTTCCTGTTTTCGCCGATTTCGGACAGGATTTTCATAGAGGAAGTTCTCTTGTCCCATTCCGTGTCAAATATGCGGTAGTCCGTCTTAACTTGGCGGACTATGCGCCCGTGGATTACCTGATAATATATGCTGCCCTCCCTGCCGCTTGCGGTGGAAGGACGAAATTTCACTTTTATGGATGCCATTCACTTTATTTTTGTCGTTTGGATTGATTATCTTCTTCTCTCACTATCTTGACCTGCCTGTTGAATATGGCTAAAGTGGAATCCGCACCGACAACATCCACCAGTTTCTCGTAAACCCCGATGGTCACGGACAGTTCCGGGTACAGTTCGTTGAGCATGACCGTGGTCACTTGGTGCTTGTCTGCCACCGTCCTCAACCGCCTGTTTTCTTCCCGGTACTCATGCCATTGTACCCAACTGACGGCAAACAGGAAAAAGAATACGAGCGTACAGCCTATACCAGTCCATACATAAGGGTTCTTGTGCCAGCTATCGGGAACTTTACTCCATAACAACCTTATTGCGTTTATCGCTTTGTCCGGGCGGATTGCCCACCACAGTCCAGATATGAAGCCTTGCTTTTGCTGCAACTTTTCCGAAGCCTGTCTGTCATTCTCAATGTGGTTTTTCAGCATTTCCAGTATCTTGTTGAGCTGTTCCTTGATGGTGAGTACACCATGCTTGCGCATATCCTTCTCATTAGCTTCGGTATATAACCGCAGACTCGCTACGGCTTCATCACCTATTGATTGCTTATATTCCTCGATGGCTTCCTTGCTTCCGAAAATGGCATTGACATTTTCCGGTGCATTGCCATTGAAGAACCGTATAACAGGCTCCAGCTTCGCTTCCAGCCTTTTCAATGCCTCGTTCTTGTCCGGGCTATCCTTTGCGTCCAGTTTTTTATTGACTTCCTCGATGTCCACTGCCAATGCCCCGACAAGGTCGGTTAAGTTCCGCTTGTTGTCCTTCATCTTTTTCTCCTTCTTGGTTTATGTTTGTCCTTTTCGTTATCATTGTCACCCCAGCCGCTTTCGTTTCCTCCACCTCCGCCACCGGATGAGACCTTGGCTTGGTGCGGTTGTACGCACAACTCCATAAGTGTGCCGATGGTCACTTGAACGATATTTGAACCGGATTCAGCAGAACCGCTAACATTGCCGTCCGCTTCCGTTTTGGCCGGTGATGGCTCTCTTATAAAAGTATCTGTCGTATTGTTGTGGAATCCCACATCCTGCCGGGTCGGTTGTGGCTGTTCTTGCACACGGGGCTTCCATTCCATGCCCTCGGAAATTTGGTTCCCGAATAGCCTGTCCAACTTATAAAAGCTCATGCTTCGGTCTATCCGTGAGCCACTGAATGAGATTTCATTCTTCGTGAACGACACTCCGATGATTTTACCTTCGTTTCTATTGTATTTAAAATTCACTCCGATGCCCTGTTTTGTCAGCCTGTCACACAAATCCGACCAGCAGCTACAACAGGGCAGAGCCGCCTTGATAGCGTCATAGATTTGGTATTTCACCTGGTCCTTTCCACGCAATCGGTCACGCTTCACGTTCATCTTGCCCTTGGAGAAGTGCAACCCGTATTCCCTCGTGAGAGCTTTGCACACTTTTACATTACGCACATTATCGTTGCTGTCACTGATGGTGTTCCCGTCATTGTCCACCCTGTTGGCCACGATATGCAGATGCTGGTGTTCCCTGTCGGTATGGCGGCACACGATGTGCTGGGTGTTCGTTATGCCCATGCGCTGCATGTACTCACGGGCTATTTCGACCATCAGGGCATCCGTCAGCTTGGGTGCGTCCTCGTGTGCGAAGTCCAGCGAGATATGATACACCGGATTTTTCAGCTTGCGCCCCGGCTTGTCGTCCGCCTGTCCCTGCATACTTCTTGCGATGGTGGCATTGTCATCAAGCCTCACGTCCTTGCTGTCGATGAGCCGTGCCTTTTTCGGGTTGTTCACGTAGTTCACCACTCTGGCGAAGCTCGCCCGTTTTTTCAAGTCGCCCATCATATCCTCTCTATGATTTTATTGAACTCGTCCAGCAAGTCCATGATTTTGCCTTTCAAAAGAAAAAAGCCCTGTTGGTGCGCCATCTTCGCCAGTTGGTTCAGGTTATTGCATCCTCCCTCCAGCATCCTTATCTGCCACCTGTCCTCTTGTGTCCGTGCCGCCACGACCTTGCCATGCAGCAACAGTTCGCGCAGAAAGTGCGACGGTTTCTTGCCTGCATCTGTAATCCGTTTCATAACCGCTTTCCACTCGGCAAGCGTGAGCCTCGTGGATATGGTCTTTGTTCGTGCCTTGCCCTTTGCGGATTTCGGTCTGCCGCCTTTATGTGAATTATCGTTGTCTGTCATACGCTTGTTGTTATCGGTTATAATTGGAATGATGTTTTAGGGCTGTAATTGGGGCTTATCCGTTTCCGGTGTGACCGAGTCGCCATTGGTGGCGTGGTTTTCGTGGACGAAAACATTAACTTGCCAGCCCTAAAAAATATCCCTTCTAAAACGCTGTCGCTTGCCATTCCTGCCGCTTCATTCCTGTGTCTGTTTCCATTCCTGTGAGCCGGATAAGGCACTGCCTTCCTCTAAAACTGGTATGTTGTCGGCATCCACAACGGCATTTTCCACAGTGCTTTCCACTTCGCTTTCGGTTGTTACTGCCGTTTCGGTTTCCGCTGTTCCTGTACCTTCTATAATAGGATTGAAACCGGTCAGATTCATGGACGGCAAACTATCCGTTCCCTCTGACGTTTCTTCTGTCGGTTTTTCTTTCTTCTTCCTTGCCGAACTGCGGCGCAACGTCTCTAATTGTTGCCCGTTGAAAAGGAATACCCGTACCCCTTCGTATGCTTTGACCGTCTGGCTATATGCCGGATTCTCAATGAGCCGTCCGGCTATCATCCACGACTTCACGCACATCATGTCTATGATGGATGTCACGGGAGTTGAATCAACACGGATTAGCCCGCGTTCCGAGAAATCCTCCAACAGACGAGACACCGCCTTGCGCCCGATGCCCCATTCCTTGGCCAGTACCAGCATGGAGCCGTCCGTCTGTCCGGGATGGACGGCATAGCCCAATCCCCGTTTGGAGTTCTGCACTTCCGATACTGCCATCTTCGACAAAAGGGAAAGAAGATAGGTAAGGTTACATATCCCGTCCGTGCTTCCGTGCAGGAAGTACCATGCCTCCACGGACATTGCCATCTCCAATTTGTAGCACGGCAAAACAAGCTGCTTCAAATTTTTCATAAGTCTTGATTTTTTTGTTGTGCGTCTTGTAAATTATCCCTTGGTGTTCTTGTCGGCCTTCCTGTTGGTGGCTTTCAGGCTCTTGATGCGGTCTATCTGTTCCTTGGGAAACAGGACACGCCGTCCAATCCGCTGTCCTTTGATGTGTCCTAACTTCTCGTGCCGCCAGATGGTCGCTATGCTCACGCCCCATTTCTCCGCCAGTTGCCGGATGGTGTAATACTCCGATGTGTCCTGTGGTGCCTCTACTTGCCGGTATTCCTCAAACGCGCACCTCACGCTTGCGCCGATAAGCTGTTGAAGCTCGTCGCGTGATACCAGTACCATTTCTGTCTTATCTTTCATAATTCTCTGATTTTAAGTTCATGGCGGCAAAGGTAGGGCAATAATAAAGCCTGTGAATTTGTGGTATTCTGTGAAATGACACCGCATGAAAAAAGCCGTCAAACAACTGGTGCTTAACGGCTTGTGGAAGTCTGTGGGTTGTGGTGAATTGTAGCCACCTGTGGGTTATGTCACTATTTTATCATGGGAAGCAGCTCTTTGAGCTTCGTTATAAAGGTTTTCTCCACGTTATACTTGGCGAGGCTTTCGGGTGTCAGACCCATAGAACGAGCTGCGGCTTCCCTGTAACCTTTCCAGTCCTTGAAGTAGGCTTTGGACAGCAGGATGGCGACACAGCGCATCTTGCCTTTCACGCAACTGCCGTATATCGTGGAATAGTCGGCACGCATGACGGCACGGAGGAAGTCCCGGTCGGAAACGGCATTGCCGTCCAATAGAGGTTTGCCCTTGTCGGGGCCGCTCTGTACGGTGAAAGTGGTAAGGAAACGGTACAGCCTTAAAACGGGAACTTGCGCGGTCGTGCTGAACGTACCGCCTTGCATTGTATCTGTGGCGGTAAAACCGGATGATACTTCTTCCGTACAAGAGGGTATTGTTTGGGATGTTGCCGACTTGGCTCCGTTCTCGTGCAGCACGTTTCTTTTGACATATCCCATCGTCATGGCGATATGGAACATCTTTATTCCGGCGGACTGTGCTTTCACATCATCATTTTGGGGCAGCATGGAAAGGTGGATGGCTTCCGCAAAATATTCCGTGAAGAGTTGTGCCAAATCCTTGTCGTTGGCATTG
>ERZ772819.2035-NODE-2035-length-15641-cov-32.661170_pt1 | contig 15641 bp, 14 predicted proteins | sample MGYA00580860_ERZ772819 | MGnify/ENA primary metagenome ERZ772819 (study PRJEB29015, sample SAMEA2737683) | human gut metagenome | biome: human gut; feature: human-associated habitat; material: faeces | place: China | collected 2012 ...
GGTATCAAAAACTCCCCATACACAATCTCCATTAATATTTATTTCTTTACAATCAGTTTCTGCATTCATAATAGCAACACACTCTGATAAAAATGCTCTATACATTTTTGCCAATGTTGGTCTTTTATGCTCGTCTGTCATATCAGATGACCCTACAATATCAATAAAAATTGCAGTAACATTTACATAATATCCATTTTTAAATGTCAAATCGCTTCTCGCAGGAATGCTGTCTTTATCACAGTAATCATTGTCACTTGCATTTAAAATTTCATCCATTCTTTCCGAACTTTTATCTACGTCATAAGACATTGTATGATTTGATTCCATAATTTTCCTCCTTCTATATTAACTGAAATATCATACACACAAGCCACAGAATAACTGTTGCTAATAAAAATTTTATTCCCTTGTTATACCATTTTGCTTTTAGACTACATATTTTCGAATTTGTATGTATCTGTTCTTCTAAATCATCTATCATTTCTTTTTCGTCCATATCTTTTACGGCACTCTTATAATTCTCCAATGTCATATTTCCAATAGAGCCAAAGAAAAAAATAGATGGTGCATTATTAAGATTTTTCACTCTTGCAATAATAGATAACATAAAACATAAAATAGAAATAAAGCTTGATAAATATAGCAGTGCAACCAGAATGGCTGCAATAATTTCTCCTCCAGATAATTCTGCCAGTTTTTGTACCTCTGTTATTCTTTCAAATGCACTGGGCATGCCCTTTTCAAATATAACACCTATTAAAACTCCTGCTAATGCTAATGCAAATGAAACCTTGGTATCCATATTTCCTGTCCATGTATTTATGATACCCAGTGTTTCATAAGCATCTTCTTTTTTAAACGCTCTATTTTCCTGCTGTTGATTATCATTATGTTCCATAATTTAAAATCCCCTTATTTTCTTCAATTTACTAATTTTTTCTTCATAATCTTTTATATGTTCATATCGTATTTTATTATTTTTAAGGCTATTCTCCATTGCATTAATAACTTGCCAACCTAGATTCTGTTCACATGCCCATTTAAAAGTCGATTCATTTATATATACCCATGTATCATTTTCCTTTGCCATACTTACCATATATCTATATGACGCACGATATCGCCCAAAGTAAGCATATATCTCAATAAATTCAAAAATACTATCATTTATTATATCTTCATCATATCCTTGCTTCTTTCCTAATTCATGGTAAAATTCATCTATATCTAACCATCTATTAATACCAATATTATCGATATATTCAAGTTGTCTACAAAAAGACCCACTTATTATTTTTTTGACAAAAGAATATGTAGTCTCAATTTCCGCTTGTAGCAGTTCTTTCGCTTTTTCCCTTTCATTTATCGCCTTAATTTTTTCGTTATTTTCATTCGAAAACCTTCTCCTTAATTCATCATTTTCTTTCTTCAATCTTTCTTCTAAAATAGCTAATTCCCGTTCTCGTTGAACCAGACTATTTTTTAATCTCTCGATTTCTCTAATGCCATCTGCCAATCCTGCAAATGCATCCGATTCGACTGTTGTATCTTCATCTATTTTGATTGGTTTTCCTAAATCCTCTGAAAACTCCAAATAGTAATCCTTTGTCACATAGCCTTGGAATAACTTTGTTCCTTTATATTTTGCTGATTTTACAAAAACCTCCCTATACCCATCTGACATTTGCTTGAAAACATTATCTGAAATAAATATTTCTCCGCCAGATGCTATGTCTGAATATTTGCTTGCATAATTTGTTGTATTACCAACCCATACACAATCCACTTCGTTCTCTCTATTTTCATCACTTTCCAGACCATACATACCAACCTGAGTTACAAGAACCTTTCCATAATCAATTCCAATACCACATTCAATAACTTTCCCATTAACATTAGTTTTCAAATATTTATTCAAGCTATAATCAATCACAGTCTGTAAACTTCTTGCCGCATTAATTGCTTTATCTGCTGCACTGTTCACGATATTCCCGTTTTCATCAGCAGAGTCAATAAATACACCCATAATTCTGTCACCCAGAAATTGTCTTGTAACTCCTCCGTTTTTTCTAACACAATCAACTGCCATTCTCATAAATGAGCGATATATTTTAACCATACTTTTTGCTTGACTATTTTCCGTTAAGTATGTTGACTTACGAATATCAATAAATAGTATGGCTGCCATGATGGAGTAGGTTCTATTATTATCTTCTAATTGCTCAATTGTTGGAGGTAATTCTGAATCTATTTCTATTTGCTCAACAGTCTGTTCTGTTATTTTTTTAATCCGCAAATCTACTTTTTCAAAATCATCTTTTGAAAATCCCATATTTACTCTACATTCTCCTCTATAAAAAGATAGCTTTTTTACACATTTTCACTTGCTCCACATATATTATACTATCTTTTCTTCTTTTTCGATAGTTCTAAAAATCCAGATAGCCAAATAGCCGCCTACTCAAAATCTGAACAAACGGCTATAAAATAGTATCCGATATTTATATTTAGATTATTTCAAAATGCTGCAACGCATCCTTTATCGCTTCAACTTTCTCCGCTGTTGGATGCTTCCTCGGCTGTTTCAATTCCTCTACCGCATTAGGAGCATCGTACATCGGCAAGCCTAAATCTCTCTTTACCTCTGCGATATATGCGGTATGTACTTTGAAGCCGTATTTAGCTTCTATGTACTCCTTTATCATTTTGTAGGTCACTCGTTCTTTGGGCTTGTAGCCTTCCGCTCTTTTAGCAATATTATCAAGTGGAACTTTTCCCTCACCCTTGCCAAACTCAACTTTTACGTTGATATGTCCGTCTGGCTTTTTGTGGGAAAGCAGTACCACCGTCTCCACATGCACCGTCACCGCGAACAGTTCTAACCTGCGTTGTTCTGCCGAAATCATTATGTTTGATTTGTTACACTGGCATTTCTTTTTTATAATAACCATATACAAACGCAGGCTAAATTACAATATCAGATTGGCTTACGATGAAATAACATTTTACTTTCTTTCTGATAAAAAAGATATTCAGAAAGAAACTTTTCCTTTGCAAGCAATTACCGTTGATAATAAACAGCCTATGCGGTTATATTATGCTGAAAGAGAATTTTGGTTTGAAGTTCCCCTACGCTTCATACACAAAGGCGAAATTTCAAAAATAAACATAAATCTCTCATCTTTAAAATGTTATAACTAATTCACGCAACAAGAGGCATACCGCTCGGTATGCCTCTTGTTTTGATGACTTTGTACTTTTCACTAAACTTTTAAAATAAAGATAAGGAGCCCTTCTATTTTCTGTCTGCTCTTTGTCTTTTATTATATAGTATTACTATTACTAACATTGTGTTTTATTTGGTTTCAGTCAAGTGGTTTCGTTAGTTATGCCAACATTTCAACACAAATGTAAATGTACCACAGTCTATAATTTAGCTACTGTTTGTCAGAATATAAACTAATAAAAAAGTAATATCACCCTTTAATTTTCTCACGGCTTATTTGTACCAATTTCTGTTCAATATTCAACAGCGTACCAATTCGAAGCTATATTTCTGCAATTTTTTGAATCGAAATTTTGATTTTGAACATTGTCCTTAGAATAAATCAAGGACAAATCCTGATTAAGATACGAAAAAGATATTTCATCATCAACGCATTCAATGTAATCAAAGTCATATTTATCGAAAATTTCATATGCCAAAGCTGTTATATTATCCTTTTCGGAAGAATTTAAGTCTAAATTTGTCTGATAGTACAGAGTATCTTTGTAAAAATATTTTTCTGAATCATCCGTTAAGGGCTTGTCATGAGATATACTTTCTATCTTATACTCTGTAATAAGACTTGCTATTTTTGCAAAGTTATCTTTATCGGCTGAATAAATTTGCGAAAGGTATTCAGAGTCATAATGCCCCCGTCTTATATCATCTATTACAGGAAAGATAATCGAATAAATCCCACCAATCAAAAACAAAACCAACAACGCCATAATAACAATCGTTTCAAGCAAAAACAATTTGTGCTTTTTAAAGTCAACATATTTCATATCAGCCACCCACTTACTGCACACACGGTAAAAATAATCGAAAGAGCAACAGAAATAACAGTTATTAAGGCAACCGTCTTTTTGTTCAAATTCGGAAAGTCAGGTACAATTAAAGCAGAGTGTGCTGTAAAGATAATAAAAGGAATTGATATAAAGCATACAACAGCTACGGACATAAATGCGGAAAAAGTTCCGATAATTAAATAAATCAAAATGTTTTTATTGATTTTCTTTTTGCTGAAAACAGGTACACAAATTACAGTTGCTATCGCAACTATAATAAAAGCGATTGCAAATAAATAGTAAGCAGTTTTACAATAAGTCGGTAAAAACAATTCATCTATTTGGTTGAACAAGTTGATAATATAATAGTATTTATTCATAGTAAAAAAACCACTTACATAAACAATTATCTTCTTTTATGATAAAAAGCAGAAGTCAGATCATAAATTAAGGATGCACGAGATAAAACCATTCCTTTAGCAAAGCCTAGTGCATTTATAACTGTAACTCCTACACTACGCATCAAAAACTTAGCCGGAATAGACAAAACTCCGCAAACAACAGTTATACCAGCAGCGACCAATCCTAAATACTTCCAGAATTTTGCAATGTTCACCTGCTTTTTATAATTTTTTTTACTTAATTTGTGACGATTATATTGTTTGTTCAATTTTTTGATTTGATTATTATAATCTCTAATGGTTATAGCTGCACTTGCCATACCAATGGCAATGCTAGCTATAATTTTGAACCACTTCCATGGAGAAAATAAAGATGCATAGCTCAAAATCATTCCCGCAATATTAAGAATAATAGAAAGTGTACTATAACCACTATTATCAATATTGTTTACAGAATTATTCTCACAATAAGAGTATAAATTTGAACTCAGTACACTACCAGTAAGGCTAGTGTAAGTAAAGTCATCCGCATTCAAAAATCTGCCTGCGAATGGGTCGTAATAACGAGACTGGAGATAGTACAAGCCTGTTTCAGTATCATAAACATAGCCACGGTAGCGAATCGGGTTCAGTTCACAGACTGTCGGATCGCCTTTGGTATCTTTTATGTTGCCCCAAGCGTCATAAACATAGCTTGCAACTTCTGTACCTGCGAGGTCAATAATTCTGATTACATCACCCTGCAGATTCTTCACATAAAAGTACATTGTACCGTTATATGAGAATGAGGTTGCACTTCCGTCACTGTCATAGTAGAACAACAGAGTATCATTGCCTTTTACAAGAGCAATTAAATTTTTGTTACTGTCATAGTAATAGTTGGTCTTAACTCCGTCAACAGACTTCTGTGTTCTCATACCATTTGAGTCATAGCTCATTTGAACGGATTTGTCGGAAGTGTTGATCTTTTTGAGAATTCTTCCGTTCTCCCATTCAAAACTCATTCCGTCACGGTATGAAAGCGGGTTGCCGTTCGCATCGTATGAAATATTACTGCCGTTAACCTTTGTCAGCTTATCCTTCCAGCTTGTATCGGTGTACTCGTATGTATTACCATGCTGTGTTCCTGTCGGATAACCGTAGGTCGGATCAAGAACCTGTTCATATTTATTTTGCAGGTTTCCTGCTCCGTCATAAGAATAGTTAATGTAAAATTTATTTACATAGTCGTATTCTTCTTTAAGCTCGTTAAGGCTATCATAAACATACTTGTTCGTAAGCTTACCGTTTTGCTTAATCTCGGTAATATTACCGTTTGCATCATAAGAATAATCATATGACAAAACGCTGTCACTGCCGTATGACTGACTGAACTTACTGATAAGATTAGTTGTTGAATTTTCAGCCTTGCCGTTTGCGTACTCATAGTCTGTATTAAATACGAGCTTGCCGTCACTGCGTACAGTTCTGACCTGTGTAGTTCTACCAAAATCATTGGTTGATGTTTCGTTAGTTACGCCGTCATTGCTTACAAATGACTTTCCGTCTTTATCAGTACCTGTAGTGATAGTTTTAGTCTGACCGTTTACAGATGTCTTTTCAACTGTATTTCCGTTAGAATCGGTAATGATATAGTGAGTAAGACTGCCGTCAGATGATGTGCGGTATTCGCTTTCAAGCGAACCGTCAAATGTGTAGTAGTAATATGAGGTTTCACCGCTTGAATAGTAAATAGAAATGGACTCAAAAGAGCTTTCTTACCCCCTTACTATAAGTCAAGATAATAAAATTATATCGGTTGGAAATGAAAGATTCTCATTGACTTTTCCGCCAAGGTATTTGCCTTCAAAAGTAAATATTATATCTTTTGATTCATGAGCTTTTAAATTCACAGTTAATCTATCAGAACAATCTTTTTTTAATCCTTCAAACTGATTTTCTTCGCTATCCGCGTCATTATTTTTTACCCAATCAGATAATTCAGATTTATCGAAAATTGCATAAATAGCTACATCGTATGACGAATCAAGTTCATTTACAAAATGAATTGAGTACCGAAATTTTACCTTGTCATTTATTATTTCATAGCCGTCAAAGTAACTCTGTTCTTCAACCGGATAACAACCTTTTTGCTCAGAACGATTACTGCAAGAACATAAAGCACTTACAATAGAAATAACAACAAAAAGGCAAAAAGCGTAAATTTTAAAATTCAGCTTCATTTTATTATTCTCCTAATAATATTAACGACATTGCCAATATTTTCTTTATTAAAATAATCTGTATGTCCATTAAATTCTTGAGCATAAAACCAACTTGACCGATGTGGCGTTCTGCGTTTGTTCCCGTTGTTTTATTACGCTTTTAAAAGCGTTTTACAAGCGGTCGTGTCACAATAAGCGAAACAAGTGACACAACAAGGAACACCGCCGACTGGATTGTAATGTCGCTTGTAAATATAGTTGTTATTGCGGCACAAACCGAGCCGAGAACGAACCATATTGACACAAGCTGCGTTGTACAGCCTTCGCAAAGCAACATAAATATTGCAAAACCTATCCACACTATCGGCATATATTGCTCCATAGGGCCGCCACCCCCATCTTTGCATAATTTTAACACAATATTGTATAATAGTCAAACTATTTTGTTGCTATTTTATACATTCTCTGTTAGATAAATTGTATGTGTCAAGTTTAGTTACTGCTTGTGGTGTTTTTATGTTTATGAAGTTTTAATTCTGTCAAATTTAAAAGCACGGTTATAATACTAATCAAAAATATTATTGTCAGCCACAGTGACGCTGTAAATGTTCTTGAGAACAGATTTACAAGCATTTGATTTCCTGTTAGGCTTTGTGAATTTAGTGTTTGTGCATTATCAACAAGCACATTCAGGTAATTTGAAATGTCGAAAATGTTATCATTCGGTATATATTTTGAGGGGATAAAAATGCTGAAATCACAAACATTAAACACAATCAAAAGCACGGCAGGTATTCCTGTAAAAACAAGCACAAGTGCAACATATTTTAGCGGAATATTTTTTAGCGATTTCAGAAAGTAGTTTAATTTGAGATTTTCTTTTATCTCCTCAAAAAATTTTCTACTGAACCTATACCACAACTTCAATGCAATAATGCTAAATCCGATAAATATTGCAAGGTATAAAATATGTTCAAATGACGAGAGCGTTTGATTTTTCTCATTCAGATTAACCGAATAATACTGCGGCAAATCCATTTGCTCAACAATTGCTCCCGTATATACCGAATTATCGTAAACAATCATATCAACCGTTCTGTCACCATAATTTTCGGCTGTTGCATATGGAACATACACCCTCTGTTTGTCATCATCAGAAAACTTATTTATTAAGCTTTCGTTTTCACATATCACACCGCAAATTGTATATTGATTTCCGTCAATGCAAATCTTTTTACCGACTGCATCTGTTGTAAAAAACAGTTTGAGAGCAAGAGAACTTCCAATTATTGCAACCTTATCTCTGTTATCTATGTTTTTGGACGAAATATTTTCGCCGTTAATTTCGGTCTTATAATCCGAAAACCAGTTTTCATTCACAAGTACCGTAGTTACGGTTTCTTCCTTAACTTTTGTTTCTTTACCCTCGGAACAAAAAGCTATGCCTTTGTCAGTAATCCGTTCAAACAGCTTTTCAAGTTCAGAAACCGTTTTTGGAGCAGTTTCGGAATTTTTATCATAAGTTAATTGAGTAACATCAGGTAATTGCCCTTTTGCATTTTCAATAATTATAATATTCGCAATAAAAACGCTCACAGTCAGCAACAGCAGTAACAGAAACGAAACAATTTTTCTTTTGCTCACACTGTTTCCTCCTCAATATAAACACTTGAACCGTTTTCTATACTCTTGGTTGTTTTATATACAACTTGACTGTCGCCAAAAAGTGAGTCCGATGTCACCTCGCAATACAGCTCGTCACTGTTACATATATCCACCGAAACCTCTTCAACTGTTGCATCACCGTTTTCGGTTTTATTTATAACAAATACTATTCCCGTATTGCCTGCCCCATCCACCGATGAAACAGGCAAAAGATAATGTGTTTTCATATCATTTGAACCTGCGGTATCGTCAATTACACCTGTTTGAACCGAAACCACTTTGACCTTTGGAAGAAGCATATTATTGATTGTTTTTGAAAAATATGTAAGTAATGCAATCACAATAAAAAATACAATTGAAAATTTCAACACTACGCTCTTTAGCTTATCTTTTTTCATAAAAGCCTCTCTCCTATCCCTTATCAGTTCCGACAAACGGCGAATCAATATCCCTGTGTCCGTAAAGATAAATAAGCAATGCAGGAATCATAAATATAACTCCGCAGGCAAATATTATGCCGTAATCCGAACTTCCGACATCAGTAAGCGTTACGGAAAGCGGATACATACCCTCATTATCAAAATAAATCAGCGGTTGTTCAACTACATTCCAATTATCAATAAAGCAGAGCAACGCAAGTGTTATGAGTCCGCCCTTAATCTGCGGAAGAATAATATTAGTAAATATTTTCAAATATGACGCACCGTCAACTCTTGCCGCCTCAATTGCGGAATCTGGAATGTATTTTATACTTTGCCTCAAAAGACAAATTCCGAATGCAGAAAAAGTTCCGGGTAAAATTACCGCAAGAAAATTATTCAGCAAATTCATATTTTCAAGAATCATATAATCAGGCACAAGTGTTACCTGCAACGGCAAAATGAGCAAAATTATGTATATGAAAAACAGCTTGTCCCTGAACGGGAATTTCAATTTTGCAAAAGCAAAAGCCGCCAATGATGATACTGCAACCTGACCGATTACTGTCGGAAAAGTACAAATAACCGAATTCCAGAACTTCAACAAATATTCGGGTTTCCTGAAAAGAGTCTGATAAAACTGCTCCAAAGTTGCCATATTCGGAATCATATTGAGTTCTTTATATTTTCCATCAGAAAAATTGAGCATCTCGCTTACCTGTGAACCTGTCATAAATGAACAAGCAAGCATATAAATGACAGGAAACAAAAACAGCACAGTTACAGCAATCAGCAAAATATATTTTAGTATTTTCATAACCGTATCTTTCATAACAAACCTCTCAAGAATAGCTGTGTTTCCTTTCAAAGCAGAAGAAAATAAACAGCACAATAATTATAAACAGCGATAAGACAATTGATGCCGCCGACAATCTTGGATAGTTGAGATTGTAATAATTGTTGTTGATGAAGTTCTGCAAAAAATACACATTGGTGTTTGGATAATCACCAAACAAAGCAAATACCTCACGGAAAATTTTAAATGAATAAATAAGCTCCATCAGAAAAACAAAAAATGTAGTTGGCGCAATCATAGGTATAGTAATTTTAGTCACAAGCTGATGAGCTTTTGCACCGTCAAGCCTTGCGCTTTCGTAGAGAGATTGCGAAACATTGGCAATGCCTGCCGTAAAAAGAATCACACAAAATCCACAATACTTCCATATATAGATAAAAATAATCATAGCCATTGACCACTCGGAATTAAAAAATTCAACAGTATTAAATCCAAGTGAATTAAGTAATCCGTTGATTGCACCGTAATCATCAAAAACTAATTGCCACACGCAAATCAGAGATGCAATCGGAACTACAACAGGAATAAGCAATGCACTTCTGAAAAAGGAAGATATTTTATTAAAAGAATTAAGAAACAGTGCAATTAAAAACGAAATCACCATTAACAACGGTATCGCCGTAACTGTAAATATACCCGTGTTTTTAAGTGCAAGCAAAAATGTATTATTTTGAAAAAGCTGTATGTAATTTTCTATGCCCACAAAAGTATCGCCGACATACAGGCTTTTGGTAAAACAAATTATGTACGGCACAATATAAAACACCGCTATACCTAAAAAAGACGGCAATATAAACAGATATGCCGCTATATGCTCTTTTTGTTTCCTTGTTAATTTAGATTTTCTCATAATTTATTCCTATTCTGTTAAATAAATTTTCGTGGCAGCCGAAAGCTGACGAATAAATTTATCCTTTGATATACCTTTATTTATATAATTGTCAACAATGTCACCGATAACATTGTCATTATAATATGAATGTGACACATCTTGATACAAAGTGCAAGCGTTTACATTATCGGCAATGTCAATGTATGCTTTCATAAAGTCGTTATCAATCCCTATAATTTTTCCGTCATCATCAGCTTGTTTTGAGGCACTATATTTTGCCTGTTCAAATGCCTTTTTGTTGACCGGAAAAGATATGTTTGCAGAATATGAAATTCCTTTTGCCCCGCACATTTTAGTTTGAACATCTTCAGAAAGTGCAAATTTAAGAAAAGCATACGCTTGCTTTTTAAAATGTGTATTGCTGTTTATTCCAAATCCAACCTGAACAAATGCGGAATAATCATTATCCGACTTAACCAATCCTCTGCAAATCACAGGTGTTTCATTCTCCGATTTATAATACGCATATTTTCTTACCATTAGTGATAATGAACGGTTTATGTAAAGGTCATCAAATATGAAGTCAGGAAAATCTTCTTTTGAAGCATTCAGCAATCTACACATTGTGTCAAGTTTACTTTTGAAATCATCGCTTTCAAAATATGTGACTTTATTTTCAAAATCAACATAGTTATTTATAAATCGGTTAAATAATTGCATAGGATAATTAAACATAGAATTTGTGTCATTGTAACCGCTTATAAAACCTAAATTTGCCTTTTCATTACTGAACGAAGAAAATTTTTCGGAAAGATTTTTATATGTCAAAACAGTATGGTTATCACAGGAAATATTGAACTTTTTCAACTTTTCCTGTGTTGAAACAAATACATCAGTCCCGTAAAACAGCGGTACAATATACCGTTTTCCGTTATAAATTCCGCACTTCATTATTGCACTGTTAAAATTATTAAAGTCTATTTTATCCGCTTGTGTGTTGTTATCGCAAAGCTTATTTACATCAAGAAATGTGCCGTTGTTTAATAGCTTTTCAAGCGGTAATTTCTGATTGATTGAAATAATGTCGGGACCTTTTCCGGCCATAAGCTCAGTTGACAACTTTGTGTTTATTTCATCTTCCGAAGCAAATTTTAGAACAGCAATCTGATATGATTTATCATAATTTTGCAGGCAATAATTATTGTATATTTTTATCAGATCACAAAAATCATCACTGTCATTAGTTGTGTAATAGGTCATTCTATTTTTCACATCACCAAAATTTTCGCTTTCGGTACACCCCACAAAATTCATAATCACGATTAAAACAAGCAAAAACAAACTGACAACCGATTTCTTCATCTCCACCCCACCTTTCGGCACAATCCACTCCATATACCCTCATTCATTCCGTTAAATAAATTTCCGTTGCAGCCGAAAGCTGACGAATAAACTTATCCTTTGATATACCCTTATTTATATAATTGTCAACAATCCCACCGATAACATTGTCATTATAATATGAATGTGACACATCTCGATACAAGGTGCAAGCGTTTATATTATCGGCAATGTCAATGTATGCTTTCATAAAATCGTTGTCAATCCCGATAATTTTATTGTTATCATCCGTTCTTGAGCCAGCAACAAGCTTAGCATTATCGTAAACAGACATATTCACAGGAAAACTCAAACTTCCTGATGCTGTTGCACCAATTTCTTGAATTTCATCACTAAGAGTATATTTTATAAACGCAAGTGCTTGCTCCTTTAGTTGCGTATTATTATTAATTGCATATCCAACCTGTATGTGTGCGGAATTAACATCTTTGCTTTTTGTCAATCCACGAAAGACTACAGGTGTTTCATTTATAGATTGATAATAAGAATAACTTCCTGCCATTAACGGAAATGACCGATTTATATACAATCCGTCAAACAATTCATTTGTATTGTTTTTTTGAGAAATCGTCAACATCTGCATCATTACATCTAAATTATCTTTAAATTCATCGGTATCAAAATACACAGCTTTATTTTCAAAATCAACATAGCTGTTTAAAAATCTGCAAAAGAGTTGCATTGGATAATCAAACCACAAAAAATCCGACAACTCATTAGATACAAATGAATAGCCTTCATCATTTGAAAAATAATTTTCAAATACATCTGAAAAATTACTGTATGTCAAAGAAAAGCCGTTATTTTCTTTTATATCGAAATTTTTCAATCTTTCTTCTGTAGATACCAATACATCAACTCCATAAAACAGCGGTACAATATATAAACCGTTATCATAAACTCCTGCATTGAGTATGTTAACGTTATAATCATCAAGATTTATTGCATTTGAAGAATTATCATCTTTTAACAAATCATAAATATTCATTAATGAACGGCTTTCAATTAATTTTTCAAAAGGCAATTTTTGACTAAGTGAAATAATATCAGGTCCACTTCCTGCCATAATTTCAGTTGATATCTGCGTTGACATTTCTTGTTCAGAATCAAATTTAACTATCTCAACTTGGAAAGACGGATTATTACTGTTTATGCAGTATTTATTGTATTTTTCTATAATCCAAGAAAGAGAGTCTTCATCATTTAATGTGTAATAAACAAGATGATTTTGTTCGCTGTTATTTTTTATTGCACAACTTGAAAATGAAGTAATTATTATAACACTTAAAAGTATAGCTATTATGGCTTTAATAGATTCATGCGGTTTAAATAAAAAGCGTGTGAACATAATTATATTTTATCCTTAGTCTATTCCGTTAAATAAATTTCCGTTGCCGCTGTGAGTTGACGTATAAACTTTTCTTTTGAAATATCTCCTTTTAAATATTTATCAACTATATCACCAATTACTGACGAGTTGTAATAGGTGGTTTTTAAATTTTTATAATTATATAAGGTACACCCGCTTATATCATCAATTATACCCAAATAATCTTTCCAAAATATTGAATCCACATTTTCTGAAAATTCTTTTTCTTCTTCATCAAATTCTCCGTCTTCGTTGTAATCCCACTCCTCGGCAGTTTCAACTTCAACAGCATAGTCAAAAGCTTTATTATTCACCGGCAACGATATTTCATTTGTGCCTGAAAATCCCTTATCGCTCCTACTTCCGCACCAATATTCTTGAACATCCTCGCTTAAACAATATTCAATAAATCTTAATGCCTTATCTTTTTTATCTGAATTTTGATTTATAGCTATTCCGCACTCAACATAAGCTGTTATTTTGTTCTCATAGCTAAAATTTGGCAAAATAGCAGGAGTTTTGTTTTGTAAAAAAATATTGTAATAAGCTGTTTTTACACCTCCTATTGTACCGCCAAAAAGTAACCTAGGAGTAGACAATATACAACCATTGTTTTCTGAATTATATAAATCATAATATACATTCTCGTTGGTGTTATCATTATTTATCAACTTCTTAATATAATCTATATTTTCCAAAAAGCTATTGGTGTCAAAGTTTGTTGTTTTATTATCAAAATTTACATAGCTATCTATAAATGAATACAAAAGACTATAGTTATCACTTTCATTTCCAAAAAGCGAACAGGAAACTTTTTCTTGTGAAAGTTGTCTAGATAATTCTTTATAGGAAAAATCAGAAAAATTTAAATCATATTCTTTTAATTTTTCTTGAGTAGAAATAAATATATTGGGACAATAGAAAAAAGGCACAAAATACCGTTTTCTGTTAACTATTCCCGATTCCATTACTTTTGTGTTATAATCATTAAAGTCGATATTAGAACCATATGTATTTATAAGCTCGTCAACATCCGCAAATGCGTGATTTTCAATAAGTTTTTCAAATGGCAATGGTTGATCTAACGAAATAATATCCGGTCCATCGCCTGACATAAATTCCGTTGCCATTATTGTGTACATTTCTTCTAACGAATCATACTCTACAATTTCTATTTGATAGGACTCATCGTAATGCTTTGTACAATATTTATTGTACCTTTTAATAATATCGCAAATAGCATCCTCATTGTATGCACAATATGTAAGCTTTGAGGAATTGCTTGAAGCTATGCTTTCACCACATCCGCTGAAAGCAAACACAGTAATAATAAATTGTAATGTTAAAATTATCGCAATTTTATTTTTCATAATGATTCGCCTTGTGATTTTTTATATGTCTTAACATAATTCTAAATTATTAATCTGTAGTCCATCTGAATTTTTATTATTTAAATCAACAATAACGCTCTACTTGTTAATTCATACGGATAAGTAGCGAAATTAATATGCACTGAGTTAAATTCACTTCATTAATAATTGAAAGTAACATATAAACCCTTTGCAATTCCCTTTGCAGCATTAAGAGCCTGATTCTTATGGGTGTTGTAACTGCCACATTTATTTTTTCATGATTTTACCTCCGTAATCGGAATAAATTCTAATTTACTCTCTAACAACCAGTCATAGCATTTTTATTTTAAACAACAAACTGCTCTTACCACCTTTTTCTAAGTTCACAGAGATTTTAGGCATAAAAAAGACTAGAAAAAAAATAACGCCCACATTTTCTGTGAGCGTTACTGTTGCAATATTGATTTCAGATACAAAATGCGGCATAGAGAGGAACAGTTTTTTTATTGTCCTCAAAGCCGAAGTTTTTGGAAGAGAGCTTGATTGCATAAGCGGGCTTGTAGGTGTCCATATAGACCTTCAAGCTCTTTGCTCTGGTGTTGTCAGCAGACTTGACCTCAATAGGAATAAGCTGACCGTCACGCTGAATGATAAAATCAATTTCAGCTCCACGCTCGGACTCCCAATAGTAGGTGTGGTAGCCGTTAATGGAGAGCTGCACATTGACATAGTTTTCCGCCATACCGCCCTTGAAGTCGTTAATTTCCTCTACCATATAGAGAATATCATTGGCGGCTAAATCTTTCTTGGCACAAAGCAATCCTAAGTCGGACACATAAATCTTGAACGCATCAATATCACGGTAGTTTTCAAGCGGCTTTTTGATTTGCTCCACCTTGTAGACCTGTGACACGATACCGGACAGGCAAAGCCATTCAATCGCATTTTCAAATTCGGAAGCCCGTCCGCCTTTCTTAATCAGCTTATATTGGAAACGGGTATTCTTCTTTGAGAGCTGAACGGTAATGTTATCGTAGGCAAGTCTGGTTTTCTTGATTTCATTCAAGTTGTTATACTTGCTCATAT
>ERZ772819.2049-NODE-2049-length-15574-cov-5.550293_pt1 | contig 15574 bp, 10 predicted proteins | sample MGYA00580860_ERZ772819 | MGnify/ENA primary metagenome ERZ772819 (study PRJEB29015, sample SAMEA2737683) | human gut metagenome | biome: human gut; feature: human-associated habitat; material: faeces | place: China | collected 2012 ...
CTTTGCTTTAATTTGCTATTTGCTTTCGCGGTGCGTACGGGACTAACAGATTTTGAAATTACTTTTGATATTCAATAAGTTATAAAGCTTTTCCGAAAAAAGCACCCGATTTTGCACCTACATAGCTTCTATGTTTTTCCGATAGGAATTTGCCTTGCTCTAACGGAGTAAAGATAGAGATTTTCTATTGAACAACCAAATGAAGAACGCATTATTAATAACAGACTTCCTCTAGTTCCTATTCATATACTATATCCGACACCAAATAGTGTAACTTTTCACGAACTTCATGCAAAATCGATTTTCTCCCAGTCAATGTTTATGTGTATTTCAAAACAGAGTTGCACATTTATGTAATGTTAACCCCGAGCTTTTCAACGATGCTCAAATCGAGGGTCGTTTTATTATATAACTACGAGTATCTATTGTTGCAACGCTTACTCTCCAGTTGATACAATTAACCGACTAGAGGAATAAAATTGTGAAGGAACTAAGGCTGTATCTGTTCAAAAGAAAAAAGTAGGAGAAACTTCATTTATAATTTAACAAAAGAATCAGATTGTTTCCATTTACACAAAAGTTGGGACAGGGTCCAACTTATAGAAGCTTCATTCTTATTACCCAAAACCAAAAAAAACTATCTAGCGGAATACCGTTAACGTAGAAATAGACTCAAGGATATGAAGTAAGAATTTTGAAATTCCATTCTTTTACTTGCCGATAGTTTCCATCTTTTTAATAAGATAATAGAGAAAAGGGATCATTTGATTATCAAACAATCCCTTTCATTGTGTAACACATTAAGCGTACTGGATGAGTTTCCATGTTACAGCTCTTCCTCCGTATGGAGGCATAGTGTTACCTTTGGCTATAGGAGCGGTTGTTGAAGGTGTTCCAACCACTTGCCATACGCCACTCTCAGGACATTTTTGCCCAGTAGATGCGGTAGTACCAATTGGTGCTCTCATATCATTCAAGTTTTAATAACCCCAAATTTTCCAGAAAGGATCACTCTGTTCATTATTTACAGGCATAATGAAAACCTATTTTCTCCGCTGGTGCATTGTTTACCGTTTATGGCAACTTGGACAGCAATAGTAGCAACCATCTACATTAGAGTAATACTCTTTTGCTTTTTTAACTGCATCTACACAGTTTGAAAAATAACCTAGTCCAATTAGATTTGAACTGTGAGGTAAATAACTACATGTGCTTTTGTGCACCTCATGCTCACCCGTTGATTGAGCATTCTTGTTTACGTAATAATAATCCATAAAATGAAAGAATTATATGAATCAACCTGCTTGTGTTAAGGGTAGTCTGCACGGCTGATATAAGCAAACTACTTATTTGAAAATCCTGAACTATTGATTTGATACAAAGATATATTGCTGTTGTGCATTCTATCTGCACAGATTACTTTTCTGAATAATATCTTCGACTCTAAACTCAAAAACATACTCATTCTTTACTTCTTGAATGATTATAGGGAATAATATGCGGACAGTTTTACCAATGAAAAGTTGTTTTGGCTCTTCAATATTATTTTTGTCAATAGGGAAATTGAATAATTTACCTTTGCGCCATCCACCATACTGTCCGCTGACGTAATACACATTATCGTTCGGTATCACAATATCACTAAGTGATGCACTTTTAGAGATTACACTTGCTGGTTGTGAGTTATTTCGGTCAATGTACTTAACACCGCTGTGCATCAATCTTCCCGTTTGTCCAGATGAGCTAATATAGACTACATCATCCCACGGTATTTTGATAGAATAGTTTGATTTGTTCTTGAGGACAAAGTTGAACTGAGTATTAGTGGCGATCCACATTATATCAATGTAGTCATCTTCGTACTTGTAGTTGTTTTTTCCTTCTACGTCAAGTTTAATAATTTTAGTATCTCCATACTGTGTTTTTGCATCAGCAGGAGCCTCCACGTTGGATAGTCCGACGTTATAAGTCAAATATGGACCAAATGCACACGATGTTATAGAGACAGCGGCAATTAGAGAGAGTAGAATCTTTTTCATATCACCTTTAGTTTAAATGATTAATAATTTCACAACAAAGGTGATATGGATGAATACATTCAATCAGCATAATAAAAAAAGAGCTCAAGAAAACTTGAACTCTTTAGCTATGTACTACTTGAGAATACTAATATCCAGCAACCTCTATATCTGTTGCACTCACCATTGCAGCATAGACATACATTGCAGCAATTGCATGTAAAGCAGGTGATAACTCGCCTGATTTTAAAATTGGAGCTTGATGTGCCTGGTCATTTCGCCATTGATAAAGTAAGTTATAGAATGTACTCATATTAGCCAGTTTAGGGTCCTTATTTTTATACAATCGTTGAATATCTGGGAATTGATATACTACATTTACTAAACCTGTTGATGTCTTATCGGATACAAGTTCTTTTCCTTCTTTCATATAATATATTTTGCGTAACAGTGCTTCGTACTTAGTGACCAATGTCTGAAAATATATCTGTAAATCAATATCTCTATTCTCTGCACGATATAGATTGTTGAAAGTCTCTTTTACTATTTCATTGAGTCCGTCAAGACTTTCAATCGTTGTAGCATTAAATATCTTAAAGAGCCAATCTATAACTTCTTCAAGATCACGATAGGTTACTCCTGCCAACTCTTCAAATTCCCCGATAAGATTGTCGTACATCAATTGTTTGAGAACTACTTCGTCGTAACTAGGCCTATTTGATTTGGTTGTTGCCGCAGCAAGGAACTCAAATGCCTTTCTGAAGAAAGTTTCTGAAAAAGCCTGATTACCAGACATTACCTCCATAAGACTAACATATTCATTGATTTTATCCCAACCTTTAGCTGTAAACTTGTCTTTCACAAGTTCAATTAACACATCAACCGTATTTTGAGCACTGAAGGCTTTTTGAATATCCTCATCTTGAAGTACCTCAAGCAACAAAGAGTATATCAACTTATCATTTTCTTGTAGAAAACCTGCATACGGTTCGTTGATCTCTTTGAGCAAATCTTGTAAGGTTCCGAGCGTTCCCGGTTTAGGTGCATTTACTCGTCCATCTCCGCCTGATTTTAAGTTACCATCCTCTTTATCAAGCAGAATAGTTCCACTGGCTGACTCCTCTATCTTGAATTTATCGAGATTGATACGGTTTAATATATCAAGAGGGAGAGTTTCTTTAGTGTATGGCAAGAACTTATATAGCAGTTTGCAGAACAGGTAATATTTTTCTAATTGAGGATCGATAAATGTCATTAATTGCGAAAGGAATGTATATTGACGCACATATCGATCAACAAGCTTACGAAATTTCACTTTCTCTTCGTTCTCCATGGGATCAACACGCTCTTCAATAATAGTTCTGAATAGTGGTGAAAGCACTTCTGGCTTTTGCGATTTATCTATCAATACCTCTATTGCTTCGTTAAGTTGTTTTTCCGTAAAGACTTTGTATTTATCTATTTCTGATTTAAAATCATAGAGCTTTTGCGTATCAATAGGCTCGCTCAAACGTGTTGTTTGATAGTATGGTTGGAATGACTTCTGAATCTCCTCCTGTTCATTCACAAAGTCGATAACCATAGTGTCCTGTTTCCATTCGGCACAGCGGTTAAGTCGGCTCAGCGTCTGAATTGCTTGCACCCCACCTAGTTGCTTATCAACGTACATTGTATGCAATAGAGGTTGGTCGAATCCTGTTTGGAATTTATTGGCTACGATAAGTATTCTGCATTTATCGTCATTGAATTTATCACGTATTGCAGCATCCTTGATACCGAAGCCATTCATGTTCTCTTCGGTATATGTATGGGCGTTTATTTCAACACTGCCAGAAAATGCCACGAGAGTAGATATTAGATTTCCATACTTCTCTGCGATGATTTTATCTATTACCTGTTTGTATCTTACCGCATTGGCGCGAGAACTTGTGACAACCATCGCTTTTGCTCTTCCGTTTATTTTGTGAATAGTCTTATTCATAAAGTGAGTAAGCATCATATCGGCTTTATATGAGATAGTATATGGATGGTCGTTTACATGTTGCATCAAAAGCTTCATAGCTTTTTTCTTATCATATTCCTCGTCGTTCTCATTTTCCATCTGTTTTCCTACAATCTCGAACATAGATTTGAAGGTGGTGTAGTTCTCCAGAACATCCAATATAAACCCTTCATCAATAGCCTGACGCATTGAGTAAATATCAAATGCCTCTCCATTGTGTCCAAATAGAGCCAATGTCTGTTTTTTCGGCGTAGCAGTAAAGGCAAAATAGGAAATGTGATCCATTTGTCCACGTGCTGCTTGAATTTCAGCTAACAAGCGATCGGTATCGTTCTCTATCTCCGCATCATTCTCCTCTACAATTGTTTGCAGAAGTTCTTTGTCTGTGAGTGTAATTTTCACGTCTTTAGCGTTTTCGCCATTTTGCGAGCTGTGCGCCTCGTCAATGATAACTGCAAAACGTTTACCTTTGAGTTCACCAAGGTGCTTGCGAACATTTGCAAACTTTTGAATCGTGGTGATTATGATACGGTTGCCATTCTCAAGTGCCGTCGCAAGTTTTGAAGAGCCGCTTTTTACCGATTTTACCACTCCGGCAACGGTTGCAAAATCCTCTATCTCGTCGGCGATTGCCTTGTCGAGAATAATTCGGTCCGTTACCACTATAATACTGTCAAAAGAGGGCTTATCTTCCACATCAAACAGGTCGCTAAGTTGATGAGCAAGCCACGCAATACTTTTCGATTTGCCTGAACCTGCACTGTGTTGCACGAGATAGCTCTTGCCATTACCTTTCTCTTTAATGTCGGCAATGATTCTGCGAACACAGCGCAATTGATGGTAACGAGGGAAGATGGTTACTCTCTCTCTCGTTTTACTTTTTCTGGGGATATACTGCTTGATAAAATCTTGAATGATATTGAGCAGACTATCTGCCTGAAATATCTCTTCCCACATATAACTCGTTGCGTATTTGCCTTCGATAATAGGGTTGTCGGTGTTGATGTTAAAGGGTAAGAACATCGTATTCTCTCCACATAGTTTTGTGGTCATCATTACGCGATTGTTATCTGCTACAAAATGTACCAAGCAACTCTTTAACATTCTGTTGTTAGGGTCTCTATGGTTGCGGTATTGCTCCATACCATTGACAATGGTTTGTCCCGTACTTTCGTTTTTGAGTTCGCAAGTGATAAACGGAATGCCATTAATAAGTATCGCTAAGTCAAGCTCATTGCCTTTGTCTTTTGCAGCGGTAGAGTACCGCATTTGACGCACAACCGAGAAGCAGTTCTTATTGTATAGTGCCACAAATGGCGTGTTGCGTTTCTGGTCGGGCTTAAATTGTAGCAGCTTAATTTTTATACCTTGTAGCGTAAATCCGTCACGGAGCGTTTTGAGCATTCCGTTATTGTCTACCTGACGATTATATTCACGAATCACCTGATCAAGAGCTTCCGTCCCAAATCGCTTTGAGAGCTTTGCCCACGTTTCCGGTTGCCCCTCTTCGATAAATTGACGGAGCATCACGGGGTCACACATTCGGTTGATGTCAAAATCAGCCGATGTACGGAGATTATATAGTGGACTTGCGGCAAGGTAAGCGGCAATAACATCTTCAAACACCGTCTCTGTGGGGTTGTTTATCATATAGTCACTCTGAGTCATAATATATATCGTTTATAGGGTTCTTTATCTGTTAGTTGCTTTTTGGTGTAGGTATTTCGATGCCTCTAACATCTATCTTGCCTGTTACCACTTCTGTAATGAGTGCTTGTCTGTACTCTTTGAGTTTATCTATTTGCACTTTGAATTTGTCGATGGCGCTATCTATCTCCGCTGTTTTCTTATCGAGGTAGTCGGCGATTTGCTGCTGTTCGTCAATAGTTGGCACAGGCAGTTGGATCGTTTTTATAGTATCTTGACTTATGTTCGGCTGTCCGCCACCATAGGCTAAAGTTAATATATGTGTGCGTGCAGCCAATAATGTATTAAAGCCATATTTACTATGATATACTTTATTCCCAGCCATAACACAACACGCTTGATTTGTCGTAGTCTTAATATTTAATAATCCCAACTTCCCAATTGTCGCTCCATACATTGCCATTACAATACTACCTTCAGGATAGAATCTTAATGAATGATCCTCTAAAGCTTTTATAGTAATTTTCTTACTTGTATCGTTTATATACGAATCATTTAAATCTCCGGTTTGTAACCAGTTCTCTCCATTTTCCGCATAGTAATCTTCATTGCCTGACTTTGGGGTTGTTCCGCTTCCTATTTTAGAAAATATTCTACTAATCTTTCTTACTTCCCAGTGCTCTGGGATTTGCCCTATCCAGTCGATGCCACTATCTTTTAGCGGAGCATTGGGGTTGAGCCCACGAGTTACAGCACGGCTAATAACCGATGTACGCAATTCGCCAAGCAACTTAATCTGCCGCTCACGTACCTCCACAATCCTATCAATCTCCCCACACTTCCAATCCAAATACTTCGCTATCTGCTCTTGTTCTGAAATATTAGCTAATGGTATTCTAATCTTTTTAAGTATATCAAAAGGTGGAATATTCTTCATTGCCGATCCATTACTGCTTTGTTCAGATTCTACTCTCAATAGTATATCAAATATATATAAGAAAAAAGACAAATTGACATAGCGACAATCCATCCTCATTCTCATTAAGGCTTGATTTATTATTCCTTTTTCAATATTGGAAGGGAGTACGAATAACTCACCTATGGTTCCTGCACAACTCACAATGATATCATTAGCACATACTTCAAAGCCTTTCATGTTATTTTCAAAATACTCTTTGGAAATATAAGAAGCCCCTATGATTGCACTTTTTTTTATCGCATTTTGTTGCTCATATACTTTTATAGCATCATCTGATTTGTCAATAAATGAATCTACTTTCAATGCACTACCAAAAGGTCCTTTTCTGTATTTGCCAATATCATTAAGTCTTTTTACGCTCCAGTGCTCTGGTATCTCCCCAATCCAGGCGATGCCGCTATCCTTATATTTTTCGTAACGCTTCGTCATAACCTATGCCTCTAAAATATGTTCCAACGTTCCGTCCATATCCTCTTCCAGTGTCATTATCTCACTCAAAATCTCCTCTACACTACGTAGGGGTTTATAGACATAAAATAGTTTGGTAAACGGAAACTCGCAACCGATCTTATCTTTCTCTCGATCCATCCATGCATCAGGTGCGAACTTCAATACTTCGCGCTTGAAATATTCCTCAATATCAACTTTCAACGGAATGCTCTCTGTATCTCTCAAATCCGTATCAGGTACAAAACCAGACTCCGCATCAAACGGATTTGCAGTAACCTCCGGCATAGTCTCATCCGTAGTACCAAGTAAAGAGCGGAGCTTTTTAATAAGAGCAGTTGTTAATTTCAACTTACTGTTGTTCTTCAACCACTGAAAGAAATCCGAGTCAGAAAGAACCTCCTTTAGATTAGCCTTACGAACCGCTTTTTCTACAGATTCAATTTTCTCTTTGTCAGCACTCGACAACTTAGGATTGGCGAGTGCAGCCTCAATCTTCTCTAATAAATTATCATATTTCAAACGCAATGGACGCTCCACGGTCACTTTGGTATATATAAAATCTTCCATATTCATCACCTTTGCAATCTCAATGGTTTCGGTCTCTTCACCTCGTTTGAATACTCGACTACAAGCCTCATAGCCACTGTAAATCTTAACAATGTCCTCCATTCCCAATTCATTAATCTCATATCGTTTCTTGCCCAAGCTACGAGACAATGGTGATATATACTCAGGTTGATTGGCATTGATTAAAAGCACCTTCCCGATGTGTGATGCTGGTTTGTTGTTATCTAATATCCACATATAGGTAGTGATGTCCGTTCCGTAGAAAAGATTCTTAGGTAGAGCCACAATGCAATCTAATAAATCGCGGTCAAGCAGCATCTTGCGGATATTACTCCAGCCACTACCCGCATCGCCATTAAACAGCGGAGAGCCATTCAAAACAATCCCGATACGTGACCCACCTTCGTCCATCTTGCTAATCATATGCATCAAAAACAACAATGAACCATCGCTCGTATCTGGCAGTCCTGCTGAGAAACGACCATCAGCGCTTTCCGCCTCATTCTCTACATACGCTTTATCCTTTTTCCAATCAACGCCAAATGGAGGATTTGTAATCATATAACTAAACTTCTTACCAATCAGATGGTCATTTGATATAGTATTACCTTGCTTTACGTTATCAGCATTCTCGCCCTTCATCAACACATCCGACTTACAAATCGCATAAGTCTGCTCGTTTATCTCCTGCCCATAGATATAAACTTTCATATCATTACGCCCAGAGACCTGCTGCATATAATCTTTAGCAACAGTGAGCATACCGCCTGTTCCACAACATGGATCATATATCGAGAAGTGCTTGCCCGGACTTTTCAAATCATTCTCTTCACCACAGAAAATCAAACTTACTAGCAATTTGACAATCTCACGAGGCGTGTAGTACTGTCCCGCTGTCTCGTTTGTACTCTCTTTTGACATACGGATAATTATCTCGAAGATAGTACCCATAGTGTGGTTGTCTACCTTATCGGGATGCAAGTCAGCTTTAGTAACAAACTCTTGAGTAACATTGAAGAGAAGATTTTTACGGAGCAATGTTTCGTAGATAGGAGAGAGTCCTTTCTCTTTACCTCCGGTGAAGTTGTAGAGAATATCCTTTACATTTTCGCTAAATCCTTCAAGGTATGTTTTGAAGTTATCTCCCAAAGCTTTAGGGTTGGCGAGTATATTTGCCAAGCTAAATCCAGAAATATTATAAAAGCTAACACCTTTGGGCTTAAGTATATTAGATAGCATAGTGTGATACTTTTCAATATCCTCTTTTTCGTATTTTTTGATATTGTTTGGCAGTGTGTCAATGACTTGTTTAACAATATCTTTATTAACATCCATTACACAATCCAAACGGCGTAACAGCGTAAAAGGTAAAATTACCTCATCAACATTCTTGTCATTATAATCATCTCGGATAATCTCCTTGATGTTCCATATCATTTGTGCTAATTCTTGTGGAGTCATATTTATTTCTATTTATTTTCTGCAAAGTTAATTATTTGTTGTGCATTACAACTGCATAGCTACTCAAATTTGCGTATTATTCTCGTTGCTACACGTATATCTTCTTCCTCATCAGAATCTCTTTTCTTCTTTTTTTGAACTTCATACTCTACGATAAGAAGTTTGCTTGTATCTAATCCTAAAAGGTTATATAACAACTTAGGTTGAATACCACAATTTTCTTTGGAGTCTTTTGAGCCTTCGGGTTTGAGAAATGCCAATCCACTTTGGGTTATATTTGTAATCTTGCCTGTAAGTTGAGTACCACTTTGAGCAATCTCTCTCCAATGCGACCTATTCGTTGTGTTGTCACTATTTCTATTCGCATATTCCTTATACCATATTAAAATATCACATAGCATAAAGGTTAAGCTATATAGCAGATAAGGTGTATTGACTTGCTCCCAGTATGCTTGAAGATTAATTAGTTCTTTTTCATCTGGTTCAGCTGTATGTGAAGCACCTCCTGTTATCTCTAACATACTTTTTACATTAGCTGCTATTATTTTGGGAAAATGAGGAATATCGCAATAAACATCAAGATATTTGGTAGGTTTGCCTGCCATAAATAAACTTGATTCTGTGAGGTTAACCTTTCTCTTTTCATCAATGCACTTGTCGTGTAATAATCCCCTTTTGTTTGCATCACGAAACATCCACTCCAAAATAAGTCTCAATTGGGTGTAATAAGTTTGATGATCAAGGTGCTTATGACCGTGGAGCGTTAGTAAGATATCGAATAGCTGCTCTTTCCCTTGAATGTTATCATCAAAAGCACTCAAAACATTGCTATATTTATTCTTTAACTGCCAAGCAGACTTTTCGCTCACCGCATTCTTAATGTCATTAATAAGTTTCTCGTTATGCTCAGATTTGATGTAAAGGATGTCAGCATATTCTCTTTGACAATCTTCTTCTGCGAGCATAGCACGAATATCGCTCTCTTTTTTGGTAACATTCTCCTGTCCTGAAAAGACAAACCACGGTTCATCTTTGTATCCTTTAAGAATTCGCCTCACAGCCGTTTGAAACCCAGAATCACGACCGTTGGTATCAAGCACATCTAATACAATTGCATCCCATTCCTCACTCTCAATTTTATCAAGAAATTCATCCTTAGTGTAACATTTAATCAATCTAAAATGCTTTTCCATTCTGATAAACGTTGATTTGAGTGCTTCTGAATCAAACTCATCATCAAGCCATAAAACTTTTATCTCCATAACCTAAACATTTTTAATTGAGATTAAAATACCTGTTGCAAAAACACTCGTATCGTCGGTTACCCAACTTATATCAGCTCCTAAAGCAATGCAAATCTGTTTTGCCCTAAATAACCCCTTACCAGTATTCCCACTCTTGCCATATTTATATCCTTCTGAGAATGATAACTCTTCATTAAAATCTTTGTCTAAACGTATTCCGTCGTTTAGAATCTGAATATAAATGCCATCACTATCTTCTCCATATCGAATATCAACACTGCCATGAGTACGACCAATGAAAGCATGACGCTCAGCATTCTCAATTACGATGTCTATCAGCTCTTTCAAACTACTCTCTGACGATACTATTTCTCGTTCTAAATCAGTTATTGAGCCATCACTTCTAATTTCAACTACTAAATTTAGATTAGGGTTCTTGCCTATATATTTATATGATTGAATAAAATTGATAAACGGGAAAGGCTTGCTTTTTCCAATATCAAGTTGTGAAGTCAGATCTTTGAAAAGGTTTTTCACATCTGCAATCTGCCTTTCAAAATTATTCAGCAACTCCTCAACCGTATAATTTGGCGTAATTTTGTGATTTAGAGTAATAGCCCCTGACGTCTTAAACTCATCTCTTAGCAAGACTAAGTTGTCTTGCATACCCGAAAAGTAAGGATTAATTCGATGCTTACGAAGGCTTATTAACCTAAATAACTCCTGCTCTCGCATCTTTATTATCTCCTCTAATCCATGCTCTTTAATCTTTGCATTTTTATCTGCGAGAGTGAGGCTTTCAATAATTGCTCTTTCTTGAGACAGTACCTCTCCTTGAGAAGATAGAGATGGGATGGCAATTTTCAGATTAAGAATATCCTTACGTTGAAAATTAGGAATAACCGCTCCTTTATGCAATCTGTCGGATTTGAGAGATAGCTCATAAGCCAAGTATGGAATATAAACCTTTGTAGAGTCTACACTAAGAGCCATGATGTTAGGGCTAATATAAATAGGATTAGTCGGTGATGCCTCAATGTATGTGGGTTTTAAAAATCGGACCTTTGAAATCAATAATACAGGAGATGTGATACGTCTAAAGTTTGATTTTAATTCTCCAAATGGCAGATTGTCTATTTCGACTGTACTATAAAGTCCGTCTGATGACAAATCTCCAATATTGACAAAATGTCCTTCACTGCTATCATGCCTATCCCCAGTGTGAATACTAGTGAGATCTTTTAATGGTATTGCTTCATATCCCTCATGTATAGTATCTGCAATTTCAAAATAACGTGATGGGGTTAGGTCGCATCCTTGCGCAGATACGTCAACATTATTCACCAAGCGAATATTTTCACTATTCTTGTGCTTACGCTGTTCAACAATCTGTTTCCAGTCGAAAATATTACCTTTCCCTCTTTTAGTATAACATTCTGAAGCATCAATAAATCTAATTTGATTTTGGCTACTCTTAGATAAAACTACTATGACTGTGCTGATAGCAGTAGCACTAAAAATATTTGCAGGTAACTGTATCACCTCTCGTACTAGTCCATTTTCAATAAAATACTGACGGAAGCCACGCGCAGCATAATTGGTGTCAGAAAGAAAACTACTTGGGACAACTCCAATTACTACTCCATCTTCTTTGGTACTTGTAATAGCCCTTGAAAAATAGAGTGTTTCCACTGTTTTATGACGAAAGCCTAAATCTTCCCAATAAAGGACAGACTCCTGTTCTTTACTCAGAAGCATTTTGAATGGAGGTGTTGCGACAACTGCATCAAACTTTCTATTTTCTCCCGCCCACTTCGATATTGAGTCTTCACATGTATAATCATAGTAGATATCATTCATAAACATTCTTAGCTTACCAATTATCCATGTATCATGGTTTAACTCTTGTGAAGTATAGCAAATGTCTTTGTTGTCCAGCTGATACGATCCAACACCTGCAAAAGGATTGTACACATACTTGACATTATTTTCTTTTAGAATGGACGAAACAAGATGAGTTAGTTCCTTAGGTTGGAAAAAAACACCTCGTTTCCGTTCCTCCTGTGAAGCATATATAGCAATAACCTCCTCAAATAACCTTGCATGATCTATGTCATGAATACTATCCATAACTCTTACGATTGCTAGCACAGTGCTATTCAAAGGAATCATACCACACACATCATATAGTCCAATTGTAGTATCATGATCAAGTTGTATAGTTTCATTATAGATATAATCAAATTTAGCTATATCCATATAGTCAAAAAGCCGTCCCTTTTTTGACAGAGCTATGAAAAAACCTAATGTAGCAATGACATTACTACCACTCATATACAAACTCTGTATGAGGTGCATTGCTATATTTCTGTACTCTTTTTCTCTAATCTCAAGGTCCATAACAAATAAAATATTAAATTAAACAACTTTTTCAGGGCAAAGATTATGAATTGCCGTGCGACGTATCTGCACAGTTAATATTCTTTTCAATAATCTTTCTTGCACGTGAAGAAATTGTCTCTCGAAGTGATTCTGGCTCAAGTATCTCTACACTATCTGCAAAACCAAGCAAAAGGGTTTCAAACTCATAGTTTGGTATTAACTTTAACTCAATTACAGCATATTCTTCATTTTTTTCCTTTACTGTCTGTGTGGGATGTATCGGCTTAGATTCAATATAGCTATATCTAGCTTTATCAATTTTAAGGCGTATTTTTTCTATTGATTTGTCATTTGGGACAGTAACTCCAATTACATCATCAAAATACTCTACAAAATCTATATCCTTGTTTTCTATATACTCTACTTGATGCATAGGTTCGAAACCAACAATACGGTCAATAGCCATATTCATCAACTTGTTTTGTCCTTCCAGCTGGCTAATCCCGAACAGAAACCATCTGTTATTGTACTGCTTCAGAAAATATGGATGAATCTCATATTGTTGAGGCTCACCAAATGATGCTTTATATTCAATTTTAAGCACTTGCTTGTTGATTATTGCATTAAAAAGCGCCGTAAAATGTTCTATTCCTCTCAGATATGGGTTTTGTTCAAAACTAACAACGCTGTCTACATTCGCTTTCAGTTTGAAAGTATCTTCAAAACGAGCCAAAACCTCTTCCATCCAATCAAATTGCGGCAACCCTTTGAAGCGGTTCAACATCATTATAGTATCTTTTAGTTGTTCGGCTTCAGTTAGGCTTAGAGGTTGTTTATTTATGGAGAAATTTTTATCTGAATAACGGTAATATTTCTTTTTTCCATCTTTCACCTTGTCTAACACAATAGAGTACCCGGCCTCACTCTCCATAAATTTAATATCATCGAATAGTTGGCGACGTTCTATGCCATCTTCCTTCCCTGTAAAGTCATATATAGCATCATTACAGGCTTCAATTAGGTCTTCGATGTAGAATCGACGTGCAAAATTGCTAAAGCATCTATCTAAGGCTTGATATCTAATTACAGCATGCTTATTTGTAGCCATATCTATTTCTTTTCTTTATCATCAATTAATTCCTTCACGTCCACACTAAGTATTTTAGCAATTTCGAAGAGTTGCTCCAAACTGGGTTGGCGGCGGTTGCAAACATACGCATTGGTCTGACTGAAACTTTTGCCGATTTTCTCTGCGAGCCATGTTTGCTTGATTCCTTTCTCTTCGAGGACTTCTTTTATTCGGTTCATATCAAATTATTTTTTGATGTTTACGTCTGTTATTCCACAAAGATATGAAAATTTACGCTATATAAAAGTGAAAAGATGGAGAATGACAAAAAACTCCATCTTTTCAACTGATTGATACTCTATTTCTTCTGTTTTATGCTCTCGACTTCTTTGCAGAGTTGCTCGTCTTGCGCCTCTTTTAGACGTGCTTGTTCGAGGTCTCAGGTCCGCTGTTCGACACGCTGTTCGTGCTTTTCAACCTTCCGATGCAGGGAGCGTTGTTTCTGTTTATCGAGCTCATACTCGAAGAGGCTTTCAAATTTCAGCAGGTTTTCCGGAGTGATTTTTTCAAATGCCTTGATATAGCGAAACTTAATGTCGTTATTACTTGTTATTACTCAAACGACTATTTGAAGAGACCACCTAGTAGACGTTGTAGTATACTGAGCTGAACAGTGCCACACCAAGCGAGACCAATGTAATGACCATCTTTGAGGATTTAAACTCTATGGTATGGAGATGTTTTTGAACGGATAGGCACACCCTCTTATGAGTAATCTATGCTAATCGTTGGTAATCACCAATTACTTTGAGAACAGAAGTATTCACGTGACTAATTCAGTAGCTTTTCAAAAAAGAAACACTAATTTATCGCTGATTATCAGAATTATACAAAAAACATGCGTATCACAAACAGGAATTGAACTATATCATGATTGCAAAATTAGTATATTGCTGATTATCACGTAATTAAAAAATCAATTCCGAAGTGAGTTCCCGGTTCGATTCCTGGTGGCACCACCCAAACAAAAGTCAAATCGCTAATTCTCACGGAGTTAGCGATTTTTCTTTTAGTCCCTACAGGGCGTAGTCACTATAATAGTCACTATCTAAATCGCTATAAACCACGATAAATCGGCTTGATTAAACGGTATTAAAAAGTAGCGTTTAATTTTAAATCCGATTAAACTCTACATTAAATCCTCCGCAAAATAATAGTGACTATCGGCGTGGTGCGTTGAGATAGTCACTATTTCATTCTTACATTGTAAGCCGTGTGCCCGACTGACGATCGTCGATGTCGTCGTAGCGGGAGCGGTTGCCGACTTCGTGCTCGCGCTTGTAGCCGGATGAGCCGGAACTTACATTGAGGGAAGATAGTGCGTTGGCAAGGTTTAATGTGAACACTTGCGAGATTTCCGGGGAGTAGTCCTGTGGTCGGGAAGGGAGAATACGGACTCCGGCTTTTGATTGGGTATTCTGTTTTATTCTGTCTTTAACCGCCTCGGCATCCTTTCGAGTAAGATGCAGCATGGCTATTGACAGCAGGAAATCCTGTCGGGCCTGTTCGTCAGTATGGAGCGAACGGAACTTGGCTTCTTCCTCGGGAGTTAAGTCTATCAATGGAATATAGCCGTCTGTCAGTGCTACGCGGAGGCAGTAGTTGCCGTTTCTATGTTTGACAACTGCCATGCCTTTTATCAAAGTGAAGATAGGCTGTACCTTAGACGAAAAGCAGATGGAAATGCAAACTCTG
>ERZ772819.2050-NODE-2050-length-15573-cov-3.943034_pt1 | contig 15573 bp, 13 predicted proteins | sample MGYA00580860_ERZ772819 | MGnify/ENA primary metagenome ERZ772819 (study PRJEB29015, sample SAMEA2737683) | human gut metagenome | biome: human gut; feature: human-associated habitat; material: faeces | place: China | collected 2012 ...
TTAAGTCTCTTAAATGGAAATTATTTGGTCTTTGGCTATCTTCTCTATTTTCTTGTTGTGCATTTGGATTTATAACATCTCCATTTTTTAATTTTCTTTCCTCATGAACAGACCTATTTTCATTTGTTTCCACGCTATTATAAATTTTTAAAGTCATTTCTTCAATTACTTCTTTAGTAATTGTTCTTCCGGCATACATTTGGCACGTAGTTTTAATCATTGGTTTTACAATATTGTAAATTTCTGGGTAACATTCTTGTAATTCTTGTTCATTTATATTGGATTCTACTGCCTGTGTTTGATAATTATTGTTGTATGTATTATTGTACGTATTTTGCATAATATTTGACCTATTATATGGGTAACCTAAAACATCTCTCATATATTCTTCATAACTGTTATACATAAAAACCTCCTTGAACAATATTTCTTTTTAATATTATTCAAGAAGGATTGTTTTTGTGACTATTTTATAATTCATTTACAAGTTTTTTGAATTTTTCTCCTCTATCTGCAAAATTTTTGAATAAATCAAAACTTGCACTTGCTGGAGAGAATAGCACTACTTGACCTGGTTTTGCTATTTTTTTAGCTATTGTTACTGTTTGCTTTAAGTCTTCACACATATATATTGGAATGTTTTTATTTTGTTTTTCTAATTCAGCTTTTACCGCATTGAATATTTTTGTTGATGTATCTCCTAAAAGAATTAGCCCCTTTACTTTTTCTACTATAGGTTTAGCTATTGGAGTATAATCTAAATTTTTATCATACCCACCAGCTATTAATATAATTTCTTCATCATAAGAATTTAAACCTGCTATTGTTCTTGTTGGACTTGAACTAACAGAATCGTTATACCATTTTACACCATCTATTTTTCTTATTAATTCTAATCTATGTTCTACTCCATTAAAGTTCATTATTGTTTTTACTGCTTGTTTTGTATCTACAAATTGTTTTGTTGCAGCAAGTGCAGCACATATATTCTCATAATTGTGCATTCCTCTTAATTTAAAGTCTTTTGTATTTGCTATGTGTTTTCTTAATTTATCTGCACATTCTTTTATTATGCCATCATCTATCATCCAGCCATCTTCTATTTTGTTTTTACTTGTAAAGTATACAACTTTTCCTATGGCTTCTTCCCCACATTTATTTGTAACTTCATTATCATAATTTAATACTAGTAAATCATTTTCGCTCTGATATTTAAAAATGTTCTTCTTTGCATTTATGTACTCTTCTAATGAACTATGTATGTTTAAATGGTTTGGAGTTATATTTGTAATTACTGCAACATTTGGGCTTACGTCCATTCCCATTAATTGAAAACTACTTAATTCTAACACAACAACATCTTCCGGTGTTATTTCGTTTAATTTAGTAAATAAAGGTGTTCCTATATTTCCACCAACATAACATTTATAGCCATTTTCATTAATTATTTTATAAATAAGCGTTGTTGTTGTTGTTTTTCCATCGCTACCTGTTACTCCTATTATTTTGCATGGACACATTTTCATAAGCATTTCTATTTCAGAGGTAACTATTGCTCCTCTTTCGCTCTCCGCAACTAATTCTGGCTTTGTTGGTAAACAACTTGGAGATCTAAAAATTATATCAAATCCTTTTAGATTCTCAAGTGAATTTTCTCCTAAAAATGCTTGCATATTATAATTTTCGATTTTTTTAATAATATTACTATCTATTTTTTCTTTTGTTCTATCATCAAATATTGTTGTTATTGCACCTTTTTCGTTCATATAGTCTATTAAAGGCAAGTTACTAACACCCAGGCCTATTATTGCAACCTTTCTTCCTTTTATGTAATTTTCAAATTCTACTAATCTTTCATTTATAAAATCCATTTTGCATCTCCTATACTATTTTTAAATATTAAGTGGTAAACTTATTTTATCTAAAACAAGTTTAGCTCCTTCTTCTATTGTTTCACAGTTTGTAACATCTATTATATTTGTTATATCGTATATTTTATAATATCCTGAAGCTTCTTGAAGTTTATCTCTTTTTTCTATATTTTCTTTTAATTTTTTTAAATCTATCTTTTCTTTATATTGTATGCTCTTTCTTCTAACTCGTTCATCTAGAGTTGCAGTTATAAAGAAATGATATGTTACATTTGGATACATTTTTACTATATCTCTTGAAGATAATATTACATTATATTTTTCTCTATATTCATCTATTATTTCTTTACCAAATTGGTAGAGTTTTGCATTATCCGCAACATTACTAACAACAGAAACTGCCATCGAAGACTTGTCTGATTGTAATTCTTCTTCGTCAATTTTTTTATTATTTATGTATATAACTGTTTCTCTATTTTCTAGTTTAATATCTATTCCAAGTTTTTGCATTACATTCAAAACATCCAAATTTTTTGATTTATTTTTTATATTTTTTAAGTCTATTCCAGCATTCATCATTCCATAAACAACTGCTCTATATATGTTTCCGCCATGTAATATAATTGAATTTGGAATATAATCTAATAATTTTCTACAAATTGAAGTTTTTCCGCTTCCTACCATTCCTTCAATTCCAATAACTATATTTTCTTCTTTCATTCAACCACCTATTTTTATAAATCTTTTTTATTATATATCAAAAAATTTAAAATGACAATTATAAAAATCACAAAAAAGCTCTTTATTAGAGCTTTTTTTCATTTTATGCCATAATTTTCTTCATTTCTTCTTGTCTTTTCACTTTTTTAGTTGTTGTTTTAATTAATTCTTCATCTGTTAAAATCATACCTTTTATATATTTGTATCGTGGCAGAGTTTTATTTATTTCTTTTATTTCAGTCCAAATAAATTTATATAGTTCTTCTTCTGTTTTATCACTATATTTTTCTTTAACAATTTCTTTATTGTATACAACTTTTATAGATAATTTTACATCATTCTTATCTTTTTCATCTGGCATTCCATATACCATACACTCTTCTACTAATTCTAACCTATTTACTAATGTTTCTAATTCTTCTGGAAATACTTTTTTACCATTTTTTAGTACTATTAGGTTTTTACTTCTTCCTGTTATTGCTAAACATCCATTTTTATCTAAATATCCTAAGTCTCCTGTATAGAACCATCCATCTTTTAATACTTCTTTTGTAGCTTCTTCGTTTTCATAATAACCAAGCATAACATTTGGACCTTTTACACGTATTTCCCCTATTCCGTTTTCATCTGGATTTTCTATTTCTAATTTTACATTTAGCATTGGTATTCCAACAGTTCCTGCTTTCATACATCTCTTGTTCTCCGCCGCTATAACTGGAGATGTTTCTGTTAAACCGTACCCTTGAACTACTTCTATACCCAAGTCGTTAAATCCTTTAGCTATTTTGCTATCTGCAGGAGCTCCTCCAGAGATTACGAATCTTAGTTTTCCACCTAATTCATTTATAATAGATTTAAATAGAATTCTTCTAATATCTATATGTAATTTTAATAAAAAGTTACTTATTTTTGTTGCAATATTTACAAGTTTTGTTTTTCCTTGCTTTTGAACTTCTTTCATAATTGTTTTGTATATTGCTTCTACTAAAACTGGTACACCAACAAAAACAGAAACTCCGTATTCATTTAAGTTTTTCTTTATATATCTTAAGCCATCTGGAAATACTGTTCTTACACCATATGCAAGCATTACTACCATACATGTTGAACCAAATATATGATGAAATGGTAAAAATGCAATATTTGTATCTGTACTGTAAATTGCTTCTACACATTGCATTGCATATACATTTGAAGCAATATTTTTTTGAGAAAGCATTACTGCTTTTGATTTTGATGTTGTTCCAGATGTAAATAATAAAATTGCCATTTTGTTTTCATCTATTTTAGCATTTATAAAATCTGTTTTTCCACTATTTATTTTTTCATTGCCTATTTTTAATAATTCACTGATATTTTTAAAGCCCTCCGCTTCTTCAAAGCAAACATACTCTTTAAGGTTTGTGTTATTTTTTTCTTTTATTTGACTTATTTTTTCTTCATATTTTTTATCGAAGAAAATCATATCTGCTTTACTTCTAATTAAAGAACTTTCAAGCTCATCATATTGCAAATCTTTATCTAAAGGAACTGAAACATTTCCACCTAATAAATTAGACAAATGAGCAATAGCCCATTCATAGCTATTTCTGCCTATAACAGCAATTCTTTTTCCTTTAAAACCTAAACTATATACTGCAGTTCCTAATTTATTTATATCTTCTAATAATTGTTTATATGTAATGTTTTCATATTCTACTTTTTTATTTTCTGTATGCTTTATTACAAAAGCAATGTTTCTTGAATACTTCTCTACAGAGTTATAAATTATTTCCTTTATGTTATTAAATTCTTGCGCATGATACAAATTGTTACTATACCTCATATTTAAAATCTCCTTAAAAAAACTATGGCCAAATTGTACCATAGTTTTTTTAATTTGTGTTGTATACTGACTTACAAGTCTAATAAATTTAAATAAAATTAAATATTAGATATATTATTAATATAAAAAGTGCAATAGATACTATTATTAAAATCCACATAAAAACTTTAGTCATATAAGTTATACTTACAGCCATTGGTCCAACGTTATTATTTTCAACTGCATTTTCTATATACACAACTTTAAATTTATCTTGTTCTACTTCTATTGGTGTTCCTCCAGATGTTCCAGTATTTAAGTTTGTTACTTTTCCTCCTAGAACATCAAATTCAGCTTTGTTAATTACACCTGTAACTGATGGATCTGTTTCTCCTCCTACATATGCATTTATAATGTTTCCTCCTGTAACTTTAACAGTAGCAGTATTTACTATACCTCTATTTGTAGTTTGCAATACATTTATTGAACCATTTGTTATTTTTATTTTTCCATTTTCTGTATATCCATTTGAACCACCTGCTGTTACATATGCTTTAGATAAATCTCCACCATTTATTATTAAATTAGCATTTTCTACATAGGATAGTCCTTGACCTCCTCCAAAAACTAATCCATAATTTGAAGGTACCATATCTATTATCCCATTATTAATTACTACATTTGTATTAGTTGTTCTGTTTTTAGAATTTATTAAATCTCCCTCTTTTCCAGCTGAATAACTAACACCAGAAATTTTAGCACTTGCTGCTCCTCCACCAACAACAGCTGCCACAGTTCCACCATTAATTGTAATATTTGTATTTTCTACATTTGTATAAATAATTCCTCCGCCCATTAGAGTGGTTAATATAGTTCCATTGTTCACAGTAACATTTGCATTTTTTACGATAGATGGTTCATTTTCATTTAAAGAAATTCCTCCACCATAAATTAAAGAAACTGTACCGTTTTCCATTGTGATATTTGAACTTTCATATGAAGTTCCATTTGTTCCTCCACCAAAGATTGTAACAGTACTTGGAACAACTTGACTACCTCCATCCCAATAAACTACAGTATTATTACTTGAATCTGTATTAATTGTAATTGGTGTACCATTTGCATAAAAAGCTCCTGCATTGTTATTATATGTTGCATCATAAATCGGAGCAGTTTCAGCTTTTGATACACAAAGAAAGCATAAAATACTGAAGAAAACTGGAATTATAAGACACATACTTATAATTTTTTTCATAAAAAGTTTCACCTCTCCTATGACTAGTAAATTAATAGTCATACTATATTTTATGCTTTTTATTTTATTTTGAGATTATTTATAAATAAGCAAAATTGTAATAGTTATATCTCAAAAAGAACCCAAGTTAATTATTAACTTAGGTTCTTTTTGAATTACATTATCGATTTTAAATATGATGTCTTTTTTTACATTAACGATTTTTCATCCTCAATGTCATCTTCTGTAACTTGTTGCTTAATAGAAGATATAAAAGCCTCTCTTTTATTAAGAGTTTCATGAAGAGCTGAGTTCTCATTCTTAAGTTTTTCATTCTCAGCGATAAGCTGCTGAAGTTGTGCTCTTTCAGTACTGGTTGAATTAATTGCCATTTTTTCAGGTGGTCTGCTAGTATATTTTGAATCGCAATTAAGACCTTCCATGCCTGCATCATTAAGTTATTTTTTGGCACGTAAATCTTCACCATAGAAAATGCACCCAATTTCTTCACCGGTCAACATCTTAATAATTTCATTTGCCTTGCACTTATCATTTTCTTCAACCAAAATAACGTGTTCAACACCTTTAATATGGCGCATAATAAACATCCGAGTTGATTCATTCTGCATGCATTTTTTCTTCTTGTTTTCCCACACCAAATTATCAGCATTTATTCCAACTACAACTTTTTCACAATACATAGTTGCAATTTTGATAATTTCAAGGTGTCCAGGATGAACAATATCAAAAGTACCAGGAACATATCCAACCTTATACTTCTTTTTAATATGTGCAGAATTTAAATCATCCGATGTAGGTTCAAAAGCAAGAACTCCTTTATTATCTACAACAGTAACAGAATCTACTCCTTTAATAGATTTGGCAAGCATTATGCGATCGGAAAGTTTTTTTAGTGGTTTTCTCTCCATTACTGTTTCTATGGTTTCATCTGTCCGAACAGCAATATTTACAGCCCCATCTTTATAGTTCTTTTGATAATCCGTAATCTCCCTAATTAAATCAAGAGTAATTACTTCGACATCATTGTCGATTACTTTAATACTATCATTCATATGTTTTCCTCCTTGTTTTATGTTATTGTTCGATTAATAGTAGTCAAGTTACAAAAAATCTCTTTTAATAATATCATACTTTACATAAATAGTCAAATAAAAGAGTACTTATATCTTCAAGTACTCTTTTAAACTAAATAAATTTTACAATCTTTTTAATTCTCTTATTTTTGTCCATTTTTCTGGATTATTTTTAACTTCATCTGCCACTTTATCCAAATCTAATTCTGAAACTTCTTTAATGAATTTTTCTACTAATTCTTTTGATAAAATTGTTAACTTTCCTTCTTTTTTATAAAAAACCTTACTTTTAACTTTTTCTGGTAGTTTAACATTATATTTTTCAATTAAATATAAATTTAAAAGATCATAGTCATCATACATTGCTTTTGAAAAAGTATCTATATATTTATTGTAAAATAAATAATCAGTTAAAAGATGCTCAAAATATCCTCTTGTAAAGTCATCTTTTATATCTTTTTTATCTTCCAAGAATAATTTTAAATTTGAATATGAACTTCCTGGTCCATAATGAGTTAATGATTTGTCTTTCACACTATCAGGAAAAATTACTCCTTCTATAAAATTATTATATTTTTCTTTATTTCCATGTTTTTTTAAATATTCTTCGGCAACTGCTAAATGTATAACATAACCAGGCATATTTTTCTCCCCCCATCTCATATAATTTTTCTATTTTCTATTTTATATGTATTATATTATTTTTTATTTTTCCTTTATTTCCTGAAGCTATTATTATTTCTTTCATAAATTTACTCCTAGTTTATTAATTTAATATCATAAACATTAAAAATTCTTCCAATTATGTATTTTAAAATTTTAGAACTTGTCATTTGCTCATAAAATTTTTCTAGACTTTCTTTGGTTATAGAAAAATTTTTATTTGTAGTTAATATTTCGTATTCAACTCCTGCATCTTCATAAAATACATTAGTTTCTTGAAAACCATTCCTTAAATAAAAGTTCTTTCTCTTTTGTTTTATTTCTTTATTAATGTTATCTATTTTTTCTATGCTTAAAATAACTGTATTATATTCATTAGCTAAATCTTTAACAATTTTTGAGCCATATCCTTTGTTTTGTTTGTTTTCATCAATCACAAAATACATTAAATATGCATTATTTTCATATGTTAGTATGTACTCAATTCCTACTAATTCATTTTCATTTAAAACTTCCATAAATTTAATGTTATTTTCTTTTGAGCAAAGTTTTAGAATCCAAAAAGGAAATCTCTCACATTTTGTAAATGATTCTAAATATATTTTTTTCATTTCTGTTTTGTGTTTACTTTTTAAATAATTTACATACTTTAATTTCATTTTCATAATTATTCCTTTAATTATATCTATAATACTATCTTATTGCTTTTTTAATTTACATTTAATATTATATTGAAATTATATTTTATATTTTATTTTCTAAATATTTTTCTAAAATTTTTGCATCTCTTAATATAATAAATTTTGTACTATAAACAGAACTATATTCCGAAGCAACTAATTTATCAAAGCAATCTTTTATACGTTTTAGTCCATTTTCAGGAGTGTCCCATAGCATTTTTGCTCCTTCATTTTTTTCTTTTTCTGTTACATTTAATTGCTTAGTATCTTCTAAAACTTTTCCAACAAATACATAAGAAATTTGTTTAAAGTTATTTATGGATTTATATTCTTCTGTCTTTCCTAAACACTCTACAATTTCTACTTTGCAACCAGTTTCTTCTAATACTTCTCTTTTAAAAGCTTCTTCTGGACTTTCGTTTCCTTCTAGTCCTCCACCAGGTAATTTATATTCATTCTTTTTACTTTTATTAAATATAGCTATTTTGCCATCTTCTCTTACAACTATTCCTCTTGCTGCTAATCTCAATTTAGGATTTTCCATATTAGTAAATTTCTCTCCTATATCTTCATCTGTTATCTTACATATTAATTCCATATTATATTCTCCTCTCTTAAATATTTTTTAGCTTTCTTTTACTACTCTTTTTACTCTTTTAATAAATTCTTCTTTGTTGGATAATGCTTGTCTTAATTTTTTTATAGATTCATCAAATTCCTTATCTTCTAAATACACTTTTGCATATCCATTCTCTCCATATTTTTCTGTTAAGTGTTGGTAAACTCTTTCAATTTGTTCTTCCTCTGATAAACCTACATAATTTCTTTTGCCATAAGAATATGACCTTCTTATAGTATTATCTATATCTATAATTGTTCTGTCTGCCGTACTTACTATTCTTCCATATATTGTTCTTGGTTCATGATTGCTAGATGCTCTATGGTCTTCTATAGCTTCTTTTATTGTATATATTTGCTCTGTTGTAAACCATTTTTTTATTTTTTCATCCTTCATAAACATTTCTGCAGATATAATTTCATGTTTTTTTCTGTCTATATAATGTCCTATGTCATGATAAGATGCAATTACATAAACCATATTCAAATCAACATCATAGTTCTTTGCTAATTCTAAACTTCTTTTTATTACTGTTTTTATATGTCCTATTCCATGACCTTCTTCGTTTCTGTTGTATAATGGGAATATTTCACTTTCTATATATTTTACTAATTCTTGATTAATTTCTTTCATACATATACCATCTATTTCTCTTAAATTATATTTATTAATATTATCTATTGTAGCAAATCCGTTAGGACCTTTTACTTTTTCTAAGAATACTATTCCATCTAAATGGTCACATTCATGTTGCACTAATCTTGCAAAAAAACCATGGATTTCTTTTTTTATTTGTTTTCCATTTTTGTCATAATAAGTCAACTCTATATCTTTGTATCTTTCTACTTTTCCTCTAATTATTGGAACACTCATGCAACCCTCGTATTGTATATCAGTGTCTTTTGATATTCTTTTCCAAGTTGGATTTATCATTGCTGTTATTGGAATTTCTTCTGCATCATTATACTTTACTCTTTCTTTTTTAGCTCCCACTACTATTATTCTTTTGTTTACTCCTATTTGAGGTGCTGCAATTCCTAATCCTGTTCCAAATTCTAAAGTTGCTTTTAAATCTTCTATAGTCTCTAAAGTATCTCTACTTATATTTTTTATATCTACCTCGTAACATTCTTCTTCAAGAATAGGCTCTCCTACTTCTCTTATTTTTAAAACCTTTCCCATATGCAACTCTCCTTTTATTAAATTTTCTTGCTTTTAATCATTGTATTCTTGCTATTTAAGTTTAAGCACTGCAACACATTCAACATGTCGTGTTTGTTAATTATGAATAATTTTTTATATATTTAAGTATAACTGACTCCTGTATTATCCCTATTATTATTTGAATATTTATTTATGTATAAATATTCAATAAAAATTTATATTACATATTTATTATTTTTTCAAATACTTCTTTTATATTTTTCCCTGTTGCTTGATAAGCATTAATACCAAGCAGTTTAGCTCCATTTACATTTTTTTCATTATCATCAAAAAATATTATTTCATCATTTTCACATTTTAGTTTATCAATTACTTGCACATAAATATCTTTTGATGGTTTTATACATTTCATTTCATATGATAAAAATATATAATCAAAATTTATTTTTTCAATTTGTTTTTTATATCTTTTGTAATCCATTAACCTAAGATTAGATAAGAGTCCAACTTTATACCCTTTATTTTTTAAATCATTTATAATTTCAATAGTATCATCATATAAAGAATTATCTAAACTATTATATATTTCATAAAATTGTTTAATTGATAAATCACTTTTACAAAATTTCAATAACGCTTCAACATGTTCATCATCTGTAGCAAGTCCCATATGAGCTTTTAAAACTAAATCATCACCCCACCAATATTTTAAAAACTTATCATATGAAATTTTACAATTTAATTTATTATACAAACCATAATCATCTAAAGATTTTGCCAAAACATTTCCAAGATCAAATAAAAATATTTTTTTCATGATTACACCTCAATATTGCTTTCTATATATTTATAAATATCATTATATGTTTCGTATCTATCTAATGAAGTATCAAAATAACAAATATTATTTGAAATACATTCATTATAAAGATTTATACTGTTATTAATTGTTTCTTTCTCAAATTTTTTTATTTTTTTGATGAAAATTAGTGTTTTTTCTCAAAAATATGCTTTTTTTAATAGGCACTGAATAGTTGATTTAAAGCTTTATTTAAGTTTTAGAACGCATACACACTCAACGTGGCTCGGACACCTTCTGTAGATAGTTTTCGCTAGCCTCGTATGATGACTGTTGACTTTTATCATTTTCAACTACCGAGTTTTTCTCGGCTGTTGAATTTTTATCTTCCTCGCACTTGATTTCGTTGCCACTTTTTAGGATAAAAGTTATTACTCTTGGATTTATTTTTCCTTTGCTATCCTTTTCTCCTATTATAACTTTTTCTATTATTAATTCAAAGACATCTTTATCAAAATTTGGCATAATTTCATTGTCTTTAAATAGTGTTTTAAATTTGTTTAATCCTTGATTTAAACTCATTGAATCTTCTATTTCTAGTTGTAAGTGTTCTTGTTCTTTTGTTATCTTATTAATTTTATTTTGTAGTTTGCCTTTCTTTTCTTGTAAAATTTCTGTTGATATTGTTCCATTTAAGTTTAAATCAATTAATTTATCTATTTTTTCTTTCAAAATCTTTTTTTGTTCCTCTAGTCTTTTAATAGAACTTTCGTTGCTTTCTTCTTGTATTATTTCTTCCATTTCATTTAAGAATGTTTGTATTAACACTTTGTTATTAGCGCATAGTAGTTTATAACTTTGAGTAAAAGCCTCTTCTATAATACTTTCTTTTATAGCTTTACAATATGGGCAATTTTCTTTTCCATATTTTACAAATTCCATGCAATGCCAAACTGTAATACTATTTTTAGTTCCAGAATGCCAATTTCTTCTTGTTAATAAACTATCACAAAAACCACAATATAGTCTACTACTAAAAGGATATTTTCTACTAAAGTTGCCTTTTCTTCTGCCAGATCCTCGTACTCCTCCTCGTTTTTGTAAAATTTCTTGTGCTTGATTAAACATTCTTTCAGATACAATTGGCTCATGATGTTCTTGCATATAATACATATTTTCTTCTCCCATATTGACTACTCTTCTATGAGATATTGGATCTGTCGTATATGTTTTTCCTTGTAAGACATCTCCTTTGTATTTTTCATTTTTCAAGATACCTCTTATAGTTGATTCGTGCCATTTCTTTTTGCCTGTTGGAGTTCTGTATTTCATACTTGTTAATTCTTTTGCAATAGTTGTGCAACCTACACCTTGACAATATCTTTCAAAAATATATCTTACAATTTCTACCTCTTCATAATTTACTGATATTTGCTTTGTTTCTTTATCATATACATATCCTAAGCATCCATTATATCCAATTAGTTCTCCTCTTTTTAATTTCATCTGCAATCCCAATTTTACATGTGAAGAAATATTTTCGCTTTCTTGTTGTGCCATTGCACTTAATACTGTTAGCATTATTTCTCCAGATATTTCTAAAGTATTTATTCTTTCTTCTTCAAAATAAATTGCAATTCCTTTTTCTTTTAATACTCTTACATATTTTAAGGTATCGACTGTATTTCTCCCAAACCTTGATATTGATTTCGTAATTATCATATCAAATTTGTTTTGTGTTGCATCTTGCATCATTTTCATAAAGCCATCTCTTTTATAATCTAATGTTCCAGTTATTCCTTCATCTGCATAAATGCCAACATATAGCCAATCACTATTGCTTTTTATTTTTTCTTCATAATACTTTAGTTGAGAATTATAACTATTTAGTTGTTCTTCTTTTTCTGTACTTACTCTTGCATAGGCACATACTCTTAAATTTCCTTTTATTATTTCTCCTGTTGTTCTATCAATTCGACCTTTTTTCTTCTCTATAACTTGTACTTTCAAAATTAACCTCTCTTTCTCAAGTTTAGAGAATCTTTATGTGCATATTATACATCAAAAGATAAAATTTTTAAATACCTATATGGCTTAAATTATATTCTTGTAAAATATTTTGTTTTAATTCTTGGTATCTTTCCTCTTTAATAAGTCCCGCTTCAAATGTTTTGTTTAGTATTGCTATTTTTATACTGCAATTAAAAATGTTTTCATTTAGTTTAATGTTTTTGGTATTATCAAATTTGATTTCATATAACATAAAAATTCTCCTCACTTGATTTAAATTTCAAAAAAGGCAACAGAAAAAGCCAGCCGGCTAGCTTCGACTGACTTCTTGTTTTTACATTTTTTGATAATACCATTATAATATCGTGTTTTCCTAAAATCAATTCCCGTTTTTTTCCCTTTTTTCCAAATTTTTATTTTTTCTCAAGTTCACTCGGTGAATTTTTACATCATTTCTACATCAAATTTTGTTTTTTAAATTAATACTAGAAAGTTTGACCTTCTAAGTATATATGGAATGCGTGACGCATTCTTTCCTGCCTTTAGTTTGGTCGAGAAGAAAAAGTATTTATGTTAATAATATTGTAACAAAAAAATAATGTGTTTTTTATTTAGTCAAGATGTTATACTCTATTAAAATCTTGACTAAATATTTTAAAACACATTAAAACACTCTTTTAAACATTGCATTTTATAATTCTTGGTAATCTGTCTTTAAAAATTTATTACTCTTAGTAAAACTAGCTATCGTACAATCATCTATCTTAAAATTCAATTTATTTTCTTCATTTTCCACCATATCTCTGTTTAATGTGACTATATATTGAAAATCTTCAAATAATTCATCTTGTTTACTTAAAAAATTCAAAGATTGTATAAGTGTATCTTGATCTACTGAAAATATATTATCATGTATTAAAAATTTAGGATGTCTTCTTCTTGTTTCTCTATTAAATAAAAGTGAAATATCATATAAAAATACTTTAGTTCTATCTATACTAAAACTCCCATCAGCATCTATTCTTAGTTCAATTTCAATAACATTTTTTCCATTTTCTTTTGTCTTTATTTTAAAATAGCATTTTTTATTCCCCATAATTTGTTGGTGTATACTATAAATTGTATCTTCATAGCTTTTTATTATATTATCATTTTCCTGAATCAATTTATCAAGAGTAATAATAGTTGTAGTTTTATCAGACTTAATTCTCTTCAAATATGCTTCTTCTTCATCTAAACTTTTTAATTTTTGATTTTTTTCACCTAACTCTTTGCTTTTATCAGCATATATCTTTATGCTATTTTTTAAGTTTTTCAAAACTCCCTTACTATCTATTATTTTTATTTTATTTGAATACTCTTCATCATACTTTCGTAATAATTCTGTTATATCTTTGTTTTCTTTTTCTAGAGTTTCATATTTTTCTGTAATTAGCTTATTTTGATAATCTTCTATTTTTTCTTTAAATTTTATTACTTCATCTAGCGATTTTTCTACAATACCGCCCAATCCCTCTTTAAAGAAATCATACATGAGTTTTATCTCATTAGTATTTACTTTTTCTGGCTCTGGCAATGATTTTATTTTTTTCATTTCGTATCGTATGATTTTTTGTTTTGTACGCAATTTTTCCATTGTTTCTTCTAACTGTATTAAGTCGCTCTGCAAGGTTTCAAATGCTTGATTGCTTTTAACACTTTCTATTGCTAGTTTCATTTTTTCAACTTGATCATCCATTGCATTTAACTCTGCACGCACCTCTTCTAATTTAACTGTTTTATTGTTTGTTAATTTATTTTTCAAATCATTAATTTTTTTCTGAGTTAATTCAATATCTTTTATTATATTTTTTAATATGCTATAGCACCAATTTTCATCAAAGTTGTTTAAACTAAGCAATAAGTTAACCATTGTATGCCTCCTGATTATAGTAAATCTCTAATATTATATACTATAACCTATAATTAAGTTCTCTATAATTGTTATATTTTTTCTGTAACAAGATTCATAATATTAAATAAATCATTTTCATCCTTACTTCTAGCTAACAATACTCTATCGCCCATAGCTTCTGATAATACCTTTGGCACATTTACATCAACTAAAATTTTATCATTGTATTTATTCTTTACATAATCAATAGAGTTTTTATATTTTACCCCATCTCTTCTGCTTACATAACCTACAGAATATTTTCTATCTATATCAACGAAAGACTTATCATGAATTAGCATATCTGCCCAAATAGAATATACATCTACATCATAAGTATAATTTATAATATCAGGCATATATGCACCTGGTGCTCTCATATTTACCTCAAGACCAACTAAATCTCCTTTTTTACCTAGACCTTCTTTATCTTCATCTAATCTAAAAAATTCGAAATGGAAAAATCTACTTCTAGTATCAAAAGCTTTAACAGCTTTCTTTCCGATAGTTTCTATATCTCTATTTTTAACAGGTTGACAGTAAAATCTAGCTTCTTGCTTTTCATTTACACAATCCATTATAGAGCTTAACATAACATGACTTGATGCTATTAAAACATTCTTATTTGAATCGGCTATACCATCAAATGTTTCAACATGACCTTTTATAAACTCTTCTATTATGTATACTACACTTTCATCTCTTTCATTAAAAAATCTACGAATATCATCTTCGTTATTTAACTTATATGTAGAGTTTGCTCCAACACCATTATCTGGCTTAGCTATTATAGGATATCCAACTTTGTTAGCAAAATCGATACATGATTCTAATGTTTTTACATAATCATATCTAGCAACAGGTATATTAGCTTTTTTATATACATCCTTCATTTTTGATTTATATTTCATTGGAGACATATTCTCTATCTTAGTTCCTGTATTTACATTAAATTTGCTACGAAGAGTAGCCTCCATTTCTA
>ERZ772819.2054-NODE-2054-length-15552-cov-5.973156_pt1 | contig 15552 bp, 19 predicted proteins | sample MGYA00580860_ERZ772819 | MGnify/ENA primary metagenome ERZ772819 (study PRJEB29015, sample SAMEA2737683) | human gut metagenome | biome: human gut; feature: human-associated habitat; material: faeces | place: China | collected 2012 ...
TCCTAAAAGACAGATTGGACGATGTCCGGCACGCTGCATATGGCTCATAACCATCAAAGCAATAAAATGACCTACATGCAGGCTGTCGGCTGTGGGGTCGAAACCAATATAAAAAGTGATTTTTTCCTTTTCCAGCAGCTCTTTGATCTCATCTTCGTGGGAGAGTTGCTTTAAAAAACCACGTTCCTTTAATACGTCATAAACGGACATGAAATAACCTCCTAATATTACTGGAAACTTCCTCGTGATAAAGTGAAGAAGCAAATCTTCTAAACATTATACAACGAATGGGCTGGTTTCGCAAATAAGAAAAGACGCTTCCTGAAAGAAGCGCCTTTGATGCACAAAAATGAATTGTTTTTATAATTGCGAAGTACAGTGCGGGCAACGGGTCGCATCGTCAGCGATTGCAGTTTTGCAGAAGGGGCATAAACGCGGTTCTGGAGCCGGAGCCGGCGAAGGCGTAAGCCTGTTGATTTGTTTGATCAGTACAAAAATAGCAAAAGCAATGATCAGGAAATTAACGATAGTATTTATAAAAAGACCGTAGGCTAAAATAGGGGCATGTGCATCCTGAGCAGCCTTTAAAGTATCGTAATGCTGTCCGTTCAGGCTAATGAATAGTCCGGAAAAATCTACTTTGCCAAATAAGAGACTCAAAGGGGGCATAATAATATTATCTACTAAAGACGATGTTATTTTGCCGAAGGCGCCGCCGATAACAACGCCGACTGCCAGATCGATAACATTTCCGCGCATAGCAAATTTTTTAAACTCTTCAAAAAAAGACATATTAACAACTCCCATCATAAATTCAAAATATTTTATATATATTCGCTTTAAGTTATAATAATCCTGCCGGCTTGACTGCAAATCGTCAATAATTTATAATAATTCTGTAACAATTAGGCAGTGAAGGAGGGAAAACCATGAGAGATGACTTAGTAGTACCAGGCGAGCATGAGGAAAATTTTGTACTGGCTAAAGATGCGCGTGTAGTTACAGTGCCGTTTACTCCGCTGGAACAGCGTATGGCTAAAGAAAAGCCGTATCTGATGGAAGGCCTTGCCAAATTGAAAGAGATCTTGGGAGAAGACAGTTTCAAACGCTTGATCAGTAATGTGCATAATATCAATTTGAGCGGACCGAGAATCATGCTGGTCGCCGATAATGAGCTGCACCGTACTAATATCGAACGCGAATGTCTGCCTGCTATCGCAGAAGCATTCAACGTTACTAATATTCGTGTAGTTACACAAGGCTGATGTCTGAAAAGCTTCTCTGGCAGCAGGGAAGCTTTTTATTTTAAAAATATAAAAAATATCATTGACAAACTATTTGTTATTTTATATAATATTCACGTTGCAGTAAGTGATGTAACTTAAGTCGGGGCGTGGCGCAGTTTGGTAGCGCGCTTGTTTCGGGTACAAGAGGCCGTGAGTTCGAATCTCGCCGCCCCGACCACTTAAAAAATTAGCCGCAGATACGCTCTGCGTCTTTTTTTATTTTTCTTGAAATATGTCTAAAAAGTGGTCTGTCAACAATTTTGTCAACAATAATAGTTAAGTGTACCTAAGTTAAGATAAAAATTGTTGTATATTTTCTCCGTATTTTTGCATAGCTTTGGCATGCGTGTCTTTAAGAGGTGTTGCGTAAGTTACTCTGGTAAATTCTGCATCAGAATGGCCAAGCAATTCTGATATGTCTGCCATACTTACACCCTGATCGCGCATATTGGCGCCGAGAGAATGACGGAAGTCGTGAATTCTCATACCGGCAAGGTGTGGCTGCTCCTTAAATAGCTCCTGCATTTTTTCGTTTTGTTCTTTGAATTTTCGCCAGCGGCGTTCTATAAAATCTTTGATGTGAGGACGACCATCTTCGGGAAAAACGTATAATAAATTAAGACTATTCTGCCATGCTGGATCAGAATGAGTTGGATCAAGTTTTCCATCCCGTATAAGCTCCATTCTTTGCTTAAGAGCATTTTTATGACAAGATTTGATGAATTCCATGTACTTTGCTATTTCTCGCCATACAAAGGGCAGGAAAGGTACAAAACGTTCTGATGTTCTGGTTTTTAGAGGTGCAAGTGTTGGGATACCATCAATACGCAATAAGTTATGTTTTACCTGTACACCTGATTCAGAAATATATTGTAATTCAACACCGCAGATCTCTGATATTCGTAACCCACAAAAACCTGCAAGTAGACATGGAATATAAAGATCAGCATAAGCCTCTTTTTTTACGATGTCTAATATTTTTAATAGATAGGACAGCTCTGCGTGAATTCCTTTAGGGCCCGGTTTCGGTGGTAACTTTAATCGTCTGGCAGGTGATTTTACTATAATGTCATTATCCGCTGCCCAGGTAAAAGCTGAACGTAAAAATGATAGCTCTTCACGGATAGTTTGCTGTGAAAGTTTAGTGTCTTTGTGTAGCCACTGACGATAAGCTTCGACATCAAAGACATCCACTTTTTGAATTTCTTTTGAACCTAATGGTTGCTTGGATACACGGTTTTTAGCTGCGGTATATTGTGTCCTTGTAGCAGGTCTTATTTCTATTTTAGTATCAATGAATTTTTCTAAGAGAGCAGTTACCGTTATTTTTTCAGGCTTTATATAGGTTTGCTGCTTGATTGCTACACGAGCTTCTGCTTCAGCGTCTAATGCTTCTTTTGATGTTAAGTAACCGGTAGTAGACCATATTTTTTCGTACCTGCCATTTGGCAATTTCTGACCGGTACTGATTACATAGTAATAGGGCTTTTTTCGCCCTGCTTTTTTTACGATAGACATAAAAAATCAGCTCCTTGTAAAATAAATTATGTTATAATAACTACATAATAAAAAAGAGGTGGGAAGTTTGTGGGAATGGTTAGTTGCAAATAATGCCTTAATAAATTCTGTTTCAAGTATAGCGGTATGTATCTCTGTCATTTTCATAGGTGCTCAAACAAGAGGGTTTTTTAATGATTGCGAAAAACGCAATAAAAAATCTGAGTTTGAGAATTCATTTAAACTTACTTCTTTTTATATAAACGATATAATTCCTAGAATGGAACTAATATTAAATATTTTGCAAGAAGTGGGGGTTGATAAAATGATACACCAGAATTTAAAAGGGAAAAAGTTGCAAAAATTTGATAAAGAAGAATTTAAAGATTTTTTTAATAATGTAACTATCGATACTATTACTCAAACGATTAATAGTATTCCATTAAAAAATATAGTTAGCTGTTTTGGAAAAGTTAACTATCATGAGGTATGCGGAGTGGAATTAGATTTTTATAATTATAAAATGTTTTGTAGCCAAAATGATCCACAAGATAATAATGTGGAAGAACGATATAGAGTATATTTATTGAATAGATTTTGGAAGGAAGTAAGTAATACTAAAAATAACTTAGAATATTTTTCTATGTATTTTAACAGTAATTTAGCGAAGTCGGATGCGGTATATGAATCGTTACATCAGACTTTTACGGATTTTGTAAAGTTTTTATATCCATTTATTGCAGATTATAATAAAAGAGATGACTATACTAGAAAATATTTTACACATATAAAGGAATTATATTGTACATGGACAGATAAAGAATCTTCCAAAGTAGAAGAAACCAGGAAAACAATGGAATCGATAGCGATAAAGGATTCTAAAAGAAGAAAAATTTGCTAAATAGATAATCGTGTGTTATACTTATTAAACAGGAATAGAGAGGAGTGATATTTATGTGGAGTCCAGTTTGTGATGTTTTTACAGACGATGATTCATCCTCTGAAAATCAAGAAAACAAAGAAAAGGTTGATACTCAAAAATAATGTCTATGCACCCGAAAGGGTGCATTTTTTCGTTTTTTAATTATAAAAAATCAGCTCCTTTACTGTAATTTGGGTATGCAGTAGCAGAGCTGATGTGCTATAATATTTATAGTAATCAGCTCGCTTGCGACGAAGTGGGGCAATTACGTTGACCGTTCCTGTTGGCGCAGGGGCGGTCTTTTTTATTTATTGAAAATAGTTAAATTTAATTTGTAACGATAGGGTTTTTCCGAGGTATCAATAACTAAATGTTCATCTGGTATATTATCTAATCTTTTAATTATTGTATTTCTAGATTTGTCTAAAGAAGAAATTATATCTTGCATCGTTATTCCGGTAGGGGAAAAAAGGGTTGCTTGCAATAAAACATTATAGATTTCAGATGTTAATTCATCTGGAAGTTTTAGGTCTTTAACTTGACGATTGTATTTGTCCAGTTCTTTTATTTTTTCACTTAGATAATTTATAGTCTTTTTCATAGATTGCTTTATAATGTTAAGGAATTCTGTTACAAAAAAGCCTAAATCGCCACAATTTAAAGAAGTATGGGTTTCTTGAAACATTTTATAATATATTTTTTTATTGCGTTTTATAAAAAGGGATAAATTAAATGCGGTTAAAGGAGAGAAGTTAACAGCTATATAGTACGATGTGATAAACCTTATTGTTCTGCCGTTGCCATCATAGAATGGGTGTAAATATCCAAATAAATAATGGAATATTGCTAACCGAACAAAAAAAGGGGCTTTGTCGCTATTCAAAAATAATAATGCTTTATCCATTTCATAGATTAACTTATCTTCTGGATAGAGACCTACATGCAAGATTTTCTGCGTTCCTGATAAGATTTCTACACTGGAGGATCTGAATATTTTCCCGTCAGGGGTATTTTTAGGGTTTTCGGCAACTACTTCGTCTAATACAAAGCTGTCATAAAACTTTCTAATATCAGCTGATGTTTTAAAATCTATTTTTTTACGACTGATGAGTTTATTGTATTTTTCTACAATGCTGTAAAAGCGTGAGGGTTTTTCGCGTTGCAAAGATTTAAGTTGAACTATAGCTTCACGTATTTCTTTACGAGAACTACGTACTCCTTCTATTTCATTACTGGACTGAATTTCCTCTACCATACAGTACTGCGTATATTGTATAAGTGCAGCTGGAGGAAGAAAGTGATGCAATGATATAAGCTCAATATTTAGTTGGTAAATTGAATCCATTAATTTGACAATTTCTGGTGTATAACACAAAAAGGCATTAAATTCTTCTTTATGATTATATTCTTTAATTGTAAATTCAAAACGTTCAGTAAAGGAAGCTGAATAGCGGTTTTGATATTCTTTTTTCCATGTATTCTCGTTTTGATAATATAATTTTTTTAAAGTAGGGTAAGTCATAATAACCATCCTTTTATCAAAATTAGAAGATATTGATATGTGAAGTCTGACTATATGTCAAAATAAGCATTTTTTGATACATTGAAATAATGATTTATCAAAAATATGGATTGTTGATATTTGGCCAGTTATCTCTTTTATTTATGCCTTTACGCTTCAATTTCGTTAACACAAAGGTTCTTACCACAATCTTTCTCGTAATGTTCCTGCTCATGCAGGTAAGTTTTTATATTAGATTCACGTGTTAAACGGGCATTCAAGATGAAAATTGCCTCTCCATCAATATCTTCTCTAACAAAGCCTCGAACGTCGTGAGGCAAGTCATATAAGATAGTTCTACTCATTGAGATCGCCTTCCTCTTTGGCTTTTTGGTAATCAATAAATTTCATAACTTCTTTAATGCTTTCGGGTTTTAGTTTTTTGGTAGCGTCAAATAATACCTTGTATTGAGGATTATCATAAATTTCCTGTGCCATTTTTGCTGCTTCAGGATTGAGGTAATAAGTTTGGTTTTCTTTATTATTTTCCCACCCCATTAGATAACCTGGAGTTACATTTAGAGCTTTCGCAATTATTTGAACTTGGTTTATAGGAACTTTTTTGATGAATCCGGTTTCGTATCTTTGAAGAGTAGATTTGTTGATGCCTGTTAAATCCGAAAGTTCCTGATAGGATAGACCAAGTTCCAATCGCCGAAGTTTAATTTTTTCAATTAGTTCTGTTAATTCTTTTTCGCTCATTGTAAAAACCTCTCTTTGCTGCTTAAACCAATAATAACATAAATGCAACGGAAAGTAAAACAAAAATATAAAAAACGTTGCATTTGTGCTTGACTTTTGAATTATGTGCTGTTATCATAACCTTGTAGCATAAATGCGACGAAGGGGAGCAAAGGAAGTGATATTAGATGAACTTAGCAAAGCTACGCGGTGCTCTAGCTGAAAAAGGCATAACGCAGAGGGAACTGGCTAAAAAACTTGGCCTGACGACCAAAAGTGTAAATGCAAAACTTAATGGACGCTGTAAAATTTCAGTAGATGAAGCTGCCTCAATGAGCAAAATACTAAAGTTGAAAGAACCTAGCACAATTTTTTTTGATTGATTTGTTGCATAAATGCAATAAAAGAAAAGGAGAATGAGTTCATGAAGTTTTCAGGAATTAAAGAATATGCCAATTCTCGTGGACTTGCATATTCTACCGTTTATGCAATGTGCCGAGATGGAACACTTCCGGCAGTTAAGATAGGACAGCGGCATAAAATTGAAGTCGAAGGCGCTGATCGTTATTTTAATGAACAAATCGAACTTCGACAAAAAAAGTTACAAAAATTAAAATGCCCAATTGTTATTTCTAAGCATAAACGCCGTGATGGCGGCGGGTATTTAGATCAATTGAATTTGATGCGAAAGGAGGTGAAATAGCTAATGCCGGAACAACTGCCTACGGAAATATTTAATTTGATATCAGACAGATCTACACAGATAAAGGGCTTAAACTCATACGCTAAAGCGATTCAGGCTGTTTCTGGTAAAATTCCAGCTCATATTTTAGATGATTTAATTGAATCCCTAAGGTCTTTTAATAGCGGCATAGAATGTTTAGAACTCGAGTTGGACAATAATGGTTATTCCTTTGATGACTTAGCTTATCTGACGGCTATAGTCGATGCTGCAGAGAGGAACAAAAGTCGTGCTGGGGGGGAGGAAACACCGTGAAAACACTAGGGATTTATATTTGGTACTTTTTTGCTGAGAGTGAAATTTTCCCTAAGATCCTGATAGCAGTATCACTGGTCATCTTTGGGATGTTTTTAGAAAGGGCGTGGTGAGATGTGGAAAGAGTTAGGTTATCAAATTGCGGTAATTGCTATTGGGACTTGGGCCGGTGTATTTTTCGGGTTATGGCTCTGGTGCAAGGTTGCTGGAATGAATTAAAGAAAAGAGCCATCAGCACGGCAATGCTGACAGCTCAGGGTTAATACATTGGTCATGAACAACCTGTATTGGCTACATTATAGCATAAATAGAAGGATTGACAATGAATTACGGCTTAAATTTTCCTATTGAGAATTATGCAGCTCTATACATAGCTATAGTAAACAGCGTTGATACGGAGACAGCTTTAGCAAAAGTTATGCCACGAGAATCAGTACATTACAGGTCAAAAGCAGAACGTCGTGAGCTTATTGCGGAAGCTAAAAGTTTAATGGAGCAAGGTATTCGGTTAGAAAGGCAGCCAGCGTCATAGGAGTTAAGCGTCCTACGCTTGTATGGTGGCTGAAAAAAGAAAAGGAGCTATTTCAATGACAGTGAAAATTAACAGTCTCGAACTTGAAAATATCAAAAGGATTAAAGCAGTAAAATTAGTACCTTCGGGGAATGGCTTGACTATTCTCGGTGGTAAAAATGGTCAGGGTAAAACCAGCGTTCTGGATGCGATTGCCTGGACGCTTGGTGGGGAAAGATATAAACCTTCTGAACCGCAGCGACAAGGATCTGTTACTCCGCCAATTCTGCATATAGAGTTGTCTAATGGGCTTATAGTTGAGCGGAAGGGCATTAATGGCAGCTTAAAGGTCATCGATCCGCAGGGAAATAAAGGCGGCCAGCAGATTTTAAATGAGTTTGTAGCGCAACTTGCTTTAGATCTGCCAAAATTTTTGAATGCAAATAATAAAGAAAAGGCCAATGCTCTTTTGCAGATAATAGGGATCGGTGAAAAACTTTACCAGTTGGATGCTGAAGAACAAAGGATTTATAACAGGCGATATGAAGTTGGACGCATTGCTGACCAAAAGAAAAAGTATGCATCTGAGCTTGAACTGTATCCGGATGTTCCTAAAGAGCTCGTTTCAGCAGCTGATCTAATTAGGCAGCAGCAGGCGATACTTGCCAGGAACGGCGAAAACCAGCGCAAGCGGCAAATGTGCCAGCAGTATGAAGAAGAATTAGCTAAAGCGCAGATTGCTTTTGACGAAGCGAAGAACCGGCTTGAAGAAGCTGAGGCTGCAGTTTCGGTTGCCCGTAAGTCGGCCGCAGATTTACAGGATGAAAGTACGGCAGAATTGGAAGCGAATATCTCTGACATAGATCGCCTGAATATTAAAATCAGGGCCAATATGGACAGGGAAAAGGCTGAAATCGAAGCTGAAGAATATAGCCAGCAATATGATGAACTGACAAAATCGATCGAAGATATTAGAGAGCAGCGCTTAAAGTTGTTGGAAAATGCAGACCTGCCGCTACCTGAATTGTCTGTTGAAAATGGTGAGCTGGTTTATCGTGGGAATAAGTGGGATAACATGAGCGGCAGTGAGCAGCTTAAAGTAGCTACTGCTATTGTCCGCAAATTGAATCCGAACTGTGGTTTTGTGCTCATGGATAAGCTGGAGCAAATGGATCAGGATACTTTAAATGAATTTGGTAAATGGTTAGAACAGGAACAGCTGCAGGTAATCGCTACACGTGTCAGCAGTGGCAAAGAGTGTTCGGTCATTATCGAAGATGGTTATGTTAAAGAATATAACGGCCTTTCGGATGAAGGCGCAAAAACATGGAAGAAAGGTGAGTTTTGATGAAGTTTCAAATTACTAGAGGGCTGATTGTAAAGCCGCAAAAAGTTGTAGTTTATGGTCCTGAAGGTATTGGCAAAACTACTTTTGCCGCTGATTTTCCGGATCCGCTGTTTATCGATACCGAAGGCAGTACGAATGTCTACGATGTTGCCAGATTACCGGCGCCGACTTCTTGGACGATGTTGCTGGATGAGGTTAGAGAGGTTATCAAAAATCCAACCTGCTGTAAAACATTGGTTATTGATACGATTGACTGGGCAGAACAGCTTTGCGTGGGTCATGTATGTGCTAAAAATGGAAAAAATGGGATCGAGGATTTTGGTTATGGCAGTGGCTATATTTTTGTAAGGGAAGAATTTGGACGCTTTTTAAATCTGCTTTCTGATGTGATCGAAGTTGGGATCAATGTTGTTTTAACAGCACATATGCAGATGCGTAAGTTTGAATTGCCTAATGAAGGTGGAAGTTTTGATCGGTATGAGCTGAAGCTTGGCAAAAAGACTTCATCGCAGACTGCTCCGTTGGTCAAAGAGTGGGCTGATATGCTGCTGTTTGCCAACTATAAGACTATCGTGATCGCACAGGATAAGGACGGGAAGAAATGCAAGGCCGCCGGTGGTGAGCGGGTAATGTATACGACGCATCATCCTAACTGGGATGCAAAGAACAGACAGGATCTACCGGAAGAATTACCCTTTGATTTTAAAAGTATTCGTGGTTGTCTGGTTTATTCTAATACGGAAGCTTTGCAGCCTGTGTCGCAGCCAGTTGTAATGCAGTCGGAAACTGTTGTGGCGCCGGTTGCTAGTGCCACTGCAATTATAGATACGCCTTCGGGACTAATATCTGTAGATCCGGCGCTTATCCCTGTAACAGCATCAGATGATATAGTGACTGTACAAACGTCAAAAGTAATTCCAAGTTGTGTGCCAAAAGCATTGGCTGATTTAATGGCGCCGGAAGGGGTAACGCTTGCAGAAATTCAAAAGGTTGTTGCCCAGCGTGGCTATTATCCAGAGGGAACACCTTTTGAAAATTACGCAGAGGATTTTGTACAGGGCTGTTTGATCGGAGCCTGGCCCAATGTCTTTGCTTTGATCAAAGAGAACAGGGATATACCTTTTTAAGTTTAAGAAACTCAATGTAGTTTAAATAATATTTAACAGATAAAGGAGAATAAAACAATGGCATTTGAACAATTAGGACAAACAGTACCCGTAGAAGAAAGAGAATTAGGATGGGACGATACTATTGAAAAGGAGAGCGCCGGTTTTATCATTCTGCCGGAAGGCGATTATGAATTTAAGGTATTAGAGTTTCAACGTGCCCGTCATGAAGGCAGCGAAAAGTTGCCGCCCTGTAATAAAGCTGTAATCACTTTGGTAGTTGAAACACCGGAAGGCGAAGCCCGTATCAGGCATAACTTGTTCTTACATTCTCGGACGGAAGGCATGATTTCGGCTTTCTTTATCGGTATTGGGCTGAAAAAACACGGTGAACCTTTGAAAATGGATTGGCCACGGGTGGTTGGTCGAAAGGGCAGGGCTAAGATCGGTATCCGTATGCATGATGGTAAGCAGTATAACGAAATTAAACGCTTTTATGATCCTGAAAATACAGCGACAACAGCACCTACTCCGGCAGCACCGCAACAACAAAACTTATATCAAGGACAACCGCAGGCCGTTCCTGCATTTCGGCCCGGAGCTTTCTAATGCAGCTGCGTCCATATCAGGAAGAAGCTAAACAGGCTATTTTTGACGAGTGGAATAAAGGAATAAACCGCACCCTGTTGGTATTGCCGACCGGGTGCGGTAAAACTATAGTCTTTGCAAAGGTTACAGAGGAACAGGTTAAGCAGGGTGACCGGGTACTGATATTGGCGCACCGTTTTGAACTGTTGCAGCAGGCCTGTGACAAAATCGAGCAGGCTACAGGTTTAAAATCGGCTATGGAAAAAGCTGAATATACCTGTATGGGCAGTTGGTATCGTGTGGTAGTAGGTTCTGTCCAGACGTTGATGCGCGAGAAGCGGTTAAACGGATTTGCAAAGGATTTTTTCGATACGATCATCGTTGACGAAGCACATCATGTACTTTCAGATAGCTATCAGAAGGTGCTGGAACATTTTGACAGCGCTAAGGTGCTTGGTGTTACTGCAACGCCTGACAGAGGCGATATGCGTAATTTAGGGCAATGTTTTGAGAGCCTTGCTTATGAATATACGCTGCCTAAAGCTATTAAAGAAGGTTATTTGTCGCCAATCAAGGCTCAGACTATTCCTCTAAAATTAGATTTGACAGGTGTCGCTACTCAGGCTGGTGATTTTAAGAGCAGCGATCTGGGAACGGCTCTCGATCCATATCTGAATCAGATCGCTGAGGAAATGGCTAAAATTTGTATGGATAGAAAGACTGTAGTTTTTTTACCACTTGTCAAGACCAGCCAAAAGTTTAGGGATATTTTGAATGGTATCGGTTTCAGCGCTGCCGAAGTAAATGGTAACAGCGAGGATCGCGCAAAGGTGCTGAGTGATTTTGAAACCGGTAAATATAACGTGCTTTGTAATTCAATGCTTTTGACAGAAGGGTGGGATTGCCCGGCTGTTGATTGCATTGTTGTATTAAGGCCAACGAAGGTCAGGAGTTTGTATTGTCAAATGGTGGGTCGTGGTACGAGGCTGGCACCGGGCAAAGAAGAACTTTTGCTGCTTGATTTTCTATGGCATACAGAACGCCATGAACTGTGCCGACCGGCGCATTTGATTGCGACAAATGAAGATGTGGCCAGAGCTATGACTGAAACATTACAGGACGCAGCTTGTCCGTTAGATTTGGAAGCAGTGGAAAAGCAGGCTTCTGAAGATGTTGTTGCCCAGCGGGAAGAAGCTTTGGCGAAACAGTTGGCAGCAATGAAACAGCGTAAGCGTAAACTGGTGGATCCACTGCAGTTTGAAATGAGTATCCAAGCAGAGGATCTGTCAAGCTATGTACCAGCATTCGGTTGGGAAATGAGCCCGGCCAGTGAAAAGCAACTTAAAACATTAGAGAAGTTTGGTATAAATCCGGATGAGATCGACAATGCCGGTAAAGCTGCGAAAATCCTTGATCGTTTGGATAAGCGCAGAAGTGAAGGACTTACAACACCGAAACAGATCCGTTTTTTAGAAGGTCGTGGGTTCCAGCACGTCGGGACCTGGTCTTTTGAACATGCCAAGAAATTAATAGACAGGATTGCTGCCGGTGGCTGGCGTATTCCGGCAGGCATTGATCCACGGATTTACAAGCCTGAATAAAGGAGAACATCATGGAGAATAAATTGGATTTGCTGCCGCTGCTTGATTATATCGATCCGAGCATTCTTGATTATCAGGAATGGGTCAATGTTGGCATGGCGTTGAAAGCAGAAGGGTACAGCGTGAGCGTGTGGGATGATTGGAGCCGGCGGGATGCTGGAAGATACCACGCAAATGAATGCCGAAAAAAATGGGAGACGTTCAGAGGTGATACCAGCGCACCAGTAACGGGTGGTACGATCGTAGCAATGGCTAAGGATAACGGCTGGACGCCACAGCAGCGTGAAGATTATGAACTTTCATGGGATGATATCATCGGACAAAAAGAAGATATGGTTTTGGTCGATAAGAACTGGATCGAAGGCCAGGAAATAGCGGACCCGGAAAACTGGGATCCGGTAAAAGAACTGGTAACTTATCTGGAAACTTTATTCGACAGTACGGAAAATGTTGGCTATGTAACGGAATCATGGCAAAAAGACGGTAAATATCTACCGTCAAAAGGTTGTTCTGATAGAACAGCTGGGCAGCTCATTGAGCTACTTAATAAATGTAAGGGTGATATCGGCGGGGTGCTTGGCGATTATAACCCTGAGTGCGGCGCCTGGATACGTTTTAATCCTCTTGATGGTAAAGGCGTGAAAAACGACAATGTGACAGAATTTCGGTATGCGCTGGTCGAATCGGACAAGATGGATATAGCCAAGCAGAATGAAATTATCCGGACACTGGAACTGCCGGTGGCCTGCCTGGTACATTCAGGGAAAAAGTCGCTGCATGCTATTGTTAGGATCGATGCAGCAGACTATGCGGAATATCGTAAACGTGTTGATTATCTTTACGCTGTTTGTAAGAAAAACGGCCTTGAAATCGATACCCAAAACCGTAATCCTTCGCGGCTCAGCAGAATGCCGGGTGTGATGCGTCAGGGACACAAGCAGTTTTTAGTTGATACCAACATCGGCAAAGCCAGCTTTGTAGAATGGCAGGAGTGGATTGAGGCGGTCAACGATGATCTTCCGGAACCGGAAAGCATCAGTGAGATTTGGGATAATTTACCGGAGCTGGCAAAACCGCTGATTGATAATGTATTGCGACAGGGGCATAAAATGCTCATTGCAGGGCCGTCTAAGGCAGGCAAAAGCTATGCTTTGATAGAGTTGTGCTGCGCGATTGCCGAGGGCCGTCAGTGGCTTAATTTTAGCTGTACAAAGGGTAAAGTTTTATATGTGAACCTTGAACTTGACAGGGCAAGTTGTTTGCATCGTTTTAAGGATGTTTATACGGCAATGGGGTGGGAGCCGAGCAATTTGTCTAATATCGATGTATGGAATTTGCGTGGCAAGTCGATTCCGATGGATAAACTGGCGCCGAAGCTGATCAGGCGTGCAGCAAAGAAGAATTATATTGCTATCGTTATCGATCCGATTTATAAAATCATCACCGGTGACGAAAACAGTGCTGACCAGATGGCGCATTTCTGTAATCAGTTCGATAAGGTTTGTACGGAACTGGGCTGCGCTGTGATCTACTGCCACCATCATTCAAAGGGTGGCCAAGGCAGTAAAAAATCTATGGACAGAGCTTCAGGGTCAGGAGTATTTGCCCGTGATCCTGACGCACTGCTTGATTTGATAGAGCTGGAACCAACAGAAGAATTACTGAAGCAGGAAGAAAATAAAGCAATTTGCGCCGAGTGCTTGGCGTATTTAAAACGATATTACCCTGCCTATACACAGGATTTATCGCAGGATGACGAGTGCAGTAGCGCTGTACTGTTGGAATACTGCCATAAGATGCTTGGCAATAATACTAATATTGAGCTTGTGAAAACGGCGATTCCGGCGGCCAAACAGCGGGTGCGGCAACGTACAGCGTGGCGCATTGAAGGGACTCTACGTGAGTTTCCGAAGTTCCCGCCGATCAATCTTTGGTTTAATTATCCTGTGCATTACGTTGATGATATTGGAAGTCTAAAGGATATTGAACCTGACGGGCAGGGACCAGCCTGGCAGCGGAATTTCAAAAAGAAGAAGTCACCGGATGATTTGAAAAAAGAACGAATAGTAGCATTACAAAAAGCTTTTGAAGCAGAAAGTTTTGGTGGGACTCCGACAGTAAAAAGCATGGCCAGTTATTTAGATGTGACGGAAAAAACGGTGAAGAATCATATTCGAGAAAGTGGAATGTTTGCAATAAGCAATAATGGAGAAGTCATTCGGAAAACGGAAAAAGTCGAATGATTTTCCTTTTCCGAATTGGAAAAAGTCGAGTGTTTTTCCACGACGCCGTTTTCTGACAATTTGGAAAAACTCGAACATTATCGAGAATTTCCGAATCGGAAAAAGTCGAGCGATTATCGAGATTTTCCTTAAGTGAATGTTCACTAATATTATATACGCGATATACGCGCGCGCGATGTATCTATATATGATTAGTCATTGTAGGTTGTATTCCTATACAACAAAAGGATTTTCCGCCTTGGCTTGGCGGGAAAATTCCTTTCGGTTGTAGGAAGAGGTATACCGCGCGAAAGGAAAAAGGAGCGAATGAAAAATGAAAAATAGTAAATACTGGGAAACTGAAAAAGGAGAAGTTGTAAAATTCGGTAATAGCTTTATGCGTTGTTATGAGAAGGCTGGAAAATTACAATTTGGTTTTATGAAAACAGACGGAACTCTTATCGTAAAAAATACAATTGACCGAAAGGAATTGCTTGGAAGTAAAGAAGGCGCTGACTATTTGCTGGCTACGATTCAAGAATGGCGGGAAGCTTACGAAAGAGGAGCATATGATGATTGAGTTCTTTATTCAGATGAAACTGCCAACAGTTACGCATCAGCAGAAAAAGGTCCATGTTGTAAACGGTAAGCCACACTATTATGAACCTGACGCACTTAAAGATGCCAGGCAGAAGTTTAGTGCGCACCTGGCAGCTTATGTACCTGAAAAAAAGCTGACCGGTCCGATAAGGCTTTTGACTAAATGGTGCTATACAGCTATAGGGAAACATAAGAACGGCGAATATAAAATTACAAAGCCGGACACTGATAATATGATCAAGCTGCTTAAGGATGTAATGACTGGGCTCGGCTATTGGACAGACGATGCACAGGTAGCAAGTGAGATTACAGAAAAGTTTTGGTCAGAGCAGCCAGGGCTTTATGTACGAATTGAGCAATTGGAGTAAAGGAGCGTGGTTAGAGTGGCACATAAGTGTAAGGGCTGCGTGTGGAGCCGTCAGGTAAGCGAGAATAAAGTTTACTGCCGCAGGGTAAATTGTGTAAAAGAAAATCGATTTCGGAGCGTGATTGGTATGTTAGGGCAGGTGCAGTACGGTCATCAGCTGAGCGAATCTGAAAGTGCTGCGATAGATATTGCTGCAGATGTTTTACGGACAGAGGGGTGATGCGATGCCTACGGACGAAATAAAGGAAAGATTAAAAAATACATG
>ERZ772819.2063-NODE-2063-length-15502-cov-5.240500_pt1 | contig 15502 bp, 13 predicted proteins | sample MGYA00580860_ERZ772819 | MGnify/ENA primary metagenome ERZ772819 (study PRJEB29015, sample SAMEA2737683) | human gut metagenome | biome: human gut; feature: human-associated habitat; material: faeces | place: China | collected 2012 ...
ACAGACTGTTTTGCTACTCTATACTGTTTGGAACGAGCTCCTCTGTAGCCCTTTGCCAGTTTTAATGTACGGTTATGTCTTTTCTTTGCGTTTAATCCGCCTTTAATTCTTGCCATTTCTTATTTCCTCCTGTTCGTCTTCCAATATCATCTGCTGCTTATTATTATAAATAAGGCAGTGCTTTCTTAATGTTCTTAAGGTTTGTAGAATCAACAACAGTAGCTTTTCTCAGATTTCTCTTTCTCTTCTGAGATTTCTTTGTTAAGATATGGCTCTTATAAGCTTTATTTCTCATGATTTTTCCGGTTCCGGTTTTTTTGAAACGTTTTGCTGCTGCTCTACAAGTTTTAATCTTAGGCATAATTATTTCCTCCTTAATTCGTGGTACTGTTTTTTATTTCTTATTATCAAGAACACGTGCCAAAACACGCTGTCTGTGATAACTGCTTAACGCTTTTCGCTGAGAAACATTGTCATGCTTCTGCCTTCAATCTTAGGGGCTTTCTCAACAACTGCCACATCTGCAAGATGTTCTGCAAAATCATCAAGTACATGTTTGCTGCTTGCCATATGTGCCATTTCTCTTCCACGGAAACGTAATGTAACCTTAACACGGTCTCCTTTAGAAAGAAATTTTCTTGCTGCATTGACCTTCGTCTTCAGGTCATTGGTATCAATGTTTGGAGAAAGACGTACTTCCTTGATGTCAATTGTCTTCTGTTTTTTCTTAGCTTCTTTTTCCTTACGGGAGAGCTCATAACGATACTTGCCGTAGTCGATAATTTTACAAACCGGCGGCTTTGCCTGCGGTGCGATTTTAACAAGATCAAGTCCGGCTTCCTGAGCCTTTGCAAATGCTTCTCTTGAAGAAACGATTCCAAGCTGTGCTCCATCCGGTCCGATCAAACGTACCTCTTTGTCTCTGATCTGTTCGTTAATCATTAAATTGCTAATTGTAGTACACCTCCATACATTTAAATAAATGATAAACCTGAATCTCTCAGCTACTGTATAGGAACAGTAACTCCACCCTGTCTTATGAAAACAAAAAAGAGTATGGACAGTTTCCACACTCTGCTATATCCAGGGATAACCAAATGAAATCTCTTTTTCATTTTTATCTCTGTGCATTCCCCGATCTCTGTAGATCAGCCTGCTGCGATATATCAACCTGAGCCGCATTATATGCGCTGAGGTGAGAGTGAAACTCTGCTTTGTTTTCCACGTACTTTAAAAAGATATCATGTCTTTTATATAATGTCAAGTTATTTTTTATACATATTTTTATTTTTTCAGCGCATACTATTCCTGCATGACGTTTGTTGTTATGCATAATCATATCATTATATAAGAAGGAGGCTTCTATTATGACAATTCTGAAATGTAGTGCCACAAAATGTCTTTACAATGAAAATGAGCTCTGTTCCAGAGGCGATATTGAGATTACAGGAGATAATGCTCATCGTGCAGATGAAACAAACTGTGGAAGTTTTCGTGACCGCGCGACTGCCGGTATGACAAACAGCAAAGCTCATCACTGCGGCTGTGAAAAAATCAACATCGACTGTAAAGCTCAGGAATGTACCTATAACGATCAGCGCAAATGTACGGCTTCTGCTATTGATGTGGTCGGATGCAGCACAGACGGATGTAACGAAACAAAATGTAATACCTTCTCCTGCAAATGCTGATCCTTACGCTCAAAAAGACGCTGCATCAAACAGCGTCTTTTTTATGTCTGAATCATTCAGTTTCTAATCCTGTCGCTTCCTATCTGTTTCTCAGGAAATCCGGAATCTGGATATCTTTCTTCTGTACTGTGCTGGTCGGAACTTTGCCTGTATAAGAACCATTGTTCATAGTCGGCAGACTGAAGCTTGGCATGGACATTGTACTGGAAGACGATGCAGATGTACCTGCTGCCGGTTTACGTACACCAAATGGTGTTGTATTGCTTCTTGTACCAAATGGAGTGGTCTTTGCAGCTGTATCGGATAATCCGGTCGCAATAACTGTGATCTTAGCATAGTCTGCAACAGAATCATCATACATAGCACCAAAGATGATGTTTGTATCTTCACCTGTCAGCTCCTGTACATAGCTTGCTGCATCATTTGCATCCATAAGAGAAATATCTCCGGAAATATTAATGATAACATGTGTAGCACCTTTGATGGTTGTCTCAAGAAGTGGAGAAGATACGGCCTGCTGTACAGCTTCCATAGCTTTGTCGTCTCCTCTTGCTTCACCGATACCGATATGGGCAATTCCCTTGTCTGTCATTACAGTCTGAACGTCTGCAAAGTCAAGGTTAATCAGAGCCGGCAGATTGATCAGGTCTGTAATGCCCTGTACTGCCTGCTGCAGAACTTCATCAGCCTTCTTCAGAGCTTCCGGCATGGTTGTTCTGCGATCTACAACTTCCAGTAATTTATCATTCGGGATAACGATTAATGTATCCACTGCTTTCTTCAGATTCTCAATGCCTGCAAGTGCATTATTCATACGAGTTCTTGCTTCAAAACGGAAAGGTTTTGTAACAACGCCAACTGTAAGGATACCCATTTCTTTCGCTGCTGCTGCGATAACAGGTGCAGCTCCGGTTCCGGTTCCGCCTCCCATACCACAGGTAACGAATACCATATCCGCACCTTCCATTAACTGTTTTACTTCTTCAATGCTCTCCTCTGCTGCTTTCTGTCCAACCTCAGGCTGGGCTCCTGCACCAAGACCTTTGGTAATCTTCTCGCCAATCTGAAGTACAGTTGGAGCTTTGCACAGAGTTAAAGCCTGCTTATCAGTATTAACACCTACAAACTCTACTCCGCCGATGGCCTCTTCCACCATTCTGTTTACTGCATTATTTCCGGCTCCACCTACACCGATCACTATGATCTTGGCAGATGATTCAGCCTCGTTTGACATAATCTCTAACAACGTACTTCCTCCTTTATTTATATCTGATATCCTTTTTCAGTGATTTATATCAAAGTTACATATAGATATATCATATATTTTTTTTGAGAATTAATCAACCATTAATTTTGTTTTTTTATACTTTTTTCACTCTTTTTCGGCAATTCCGGTAAATATGTTGTATCAGTGTACGGAGCCTTCTCTGATCTCAAAGTTTCCATATACTATCAATATCCCTCAGAATCATCCCCCTGATAATCACTGTTATCTTCTGTATAATCACCATATCCATCTGAATCATCTGAATTTCCGTCGTCATACGATGAAACACTTTCTCCATCTTCTGAGATATCAGAACTCTGGTCATCTGCAAAGCTTTCATCTCCTGAACCATCTCCCGACTCATCAGATGCCGCATCCAGAGATTCCTGTGTAGGCTTCGGTCCCACATAATTACCGGATTCGTCATACTCACCTGCTCCGGTATAATCCCCTTCCTCATCATAACCACCATTCCAGTTCTCAATTGCTTCCTCAAGAGCAGTCTTCGGTTTTGCACCTACATAATTACCATCCTCGTCATACTCGCCGTCTCCGGTATAATTGCCATCTTCATCATAACCGCCATTCCAGTTCTCAGCAGTAACTTCTTCCTGTTCCAGTTCTTCTTCAAAGGTATTGGACTCCGTAGCCACACTCTCCATATGAAGAATACCTTTTTTTCCCTGGATTTTGGGCAGAATCGCTATCACTCGGTTCATCTTCTCTTCCAGATCAGCATCTTTTCCGAGCTGAACAGTTATATCCCCATAGATGAGGCTGATAGAATAGCTGCTGTCAAACTGGATATGATCGGGGATCATATCATTTTTCTGAAAGATTGTAGACAATGCTACAGCTGTATTCAGTACAGTATCTCCTTTAATATCCAGTTTCTCGTCCATCACAATGCTGTTCACCTGAATTCCGTCAAAATACGGAACCGTCTCATCTCTGTTCTGAGAACCCTCCACAAAAATGCCATTTCTGTCAAAATAAATGTAACTGTCAAGATATCGGATGCATCCGACTGTTTTTTTCTCTTTTACACTGATACAGATGGTATTTCGGTTCAGCTGGGTAACTTTAAATGCATCTACATATGCAATGTCCTCTGTATTTGTAGTGCTGTAGAGCAGTGGTGCAAGGACCGAATTGGAAGCCATCGGTCCCCGAAGCACCATATTCTTTACTTCTTCGTCTGTATAATGGGAAGTTCCCCTCACCTCAACAGTATCTACTTTATAATAGGAAAAAAATACTATCACAGCGACCATAACTCCGGCGCCTATCATACCTGCCAGCATCTTCTTCGTCCTTTTACTCATAGGAGGTCTTTTCCCATAATTACTTTCTCTCATAAATCCTCAAATCCTCTGTCCCCGGCTGCCATATTCTGCAGCCCAAAGTCCGTAAATCTTCACAGATATGCTCATAGCCCCTGCTGATAAACCCGGCTCCTGTAACACAGGTTTCTCCCTCTGCCATAAGTGCGGCAATGAGCAGGGCTGCACCACCTCTGAGATCTCCTGCCTGTACCTGTGTTCCCTTAAGAGTTTTTCCCCCTCTTATGATTGCCTGGTTTCCGCTTACGGAAATATCTGCGCCCATTTTTTTCATCTGAAAAGCACTGCCAAATCTCCGGTCAAAAATATTTTCCCGTATGGTACTCTGTCCCTGCGCACCTGTCAGCACCGCCATCAACGGAGCCTGCAGATCTGTGGGAAAACCCGGATAAATTTCTGTTTCTACTAAAACAGCCGGTCTGACAGCATTCTTTCCATTGACCTCTAGTGTACCACCATTTACTTGATATTGTCCACCTATTTTCCGATATACTTCCATAAACGACTGCAGCTCCTCCACAGGTACATCATGAAGAATAATCTTACTTCTTGCTGCCGCAGCCGCACACAGATAGGTACCTGCAACAATACGATCCGGAGGAATACGGTAGTCTCCGCCTTTCAGTTCATCCACTCCTCTGATCGTAATCTCACCGGTTTCTTCTCCTTCTATCAGTGCTCCCATTGTTTTCAGATATCTGCAGAGCCAGAAAACCTCCGGTTCTTTCGCACAATTATAAAGATGTGTTACACCTTTTGCAAGAACTGCTGCCAGTATTGCCTGTTGAGCAGCTCCCACACTCGATTTCGGAAACACAATATCCTGCCCTTCAAATCTGACACATTCTCCATCCAGGCCTGATGCATTTTCCCGGACATCCGCGCCAAGTGCTCTCAGTGCCATAAGATGGAAATCTATTGGTCTTTTCCCGATCGTACATCCGCCCGGATACCCTATCCTGCATTTTCTGTTTCTTGCAAGCACCGCACCTGCCAGAATGATCGAAGAACGCATTCTGCCTGTATAGACTGCAGGAATTTCTGTTCCGTCTGCGCAGGAACAATCCAGATAAAGATCATGATCGTCCCACCAGGTCACTGCACCAAGACTTTTCAAAATCTCTTCCATACAGAAAACATCTGAAATTCTGGGGCATCCCCTCAGAATGCTTAGTCCTCTGTGCATCAGAGATGCGGCTATCATTGGAAGTGCTGCATTTTTAGATCCCTGTATAAAAATCTCTCCGCTGAGAGAAGCTTTACCTGTCACATGGATTTCATCCAACCTTTTGCTCCCAAAGAGTCTCTTACTTTACAGTTTATGGCTTTTTCTATTATATGTTACGTCATTCTGAAACCTGTAATTCAATTTATCCTGTCACATTTCCCAACATTCATCGCAAGTCCCATTTCCCCAAGAAGAAACACTGCCGAAGTTCCTCCATAGCTGATAAAAGGCAGCGTAATGCCTGTATTGGGGATTGTATTGGTCACCACTGCAATATTCAAAATAACCTGAAGAGCCAGATGCCCCATAATCCCGCAACAGATAAGAGCTCCGGCCAGATCTTTTGCATGCATGGCAGCCACCCCCAGCCGCCACAAAAGCATTGCAAACAGAAAAATCAGAAAGATAGCTCCGGCTGCTCCCATTTCCTCACATATAATCGAAAAAATCATATCATTCTGCGCTTCCGGAACAAATCCAAGTTTCTGCAGACTGTTTCCAAATCCTCTGCCGAATATTCCGCCGCTGCCGATGGCATACAGTCCCTGGATCGTCTGAAATCCTTTTTCATATTTCTCCGGATTTCTCCAGATTGCAAGACGTTCCAGACGATAACTCTCTGCAGCAAGAAAAACAGCTATGAAACCTGCACCTGCGCTGCCAAGCCCGATAAATTCCAGATATCCCGGATTGGATACAAAAATCAGAATTCCACCGATACCCAAAATAATGATCGCTGTACTCAGATTATTTGAACCTACAAGACCAATGATCGGCAGCAGGGTCAATATTGTCCTGCACATAAATCCCAAGCCCCTGGTTGCTTTTTTTGTACGCTCGATCTGCCATGCAAGAAAAAGGATTACAGCAACTTTCGCAAACTCTGAAGGCTGAAAAGATAAAGGTCCAAGATTCAGCCATCTTTTTGAGCCGTTGATCTCCTGACCTACAAAAAGTACTGCGCCGGACAAAAACATTGAAATCAGATATGCCACTGGTCCCAGCCTCAGAAAAAAATGATAATCAATGGAAGAAACCATATACATCACTCCCATACCCAATGCTGTGGCAAATAACTGTTTCTTAAAATAACAGGCAGAGTCGCCGAAACGTACTCTGCCATTATATTCACTGGAGCTGAATAATACTGCCAGGCCAAAAATCACAAGCAGTACTATCAGTACCAGCATCGTCATATCTGTTTTTGATAAATCTGTCGCTCTTTTTCGCGCCATCTGTTTCTCCGCAAAATTATCTATAGCCGGTCACTGCAGCTTCGTCTTTCTCTGCCGGACAGCTATAATTCTTACTTATAGATATTCTACAGATTTCTTACATATTCCTTGAACATATCTCCACGCTGTTCATAGTTATCAAACTGTCCCCAGCTTGCACATGCGGGAGAAAGCAAAACAGCATCACCAGGCTGTGCTTTCTCCTCACATACCTTTACTGCCTCTTTCAGATCTTCGCAGAGGATGATGTCATGGAAACCATGTTTCTCAGCAGCTTCTTTGATTTTCTCCTTTGTCTGACCGATCAGCACCAGATAACGTACCTTTCCGTCAAATGCCTCAATCCATTCATCATAACCGGACTGTTTATCATAACCGCCGCCGATCAGAAGTGTCGGACGGTTCATTGCCTGGATTCCTTTAATTGCCGCATCCGGGTTAGTTCCTTTGGAATCATTATAATATACAACGCCTTTTTTCTCTGTCACATATTCGATTCTGTGTGCAACAGCTGTAAATTCACAGATGCTCTTACGGATGCTGTCCAAGGATACTCCATCGTAGTAAGCCATTGCAACTGCGGCCATAACGTTCTCAAAATTGTGTTTTCCAAGAAGCTTCAGATCTTCTGTCTTAACTACTTCGATTTCTTTTTCTCCGTCCTTCAGGATGATTTTATTTCCATCCAGATAAATTCCCTCATCCAGTTTACGTCCGCTGGAGAAATATACCACTCGTGGAGTCAGATGTTTTCCAAACTCACGCAGAACCTCATCTTCATAATTCAGCACGCATACATCTTCTGTACCCTGATTCTCAGTGATCAGTTCTTTCACACGTATATACTCTTCCATTGTATGATGACGGTTCAGATGGTCCTCTGTAATATTCAGGATTGCAGATACCTTTGGTGCAAACTCATCAATCGTTTCCAGCTGAAAACTGCTGATTTCTGCAACAGTTACAGAGTTTTGCTTCATCTCCAGTGCTTTGGAAGTATATGGGGTTCCGATATTGCCGACTACAAAAACAGACTCACGTGCATCCTGCATAATTTTTCCAAGAAGTGCTGTTGTAGTAGTTTTTCCGTTTGTTCCTGTGATGGCAAGCACTTCACCGTCACCTACTCTGTATGCCAGTTCCACCTCTCCCCATACCGGAAGCCCCTGCTCATAAAAACTCTTTACAAGTGGAAGATCTGTCGGCACTCCGGGGCTTAAAACTACCAGATCAAGACTGTCCTGTACTTCTTTCGGAAGTTCTCCTGCATATACAGTGACCGGATATGTCCCATCTGTTTTATGTACAACTGCGTCTTTATCTGTTTCGGCATTTCCGTCATAGATAACCGGAAATGCTCCTACCTTTGCCAGAAGGTCAGATGCTCCGATTCCGCTTTTTCCGGAACCGAATACAAGTACCTTTTTTCCCTGTAATTCCATAATAATTTTCCTCCCTTTTATCAGCATAACGCTGAAATCTGCTTAGCCAAAATCTTACAGTGCCAGCAGTGCGACCATACACATAACCGCTGTAATAACTGAGAATACCGCAACTACACGTGTTTCAGACCATCCGCATAACTCAAAATGATGATGGATCGGTGCCATCTTAAAAATACGCTTTCCATGTGTTGCCTTGAAATAAGTTACCTGAATGATAACGGAAAGTACTTCGATCAGATAGATCAGACCCACGATCAGGATAAATAACGGCATCTGCATCACATAAGCCGTACCTGCAACAAAACCGCCCAATGCCAGAGAACCTGTGTCTCCCATAAACACTTTTGCCGGATATACATTAAACAGCAGAAATCCCATCAGACCTCCCACAACTGCACCTGTGATCGGCTCGATCCCCGATTTCATTCCAATAGAAACTACTGTAAAAAATACTGCAACGATCAGAGTCACACTGGAAGCAAGACCATCCAGACCATCCGTAAAATTAACTCCATTCACAGTACCGATCACAGCAAAGAAAAGAACCGGAACTGCCAGCCATCCAAGATTCAGGAAATGTCCGCTCCAGAATGGGATTCTCATAGTCAGTGAGATATCTGTATACTTAACAATATAAAATACAAAAATCGCAGTCAGAACTACCTGAAGTAAAAATTTCTGCCATGGCAGCAGTCCGTCTGAGCGTTTCAGCACAACCTTCAGATAATCATCCAGAAATCCGATAATTCCAAATCCAAGAGTCAGGAACAGTACCGGAATGATCTTCGGATAATCCCCTACATAAAATAATGCAGTTATCGCTGTGGCGATCAGAAAGATCACTCCACCCATTGTAGGTGTTCCTGCTTTCTTTAAATGGGACTGTACGCCCTCTGTTCTTTCTGTCTGACCCATCTTCAGTCTCCGGAGAAAAGGAATGATGACCGGTCCTAATACAACGCTGATTGCAAAAGAAATCAGCACAGGGATTACAACTTGAAATTCCATCTTACACCTCGTTCATTCTTTCGTTTTTTCCTGAAAGTTTTTTACTTTCAGATTTCTTTTAGTATAAGGCTTTTTTGCTTATTTATCAACCCTGCCTGCGGAATTTCCCTAATTGCCTTCTGCAGAAAAATCAGAAACATCACTTTTTTCAATTCCAAGATATGGCAGGATATTCTCAAAAATACCACGTATCACAGGTGCAGCTACTGTCCCTCCATAATAGATTCCTTTCGGATCATGAATAATACACAGTCCCAGTATCTGCGGATCTTCTGCAGGTGCAAATCCCAAAAAAGAGGAAATATAACGATTTGCACTTCTTGGCAGTGTCTGAGAAGTGGCAGTTTTCCCACCGATGGCATATCCTTCAATTTTTGCATTTTTTCCGGAGCCCTGAGATACTACTGTTTCCAGGATTTCTCTTATTTCTTTCGAAGTCTCTTCAGAGACAATTCCTTCCTTTACCGGAAAAATCAGTTTCTCACCCTCTGTTCTGTCAGGATTTAACACTGCGACTCCAAAATGCGGTGTCACCCGTCTGCCTCCGTTTATAAGTGAACTTACTGTTGCAGCCAGCTGAACAGGCGTAATCTGAAAAGACTGTCCAAAAGAAACCGTTGCCAGTTCCACTTCTCCCATATTTTTCTTCTGATGCATAATAGTTCCTGCCTCTCCCGGAAGATCTGTCCCGGTTTTATCCAGAAGTCCAAACTGTCTGAAATACTTATAATAACGTTCTATCCCAAGGCGAAGCCCCACCTCTATAAACACAGGGTTACAGGAATTCTGTGCACCTTCCACAAAATTCTGGGATCCATGTCCTGTTCTTTTTGCACAGTGGATTCTGCGATCCTCCACCACTTTATATCCGGGACAATAAAAACGGTCCCCAGGTGAAACAACACCAGCCTCCAGTCCGGCTGCCATGGTGATGATTTTAAATGTGGAGCCCGGTTCATAAGTATCATTCAGGCAGGGATTTCTCCACATCTGATTCAGTAATTCCTGCTTTCTTTCTGTATTTGTTTTTCCTGATGCTGTCTGCACTGCCAGTTCACTTTGTTTATTGTGATCTTCCGACGGTATTGTTATCCCGGATTCATTTAACTGCATATTCAGATCATCTGTCAGGGTAAAAGGATCATTCAGGTCAAATTCCGGCACATTGACACATGCATATATTTCGCCGTTCTGTGGATTCATCAGCAGGATAGATACACGTTCTGCCTGCTTTTCCTCCATTACTTTCAAAGCTGACTGCTGCGCAAATTCCTGAATATTTACATCAAGGCTGATCATCAGGCTTTTCCCCTCTATCGGTTTTTCCCTTGTCTCACCCAATTTATCAATTTCCACACCCCTGGCATCTGTTGTTGTCAGGATTTTACCCGGCTGTCCCCTCAGGATTTCTTCATATTTCACTTCCAGACCGATAATTCCCTGATTATCGCCTCCCGTAAAGCCAATGACTTTTGAAGCCAGACTTCCACATGGATAGTAACGCTTATAATCCTCATCAACTTTCACCCCTGCCAGACTGCACTCTCTTATCTCATCACCTGTACTTTTTTCCACATTTGTCTTTACTATTTCTATGGAAGAGATTTTCTCCACTCTTTTTCTCACTTCTGCCTCATCTATTTTCAGTTTTTCAGACAGCAGGGCGATTACTTTTTCAGGTTCTTTAATCTGACTGTGGATCACAGAGATTGTACATACCGTCCTGTTTGATGCCAGAACTTTTCCCCTTGCATCCAGAATCTCCCCTCTGGCCGCTTTGATCTCTCTCTCTCTTTCGTGAAGTTCTTTTGCTTTCTTATAATAATAGTCTGATCTGAAACACATAAGATATACCAGTCTTCCGATAAGGCCTGTCATCATTAAAATACAGCAGAGTAATACCACCCATATTTTTCTCTTGTGAAACGTCATATTTTTTTTCATAAAAAAAGCTCCGCAGAGATTGTCATAACAATATATGACCATTCTCTGCGGAGCTATAACTATACGTTTTTATTCCAGACCTGCTTCTTCATTGGTAATACCGTCTGTCTCTTCGTCATTATCCTCAGTCGTCTCAGCTTCATCATCCTCCAGAGGTGCAGGTGCATCAGGATTGGATACTGCATCTCCTGAAGAATCTGCATCCGTACTTCCCGAAGCACTGACAAGATTTGTAGACATCTTATAATTGCCTTCCTCATCCAATATGTGATCTCCATTGGCATCCAGCAGATATCCGTTTTCATCAATCCGGTTTCCATCCCAGTCTATCAGATTGCCATCTGCATCCACCAGATTACCGTCACTGTCAAGTTCGCTGTCCGATATGGAAGTACTCTTTAAATGTCCCTTAAACCCTTCCCACAATTCTGTCTCCGGCACTGTTCCATCTTCAGATTCATCCGGCACTACATTCAGATACGGAAGAAGCTCCGAAAGGATTCCCTGTGCAATATACTGCGGATAAGTACTGTTTGCCTGATCCTCTACATTCGGTTCATCTACAACTACATAAATTACCACAGCCGGGTCATCTACAGGAGCAAATCCAATAAAAGAAACCAGATATTTTCCGTTTCCTCGCGGGTATTTCTCCGCTGTACCTGTTTTACCGCCTGAACTGTAACCCTGCACTTTGGAATGACGGCTGGTACCCTGCTGTACACTCAATGCCATATAGCTTCTGATATCACTGGAAATCCTGGAGGAAATCGTCTGCTTCAGAAGTATCGGCGAGATTGTTTTTACAGTTCCGCCATTACTGTCAAGAACCTTTGTCACAAGATGCGGCTGATAATAATATCCGCCATTGATAACGGAACTCATCGCATTGATTTCCTGGATCATGGTACAGGTAAAACCCTGTCCAAAAGCAGAACATGCAAGTTCTGTTTCCCCCATACTATCCTTAGTATGGATAATACCTGCACCTTCATTCGGCAGGTCAATCCCTGTCCTTGTTCCGAAATTAAACAGACTCTGTGCTTTGATAAACTGAGTAGCTCCCATCTTGGCACCAATCTGCATCATTGCATCATTACAGGAGTTTGCAATTACCTCTCCCAGTGTCTCTGTGCCATGTGCACTCGGATAAACCGCACACTTGATCATAGTATCTCCAAAAGTCTGCGATCCATCGCATACAAATGTATCTGTTTCCTGTATCGCACCCTTTTCCAATGCAGAAGCCATGACGATCGGCTTTACAACAGATCCCGGCTCATAGGCATCTGTGACGCAGAAATTACTCCACATACCATTCAGAGCCTCCACTGTTTCCACATCATTCATCGCTTTGATTTCATCTTCTGTATATACAGTGGAAAGATCTCTCGGATTATTCAGATCATAACGGTCACCACCATCCATGGCAATAATCTCACCGGTGGACGGATTTTCAACAATGACACCTATATTCTTGGCCCCCATTGCCTCTTTAAATCCATTAACATATTTCTCAACAATCTGCTGTGCACCGATGTCAATGCTGGTCTGAATGCTTTTTCCATTCACCGCAGCAATAATGGTCTGCTCCACATCTGAATCATCATTGATATACCCATACTGTCTTCCGTCTACGCCTGTCAGTGTGCTGTTATAGTACCCTTCCAGTCCGATATCTGCCACATCTCTGTCCAGTGCAAAACCAATTGTATCGCATGCTGTTTCATTAAACGGGTAACTTCTCAGATAATCCTCTTCAAACCAGACGCCTTTGATATTTGCCCGTTCCTTTGCCTGCGCTTTAGTAAGACCGGAATCTTCATCCTCTGCCTTATATTTTTCAAATTCTTTCTTTTTGTCCATAGACAGCTGTTTTGTCAGTACCTGATACTGACTCTGGCTGGTTCTTGAATCGGCCAAAAGAGAACGCACTGTTTCTTCATCAATCCCCAGCACCTCATTTAAGGCACGTATTGTTGGCTCTACATAGTCCTCATCTGAATTTACAGTTTTACAGTCCAGGATCACATTATAAACTTTATTGCTGGTAGCCAGTATATTTCCGTTCTTGTCATAAATATCGCCTCTCTTTGCCGGCAGTACCTGGCTCTCATATTTCTGCTGTGCCTGGCTTAACACCTGTTTTTTGTATTTGCTTCCACTGGTAGCATTAATATAAGTAATTCTCAACACTAATATTACCAGAAGCAGTAACACAATTCCAAACAATATCAGCAGCTTTTCTTTCATGTTTTGATTTATTTTTCTCTGTGGTCTTCTTCGACTCTTTCTTCCCGTATTGCTCAATTAATCACCTACTTTGAATCTGGTATATCCTGATACTGTCTTACATAGCTGTTACCCGATGTAGAATAGGTTACTGTCTGATCATCTGACGGATATTTCATCCCCAGTCTCCCCAATGCAGTCTGCTTGATCTTATTCAGATCCACATTTGATGTCACCTGGCTGTAATATGCATCATTGTCTTCTTTTAAATCTGCCAGTTCTTCCTCAAGAGATGCAACTGTACTCATCTTTGCGGTAATCTCTGATTTGTAACGAAGATATTTCACAGAGCAGAATAATATCGCCACACATACAACTGCCAGAAACGCTACAAATCCCCAGTTCATTGCAGTCGCCTTCTGCCTGTTCTTCTGTGCTTCTTTACTCAACTGATGTTTCTGCCTTGGTACCTGCGCAGGACTCGCCTGCACTCTTCGGTTTCGATTGGTCTGCTGCCTTCCCGGATTCTGTCTTCCCGGCTGCCTCTTTCTCTCCGGAACTTCTGCAAGACGTCTGACCGTATTTCCGTCAACATACATTCCTCTGTTTGTTCTGGCACTGGTTCTGCTTCTTCTTGCTGTTTCACTCCTGGTCGTTCTCGCCATTTCATGCCTCTCTAATTATAATACTCTCTCAAAAATCCGAAGCTTTGCACTTTTGGAACGCGGATTCTCTTCCATCTCTGTCTCCCCCGGAAGAATCGGCTTTCTTGTGATCACTTTTCCTTTGGATTTCTTCCCGCATACGCATACAGGAAAATCTGAAGGGCAGGTACACGGATTCTCATTTTTTCTGAAAATCGTCTTTACAATTCTGTCCTCCAGAGAATGAAAAGTGATAATGCAAAGTCTTCCGCCATCATCAAGGATATCGATCATTCCATCCAGAGAATCCCGCAGCACATCGAGCTCTCTGTTAAGCTCAATACGGATTGCCTGAAAAGTTCTCTTGGCCGGATGTCCTGACTTCACCTGCATCTTCATGGGAATGGATTCTCTGATGATCTCTGTCAGTTCTCCGGTGGTTGTGATCGGTTTCACCTGTCTGGCGGCAACAATATGTTTTGCAATATTTTTTGCAAATTTATCTTCACCGTAATCACGAATAATACGGTATAATTCTTTTTCTTCATAGCCATTGACAATATCGCCGGCTGTCTGCGTCTGGCGCTGGTCCATGCGCATATCGAGCGGTGCATCTACCCTGTAGGTAAAACCGCGTTCTTCATTGTCAAGCTGATAGGAAGATACTCCAAGATCAAGGAGAATCCCGTCGACTTTATAGATGCCTCTTGCTGCCAGTTCCTGTACCATGTAACAATAATTGCTGCGAATGATCGTCGCCTGTTTATAGGGGGCTAACCTCTCACTCGCAGCAATTATCGCATCCTGGTCTTGATCTATGCCAATAAATCTCCCCTTGGCAGAAAGTTTCCTGCATACCTCACCGGCATGCCCTGCACCTCCTAAAGTACCATCCACGTAGATTCCGTCCGGTTTGATATCCAAACCTTCAATGGTCTCTTCCAGTAATACAGATTTGTGTTTAAATTCCATCTCCGTCTCCTGTCTGGATTTACTTTGCAAGATACTTCAAACGAGACCTGTCAGATTGTGATTCCCATGTCCTGCATGCTCTCTGCAATGCTGTCCATGTCATCATAATCACAGATCTCATTCCATTTTTCTTTGCTCCAAACTTCAATTCTGTTCAGATTACCTGTCAGAACCACATCTTTCTCCAGACCGGCAAATTCGCGCAGTGTCTGCGGTACAAGGATTCGTCCCTGCCTGTCCAGTTCACATGTAGTTGCTCCAGCTACAAAGAATCGTGAAAAAGTTCTGGCATTTTTATTTGTAAGTGGTAAAGATCTGAGCTTCATTTCAAAGGATTCCCATTCATCCATCGGATAAATGTAAAGACAGCCATCAAGCCCTCTTGTCAGAACAAACTCTTCCCCTAAGAGCTCCCTGAATTTAGAAGGAATGATCAGACGCCCCTTCGCGTCGATCGTGTGGTTATACTCTCCCATGAACATGTTACTCACCT
>ERZ772819.2066-NODE-2066-length-15478-cov-6.682682_pt1 | contig 15478 bp, 11 predicted proteins | sample MGYA00580860_ERZ772819 | MGnify/ENA primary metagenome ERZ772819 (study PRJEB29015, sample SAMEA2737683) | human gut metagenome | biome: human gut; feature: human-associated habitat; material: faeces | place: China | collected 2012 ...
CAATTTCATGTCTACAACTTGGAAAATACTCTAAGGAATTGACCTAATTATCTAAGTTTCATGTCCACACTATAGGGTCCATTATACAGGAAATAGATTGACCGTATGTTTGAAGACTTAAAAATAGATCAAGAAGATCATGAAAATTGCTTGACTGGGATACAAAAATTAGAAAATAGATCAAGAAAATTCTGGAAATAACTTGACTGGAAAATTAGAAACACGAAAACAAATCAAAAAGAAATAAAACGATAGATAAAAAACAATTTCAAATAAAGGGGGATAGTCTATGTATAAATTAAAAAATATGCTTATCCAAGAGCAAGAACATTTGGAGAAAATCGTTATGCAAGCTAAAACTAACTTAAGTACAGAACCAGAAGGACACCTTAGAATTTCGATAGATCAAAATAAGCCACGTTATTATCAATGCATAAATGACAGCAAAGGAATTTACATTCCAAGAGATGAAAAAGAGTTGCCGAGACGTCTTGCACAAAAAGGTTATAATGAAGCGGTGATAAAAAAAGGGGAAACAAGGATTAAACAAATAAAGAAAATAACAAAAAATTATTCGGATGATGAAATTGAGAAAATTTATACGTCTATGAATAAAGCGAGACAATCACTGGTAACTCCGATCGAACCAACATGGGATCAGCTGCTTACAAAATGGTATGAAGAAGAATATCAGGGGAAAGAGTTCAAGGAGGGAACACCATTAATTCTTACTGAGAAGGGAGAACGTGTCAGATCAAAGTCAGAGAAGATATTAGCAGATTATTTTTATAGAAAGAATATTCTTTACAAATATGAAAAGCCACTTCATCTGAAAGGGTATGGTACCGTGTATCCGGATTTTACATTTTTGTCAAGAAAGACTTACCGGGAAATATATTGGGAACATGAAGGAATGATGGATAAACAGGATTATGCAAGAGCAGCTGTGCGAAAAATAGAATTGTATCAAATAAATCATATATATCCAGGCGATCGGTTGATTATAACTTTTGAGACAGAACAAAATGTATTGAATTCAAAGATAATAGAGAATCTGATAGAAAAATATTTGATATAAAAGGACTTATGATATAATGAGCTTGTTGGGGAGAAGGATACTCTGATGGAGAGATAGAGCTGTTTGGAAAAATCTTACACTGCGATGAACATTTGCTATACAAGTATGCAGAGAATGAAATGTTTAAAAAGAATAAAGTCTAAGACGGAGGAGAACTACATGGAATTAGTAAACGGAAGACCAACAGACACACAGGGCAGAATGGACAAGGAGATCCGCGTATATGACTTCCTTGATTCGCTTGGAGTCGTATACCAGAGAATCGACCACGAAGCCGCAATGACAATGGAAGCATGCGAGAAAATCGACCGGATGCTGGAGGCGACGATCTGCAAGAATCTACTTTTATGCAATCGGCAGGAGACACGGTTTTATTTACTGATGCTTCCGGGCGATAAGGTGTTTAAAACAAAGGATCTGTCAGCGCAGATCGGTTCGTCCAGACTTTCTTTTGCAAAAGCGGAGTATATGGAACAATATCTGGACATCACGCCGGGATCTTTAAGTGTGTTTGGACTGATGAATGATAAGGACAAGATGGTACGGCTTCTGATCGATGAAGATGTGCTTACAGGAGAATATATCGGATGTCATCCATGTATCAATACATCGAGTCTCAGACTTAAGACAAAAGATCTGGTAGAGAAGATTATTCCGGCAATGGAACATGAGCCGACCATTGTGAAGCTGTAAATCCGCCAGAAAACGAAAAGGGTAGCAGAAACAGCAATATAGAAACAGAAAGATTTTTGACAGTGCAAATATAAAAACTGGATAATGAAAAATATTACAAAATCTATATAAAAAAGAAAATAAATTCATGCAAAATTCATATAAAAAAAGAAAGAAACACCTTGACGAAAAGAAAGATTTCTCTTAAAATATGAAAGGTTGTGCAAAAGAAGGACAACTGTCGTGCATAATCATCTGGACACAGACGGATATACGGCAGTTTTATTATGTGACATATTAGGATTGCGGGAATTGCTTAGCAATGGAGCAATCTGATTACACCAGTGAGCGGCAAAATTTACTTTTGACACTCATATCATAAGATGTCAGGGTCAAAAGGTATTTTGACCCCTTTGATACCAGATTGCTACGTGCTTTGCACTCTCGCAATCCTCAAAAACATTCGTAATCCGCTCATTTTTCTTTGAAAAATGGCTACTTACTCATGTTTTTGGCGGATCAAGAGGTCAAAAATCCTCTTGCAAGCAAACTTGCATCGGCTTTCTGACCTTTTGATCCTGGTATCATCATTTTATCATGCAAATAAAAGGAGAGATATACGGATGAAGTATGATGTAATTATTATCGGTGCCGGACCAGGCGGAATTTTTGCTGCTTATGAGTTGATGAAAAAGAAACCAGACTGCAAGATCGCAGTATTTGAAGAAGGTTATCCGCTGGAAAAGAGAAAATGTCCGATTGATGGCGAAAAAGTAAAGAGCTGTATCAACTGCAAACGCTGCTCGATCATGTGCGGATTTGGCGGAGCCGGAGCATTTTCAGATGGAAAATACAATATCACCAATGATTTCGGCGGAACTTTATTTGAGTATATCGGTAAAAAACAGGCTGTTGAGCTGATGAAGTACGTCGATGAGATCAATATGGAAAATGGTGGAGAAGGGACAAAACTGTACTCCACAGCCGGAACAAAATTTAAAAAGCTTTGTCTTCAGAATAAGCTGAATCTTCTGGATGCATCTGTACGTCATCTGGGAACAGATATCAATTACGTCGTTCTTCAGAATCTTTATGATCAGATGAAGGATAAAATGGACTTCTTCTTTGATGCACCGGTTGAGACAATCGAGATCACTGATGACGGATACCGCATTATATGTGAAAATGGCACTTATGAATGTAAGAAATGTGTGGTTTCTGTCGGACGAAGCGGAAGCAAATGGATGGAAAAAGTCTGCAAGGATCTTGCAATCCCGACCAAATCAAACCGTGTGGATATTGGTGTCCGTGTAGAGCTTCCGGCAGTGATCTTCGCACACCTGACAGATGAGCTTTACGAGAGCAAGATCGTATACCGTACAGAAAAATTCGAGGACAATGTGCGTACTTTCTGTATGAATCCGAACGGTATTGTGGTAAATGAAAATACCAACGGTATCATCACAGTAAACGGACACAGCTATGAAGGAAATGAAAAAAAGACGGACAACACCAACTTTGCCCTTCTGGTTGCAAAGCATTTCTCTGAGCCATTTAAGGACAGTAACGGATATGGTGAAAGTATCGCAAGACTTTCCAATATGCTAGGCGGTGGTGTGATCGTACAGCGTTTTGGTGATCTGGTACGTGGAAGAAGAAGTACAGAAAAGCGTATTGAAGAAGGTCTGGTAACACCAACCTTATCAGCAACGCCTGGTGATCTGAGTCTGGTTCTTCCAAAGCGAATCATGGATGGAATCATTGAGATGATCTATGCTCTGGATAAGGTAGCACCTGGTACAGCAAATGACGATACCCTTCTCTATGGTGTGGAAGTAAAATTCTACAATATGGAAGTAGAGATCGATAAGAATCTGGAAAGCTGCCATAAGGGACTGTATGTGATCGGTGACGGAAGTGGTGTTACACATTCTCTGTCCCATGCATCTGCAAGTGGTGTTTATGTTGCGAGACATATTATCAGCGAAGAAGAATAGTCTGCAAATAAAAAGTCGGACTGGGATGGAAAAGTAAAATAAAGAGAAAATTAAAAACCGTAAATCCGGAGATTTGCAGTATTGTAAAGAGCAAATCCGGATTTACGGTTTTTTGTTGTATCGAAAAAGTAGTAGAACTTTTTGATGCAGATATGTCTAGTTTTTTATGGTTGCCTGCCGGTAAGTCATATAGGCGATCACAGCAGTTGCAAATTCGGTAATTCCGAATGCGTACCAGATTCCGGAAGCCCCGAAGATCCGGCTTAAGATAAATGCGGCCGGAATAATGATGATCGTATATCTGCACAGTGAGATGAGCAGGGACGGTGTTCCCTTTCCAAGTCCTTCGAGTGCACCAGAGCTGGTGATGGACACGGAAGAAACTAAAAATCCGAGGCTGATAATCCGAAGTGCCATTCCTCCTGCCTGAATGGTTTCCGGATTAGAACTGAACAGTGCGATCAGTGAATCCGGGAAGAGCTGGCAGTAAACGGTACCAAAGAGCATGATCCCAAGACTCAGATAAAGGGTATCGGCAAACAGTCTGTGGACACGCTTTGTCTCACCGGCACCGTAGTTGTATCCGATCAGCGGACGCATTCCCTGGATGATTCCATTTGCCGGAAGATACAGGAAGGTCTGAAGCTTGTAATAGATTCCGAGCACCACCACGTAAACCTGGGAGTAGGCGGAGAGAATCCCATTTAGTGCGGTGATAAGCAGGGATGGAAGTGCCATATTCAAAGTGGCAGGGATTCCAACCGCGTAAAGCCGTCCGGCCATGGCACGGTCTACGTGGCAGCTTTTATGAATTTTCACCGGAAGCGGTCTGGTAAAATAAAAGGCAAGGTACAGTACCAGTGTGACAACCTGACCAAGACCGGTTGCAAGTGCGGCTCCTTCAATTCCCATTTTCGGGAACGGTCCGATTCCGAAAATCAGAAGTGGATCCAGTACGATATTGAAAATACATCCGCTCATCATGCAGATCATGGACACGCGCATCCGTCCGACTGCCTGGAAAATTTTTTCCCAGGTAATTTCAAGAGAGATTACAATGGAAAATCCAAATGCGATCCGGGAGTAGGCATTTCCCATCTGAATAACGGTCACGTCTTTTGTAAAAATCTGTAAAAACAGCGGCATTACGGCAATTGTGATTACGGTAAGAACAATACCGTGGATGACAGAGAGAAAAAGTCCCTGTGTGGCAGCTGCATCCGCTTTTTTCTGATCCTGGGCGCCAAGGAAAAAGGAGATGGCGGCATTGATTCCGATTCCAAAGCCGACACCGACCGAGGTGATAAAATTTTGGATCGGGTAGACTAAAGACAGAGCAGTCATTGCTTCTTCACTGATCCGTGCAACGAAATAGCTGTCAACAATATTATAAAGAGAGTTGACCATCATTGAAATCACCATTGGCAGAGCCATGGAAAGCAGAAGTGGCAGAATCGGTTTTTCTTTCATGTAAGTCTGGTTCATAAACATTCCTCCTGATAAATGTAAAGCATAAGGTACAAAATCTGTAAAAAAGGGCAGAAGCCCGATATATAAAAAGCCACATAACTGTCGCTGTATGCAACAAGTTATGTGGCGAAAAGTAGATATCTATTTTGATATCCAGAAAAATCCACAAAGATTTTGGTATAAAATTACACAGATAGTTATTTTAAAAATTTTCCTTCCATTTGTCAATATCTTTTTGAAAAAATAACAATTAAAATATTGACAAAAAAGTAAGCCTAAACTAACATGAGTGTATGAAATATAACATTACTATGATGCGAGTAACTAAAGGAAGGAGTAGAGGAATGTTTTTAGAGATTAAGGGGATCAAAAAGTCGTTTGGAACAGGCGACAGCCGGGTAAATGTTCTGAAAGGATTTGATCTGGAAATTGAAAGAGGAGAGTTTTGTGTGCTTCTGGGACCATCTGGTTCCGGAAAATCGACTCTTCTGAATATTATAGGCGGTATTGACGGGGCAGATGAAGGAAGTATTACGATTGATGGAGAACAGCTGGAGGATATGACAGAGAAGAAGCTGTCCCTGTACCGGAGAAAGCATCTGGGTTATATATTCCAGATGTACAATTTGATTCCAAACCTGACACTTAGAGAAAATATTGAAATCGGTGCTTATTTAAGTAATCGTCCGCTGGATGTGGATGAGCTGATGCAAACGCTGGGTATTTATGAACATCAGAACAAGCTGCCGAACCAGCTTTCCGGAGGACAGCAGCAGAGAACCGCGATTGGACGTGCAATTGTCAAAAATCCGGACATCCTGCTCTGTGATGAGCCAACCGGTGCTCTGGATTATAAGACATCCAAGGAAATCCTGAAGCTGATCGAAACAGTCAATCAGAAATATGGGAATACCATTGTTATGGTTACCCATAACGATGCAATCAAGGATATGGCAGACCGGGTGGTAAAACTTCGTGATGGAATGATCCGCAAAAATTACTGTAATGAGCATAAACTTTCTGCAAGTGAGCTGGAATGGTAAGGAGGACGCGTGTTATGAAGAGTCCGTTGAGAAAACGGCTTCCGAGAGAACTGAAGGGAGAAATTGGAAAATACCTGGTGGTTCTGATTCTTATGATTGCAACGATTGGGTTTGTATCCGGCTTTCTGGTTGCTGACGGAAGCATGATAAAAGCATATAATGAAGGCTTTGAGAAATACAAGATTGAAGATGGAAATTTCCGGGTAAAGAAAAAAATTACCAAAGCACAACAGGAAAACATCGAGAAAAATGGTGTGACGCTGTATGAAAACTTTTATCTGGAAGAGGCACTGGATAATGGAAGTACCATGCGTATTTTCAAAAACAGGGAAGAGATCAACCTGGTGTGCCTGATGGAAGGAAAGCTTCCTGAAAAAGCAGGAGAAATGGCAATTGACCGTATGTATGCGGACAATAATAAGATTTCTGTCGGAGATACACTGAAAAGTGGTTCACAAAAGTGGGAAGTCACAGGATTTGTGGCACTGTCTGACTATAGCTGCCTGTTCCAGAACAATAATGACAGCATGTTTGATGCAATCAAATTCGGGGTATCGGTTGTAACACCGGAAGAGTTTGAATCTCTGAATCAGGATAAGATTCAGTACAGTTATTCCTGGGTGTATGACAAAGAACCGGAAAATGAAAAACAGGAAAAAAAGATGTCGGAAGATCTGATGGAAGCACTGGGGGAAGAAGTCACTCTGGAGTCTTTTGTGCCACAGTATCTGAACCAGGCAATTACATTTACCGGTGATGATATGGGGAGTGACCGTGCAATGATCACAATGCTCCTCTATATGATCATTGTGATCATTGCGTTTGTATTTGGAATCACGATCAGCAATACGATCCGTAAAGAAGCAGGCGTGATCGGAACTCTGCGGGCTTCCGGGTATACAAGAAAAGAACTGATCGGACATTACATGGCACTTCCGGTGAGCGTTACGCTGATCGGTGCGGTGGTCGGAAATATTCTGGGTTATACAGCACTGAAAAATGTATGTGCGGGGATGTATTATGGAAGCTATAGTCTGCCGACCTATGTGACAGTATGGAATGCAGAGGCTTTCTGGATGACAACGGTGGTTCCGGTGCTGATCATGCTGGTAGTCAACTATGGAATCCTTCGTTACAAGCTGAGGCTTTCACCGCTGAAATTCCTGAGAAGAGATCTTTCTGGAAGCAGGCGGAAAAGAGCAGTCCGGCTAAGTCCGAAGCTTGGAATTTTCCATCGATTCCGGCTCCGTGTGATCTTCCAGAATATGAGCAATTACATTGTACTTTTTATTGGAATCATATTTGCGAATCTGCTTTTATTCTTTGGACTTTTGCTGCCGTCAGTACTTTCGCACTATCAGCAGGATATCCAGAGCAATATGCTTGCAAAATACCAGTATATGCTGGAGGTTCCGGTAAGTGCGATGAACGGAAACAAACTGGACAGTATGCTGGAGCTTTTACAGTTCTCTTATGGAACAAAGACGGAGAATGAAGACGCGGAAGCATTCAGTGCGTATTCGCTGGAAACACTGCCGAGCAAATATAAGACAGATGAAGTGATCCTGTACGGAATCAAACCGGACAGTAAATATATCGATGCAGATCTGGAGGACAGTGAGGGTGTCTATATTTCCAGTGCCTATGCAGAGAAGTTTCTGTTGAAGCCGGGCGATTCAATCACGTTGAAAGAAAAATATGAAAAGACAAAGTATACATTCAAGGTTAAAGGAATCTACAAATACAGCGGTGGAATCTGTGTATTTATGCCACAGGAGCAGTTGAATGATACCTTTGATATGGGAAACGATTATTTCAGTGGATATTTTTCCAATTCGAAGATCAAGGATATTGATGAGAAATACATTGGCTCTGTACTTGATCTGGAAGCACTGACAAAGATTTCGAGACAGCTGGATGTATCTATGGGAAATATGATGGGGATGGTCAACGCTTTTGCAATCGGTATTTATATGGTTGTGATCTATCTGTTGTCCAAGATCATTGTTGAGAAAAATGCACAGGCTATTTCCATGACGAAGATCCTGGGATATACCAATGGAGAGATCAGCAGGCTTTATATCTGGCCGACGACGATCGTGGTGATCATCTGTCTGCTTCTCAGCCTGCCGATTGAGAAAGCAGTTATGAATGTGCTGTTCCGGGAAATGATGCTGACTAGTATTTCCGGCTGGATCGCGCTTTGGATCGATCCGAAGATCTATGTGGAAATGTTCCTGATCGGGATTGGAACCTATGCAGTTGTGGCAATGTTAGAATATCGAAGGATTAAACATGTGCCGATGGATGAGGCACTGAAAAATGTAGAGTAAGGGAGTAAAAGAAGAGAATTAAGGTACGGATCAGGGCAGACTAAGCTGCCCTGTAGATTGCCGGGACAATCTCGCGGAGGAGAGCAAGAAGCGCCTGAAACTGTGCGTGATGATAAATATTTTTCCGATAGACAGCACAGATGTCCCTGGTGTCATGAAAGTGATCCGGGGTAAAGAAATGAATGTCCGGAAAGGAAGTAGTCCGTGCATAAATTTCAGGAAGAAAGGCAATCCCCATCCCTCGTCTTGCAAGAGAAAAGGCAGTATTACTGCTGGTGCAGATGCAGCGGATATTTGGATGGAAAGCAGCAGTATCGCAGATCTTCCGGCTGATCTTTCCGAGATCGTGATCTTCTGAAAGCAGAATAAAAGGAACTGCAGATAACGCAGGCAAATGAATTTGAGGAGTGGCAGAGATGCCCTCCTCTTTTGGTGATGGATCGGAAAAAGGACACAGAGAGTCAGGGATTGCCAGGACAAAGCTTTCCTTTACCAGAAGCTCACTCTCATAATTGATAGTGTCCGGGCTGGAAATATCGAGAATCAGATCCAGCTTGTCCTCTTCCAGCATCTGCCGCAGGATATAGGTCGGCTGCTCAATGATCTGGATATCACAGTTCTCATACATGGAATAAAAGCGTTCCAGAACCGGTGCCAGAAGCCGTTCACTTCGGTGGGGACTGAGACCCAGCCGGATCAGTGTCCGGGAGCCGGAAACGATATCACCAAGCTTCCATTCCAACTGGGTATGAGAGTGGAGGGTAGAAATTGCCCATTCATAGAAAAGGGAGCCTGCATAGGTAAGCTTCATCTCGCCACGGTTTCGCTCAAAAAGAGGGATTCCGGTTTCTTTTTCTAGAGCCTGAATGCTTAAGGAAAGGGAAGGCTGGGAAATATAAAGCTTCTGCGCCGCTTTGGTGATACTTTTTTCTTCGGCAATGGTGATGACATATTGCAGCTGATTCCAGTTCATAAAAAATCCTCCATAGGTTTAAACTATATTTTTAATAATAAAACATATATTTTACTAATGTCAATAGAGATGATAAAGTAAAAAAACAGGAGGAAGAAGAGATGAGTAAAGAGAGAATCAAAAATGGACTGATGCTGTTTGCATTTTTCTTTAAGATAGGATGTTTTACATTTGGAGGCGGATGGAGCATTCTGGCGCAGATGGAGCAGGAGTTTGTAGATAAACGAAAGCTGATCACAAAAGAGGAACTGCTGGATATGGTTGCAGTTGGAAAGTCAGTTCCCGGAATTATGATCACTAATATCAGTATGCTGTTTGGCTATTATGTAGGTGGCTGGTTCGGAGGTGTCTGTGCAGTACTCGGAATGACCTGTCCGGCGGTTCTGATCCTGTCGTTTGTTACTGCATTTTATAAGGTGCTGAAAAGTAATGTCTGGTGCTATGCGGCACTTCGCGGAATCCGCTGTGCGGTAGTTCCGATTATGGGAAGTGCGGCACTTTCACTGGGGAAAGAAGCGTTCCGCAGAAAATCAGCAATCCCGATCTGTGCGTTAGCACTGACGCTCTGTGTATTTACGGATATCAGTAATGTGGTGATGATCGTAGCGGGAGTGATACTGGCGCTTTCTATAAGAGCGGTGAAACAGACAAGAGGAGGACAGACGGCATGATCTATCTCAGACTTTTTACAGCGTTTATGAAAATCGGATTTACCAGCTTTGGCGGAATGTCGATGATCCCGGTTATTATGCAGGAGATGAAGGTCAATCAGTGGATGACGGCGGAGGATCTGACTAACTTGATCGCTATCGCAGAAATGACACCGGGACCGCTTGGGATTAACTGTGCGACTTTTGCCGGGATGCAGACGGCAGGTGTTCTGGGTGGGATTGCAGCGGTTATGGGCGTGCTGATGCCAGCTTATACGCTGACGCTTGGCGTAGCGGTGTGCTTCGCAAAGTTCCGTGGCAATGATATTATGAGCTGTATGTTAAATGTGATCAAGCCAATCTGCATCGCAATGATCCTTGCGGTGATTCTGGATCTGATGCAGGAAAATTATTTTCCGGATGCGAGGATTGACTGGTTTGGGTGCGGGATCGGAGTGATGATGTTTTATCTGATATTGAAGAAGAACTGGTCAGTACCGAAGGTGATCACTCTTGCGGCGGTGTTTGGAATAGTTGGATATGGTGTGCTTGGGATTGGATAGATTTATAGATAGAACAGGAGCGCTACTGGCGCTCAGCAACGCGCTCGGCGCGAGAATGTGCCGAGGCACAATCTTTTTTAATGCGATTTTACATAACTATGATCATGGGAAAGAAAAAATGATAGAAGAAAGAAAATTTAACCTAAACTTAACATAGATTTGATTGGAATTGCATAGACCACAGATAAAATGGAAAATGAGCTGAAAGGGAAGACATCATTGTAAAAAGTAAGTTTAAAAGATATTAACAAACACAGGGTAAATTGAGAGAGGAATTAATATGAACGAGAAAATTCAGATCATTTTCGGACTGCTTGGCGGTCTGGCAGTTTTTATCTATGGAATGAATATGATGAGTGAATGTCTGCAAAAGGCGGCGGGCGATAAAATGAAAAGCATTCTTGCACTTCTGACGAAGAATCCGCTTCTGGGCGTGCTTGCCGGTGCGCTCACAACCGCGGTACTCCAGAGCAGCAGTGCGACGACAGTTATGGCGATCGGTTTCGTAAGTGCGGGACTGATGAACCTGCCACAGGCAATTTCCATCATTTTTGGTGCAAATATTGGTACAACCATGACAGCACAGATTATTGCGTTTAAGATCAGTGACTATATTTATGTGATTATTTTTATAGGATTTCTGATTTCATTTGTAACAAAATCAGAGAAAGTAAAAAGTATCGGCCAGACGATTTTTGCTTTTGGCCTTTTGTTCCTTGGAATTGAAACAATGGGAGATGTCATGAAACCATTGGCATCCAGTCCGGTATTCACAGACTTGATCGGACGGGTTGCACATATTCCGGTACTTGGTGTGGCAGTTGGTACATTTATGACGCTGGTTGTACAGAGTAGTAGTGCAACGATCGCAGTCTTGCAGAACTTCGCTTCCCAGCCGGGACCGGACGGGGTTACGAGTATACTTGGGCTTGCAGGAGCAATCCCGATTCTTTTAGGTGATAATATCGGTACAACGATCACAGCACTCCTTGCCAGTATCGGACAGTCAAAAGATGCGAAGAGAACCGCTGTGGCGCATTGTATTTTTAATATTTCCGGCTGCTTTTTGTTTATCTGGTTCGTAAAACCATTTGCGGCACTGATCCAGAACATTTCGCCGAAAGGTCCGGAGATTGAAGCGATTTCCAGACAGATTGCAAATGCACATACTGTATTTAACATCACAATGACACTGATCTGGGTATGCCTGATTAAACTGATGGTGAAGATTGTCATGACACTGATCCCGGATGGCAAAAAAGGTGTTGAAGATCCAGGCAGCCCGATTTATCTGGATGAAAATATCATCAGTCAGCCGGCAGCAGCGCTGCAGCTTGTGGCAAAAGAGATTTTCCGTATGAGTGACCAGGTAGGAGATATTCTGAAGAAAACGATTGAGCTTGTGAAAAATGAAGAAGTGAAATCCATTGACGGTCTGAAAGAAAACGGAGAACAGGTTGAACGCCTTGGAAAGTGTATTACCGAATATCTTGCAGCTTTGTTTTCTTCGGGTTCATTGACCGAGCAGCAGGCAGCGCAGACGGCGAGCCTCATGTGTGTACTCAGCGATGTGGAACGTATGGGAACCTTAAGTGTGGAAATGGCAGAATGTATGTTGGAAAGATCAGACCGGAAGTATAAATATACACCGGAAGCGATGGATGAGCTGCAGAAGAGTTTGAAGGTACTGAATAAGATGTTCTGTGATTCTCTGAAGGCACTGCAGGGAGATGATGATATCGAACCAGGCAAGATGATGAAGCGAAAGGATAAGCTTCTGGATCTGGATATCAAGATGCGGAAAGCGCATATTGAGCGTGTCAATAAAGGAAAATGTAAGGCGAGTCTTACTGCTCCGTTTACCAATATCCTGCATCTGATCGACCGTATGGGAAACAGTTGTATCAACCTTGCGGATGTCGCGGAAAGCGGAACAAGTATGAAATACTTTATGCTGGAAGAAAAATAAAAAGATGGAAAAATCCACGGACTTTAGAAGATTCAAAGTCCGTGGATTTTTTTAATCATGATAAACGATTTTCCCACTACAGATCGTATACTTCACTTTGCCATACATAGGCGTTCCGGTAAATGGTGAGTTGGATGAAAGGGATGCATACTCGGTTGGAGTCCAACATTCGTTTTCATCGAAGATCACAAGGTCAGCTGCCTTTCCTTCGGCGAGCTGTCCGTATGGAAGGTGGTAAAGCTTTGCCGGATTGATGGTCATCTTTTCCAGAAGCTGAATAAGAGATAAATGTCCCGGTCTTACAAGGCTTGTGATGCCAAGGGCAAGGGAAGTCTCCAGACCGATGATTCCGCTTGGAGCTTCGGTGATTGGTTTTGCTTTTTCTTCTTTGCTGTGCGGTGCATGGTCGGTGGCAATCAAGTCGATGGTTCCATCTGCAAGTCCCTGAATAATCGCCTGACGGTCCTTTTCGGTACGGAGCGGCGGATTCATTTTCGCAAGTGTTCCATGCTCAAGGACTGCGTCTTCCGTCAGTGTAAAATGATGCGGTGTGGCTTCGGCGTGAAGTTTTGCACCCATTTTCTTATAAGTACGAACCAGATCGACAGAGATACCGGAGCTGATATGCTGGATCACAACATCGGCGCCGGATTTCAGTGCCAGCATGCAGTCTCTTGCAACCAGAGATTCTTCTGCAATGGAAGGAGAACCGTAGATGCCAAGCGCATCGGATACCTTTCCGTGGCTGATTCCGTTGTTGCGGATGAAAGAAGGATCTTCTTCGTGAAGGCTGACCGGTACGTTAAGCTTTGCCGCCTTTTCCATTGCGTGGAAGCAGAATTCTGCGTTTAGAAGCGGGATCCCGTCATCGGTAAATCCACATGCGCCTGCTTCTTTTAAGGCGTCCATATCGGTTTCTTCCTGCCCTTTCAGGTTGCAGGAAATCGAAGCAGCCTGGAAGATACGGATCTTTTCTTCGGAAGCACGCTCCAGGTTGTCTTTGAGAACCGGAACAGAGTCCACAGTCGGGGAAGTATTTGCCATGCAGATCACGGAAGTAAAACCGCCTTTTGCAGAGGCAAGTGCGCCGGTGTGGATGGTTTCTTTATAAGTAAATCCCGGATCACGGAAATGAACGTGGGTGTCAATCAGTCCCGGTGCAACCACAAGCCCGGCTGCGTCAAGGACTTCCGCTCCTTCTTTTGTAATCAGGGATGCCATTTCTTTGATGATGCCATCTTCAATCAGAAGATCCATTTTTTCGGAAAGTCCGGAAGCAGGATCGATGACAAGTCCGTTTTTGATAATCATAGTAGTTAAGCCTCCTTGCAGGATATTAGTCTGCTTCTAGTATACGGGATGGGAAAAAGGTTTGTCAATGCGACAGGAGAAGTTGAGAAAATAAGATTGGCTACAGAATCCAAAAGAGATTTCAGTTTTGATGTATCCGATCTGGTATGTATCAAAATTGAAATCTTTTTTCTTTTATGCATGTCTCATATTCTTTTCAAGAGCAACTCTCTTCTTCCCAGTTGCACGGTAGAATTCCACGTGTTTTCCAAGAAAACTCTGGATGGCGGAAACGGTTTTTCCAGTCAGGAATGCACAGAAGACAGTGCCGATTCCGATGCCGTAGAATCCGTGGAGGATTGCAAGGGAAAGAACCACAGTAGTCGTCAGACAGGTGAGATCGAAGGTTGTCTTAACGATTTTATAGTTCTTTTTTACAATACCGGACAGATCGCGAGGGAAGATATCTGTCGGGATGATTGGAAGCATACAGTTGTTGGCAAGGCAGATACCGAAGCACACCAGTAAGAATCCTGCCAGGAAATAAATCGTGTGAAGAGGCAGGGAGTTCGGCAGAGCCTGGATCCATGCGTTGTGTACGTCGATCATTTTTCCAAATCCGATCCCGACTACGAAAGAGAAAAGGTAGCCGGGGCAGAATGAACGCTTGAGGATCATCAGTGTAATGACAAGCAGTGTCTGGAAAATATAATTCCATGTTCCGAAACTGAACACCGGGAAGGCGATGTTAAATACAAGCGGCACTGAGGAGATCGTTGAGATCCCGAATCCGCTTTTTGACATCAGATCCACGCCGAGTGAATTGATCAGCAGGACGATGAGCAGAGCGACTTCTCCGGCCAGATGAAATTTTTTGTTATTCATAGGTACAAATCCTTCTTTCCTGATAGATAATAATTTACAAAAATTTTATATTTAAGCTGTTTCTCATTATAATGAAGAAAACTGATAAAAACAAATGATTATTTTGAATATACTAATTCTAAAATAGAATGGAATATGTTAAAATAATGGAAAGTAAAGAGTTGATTTTGAAAAATAAGATGACTGCGAAAGATAACAGAGGGAATATATGAATATCGAATATTTAAAATATTTTTCAGAGCTGGCAAAAATCCAGCATTATGGAAAGGCGGCAAAGGCACTGAATATTTCACAGCCGGGGCTCAGCCACGCAATCAAATCGTTAGAAGAAGAGTATGGAGTCCCGCTTTTTCAGAAGGAAGGGCGGAATGTGAGTCTCAGCCGCTACGGCAAAGAACTGATGAAAGATGTGGATGAGATTCTGGGAGCGTATCTTCGTCTGGAAGAGCGGGCGGTAGGACTTCAGACGGAAGAGAAAACGGTGCGGATCGGCAGTGTGTATCCTCTGGCACCGGGGACGATTCCACATATGCTGAAAGAGTTTGGGGCGACATT
>ERZ772819.2080-NODE-2080-length-15442-cov-4.750049_pt1 | contig 15442 bp, 15 predicted proteins | sample MGYA00580860_ERZ772819 | MGnify/ENA primary metagenome ERZ772819 (study PRJEB29015, sample SAMEA2737683) | human gut metagenome | biome: human gut; feature: human-associated habitat; material: faeces | place: China | collected 2012 ...
AAGGACTGCCCTACGGCGTATCGGCTACGCCTTGTTCCTTGACCTCACTACATTTTCTCTTTTTCTTGACACAACAAAAGCCTGCACGAATTTTCTTCAATCCGACAGGCTCTCATTCTTTCACATACTCTATCAGTTCTTCTATTCCACACTCCAAGTAACTGCACAGTTTACAGATTAGTTGTGCGTCTAATCTCTGAAATTCATTTCTGCAATAACGATTAAAATTAGACCTCGGTATATCCAATTCCTTACAAATGGTATTCTTACTAATTCCTTTTTCTTTCAGCAGTTCCTCTATGTGAAGTTCCAAATGTCCATACTTCATTGCCTCACCTCTACATAAAAGTATATTCAATAAATCTTTATGTAGTAATTCACTATATAGTGAGGTACTATATACTTATCCCTATAACTATACAGAAACAGAGGTATATCAAAATGAAAAAGAAATTGTTATTTGCCACTATTATTCTAGTCTTGCTTGCAGGCATTCTCTATTACATTAGCTTGCCCGATTATCTTGTATTTAACAGTATGTCATTCAGCAATGGGGCTAATCGTGATACCGAACTACAAGTTATTGTATATCAATACTGGAATACAGATGAAGTAATAGCGGAAATCGAAGCAGAACATAATCAAATCAACGGAACTCCTACTATTCTTACAATCAATCTGTATCACTCTAAATGGTCTTTTCGCAATGGATATGAACCATTTTATAGTACCACTATCAATTATAATTAAAAAGAAAAAGCAGACAGTCAATAAAAAAACTGTCTGCAATAATATGGAATTTACCCCTTTAACCCTCTCGCCTGTCTATCCATATCTTCAATAACAATATCATAGATTTCTCCGATTTGAGAACAATATTCTAACACTTTCCATGGCTCATTTGTATGAAAATGAATTTTAATCAATTCTTCATCTCCAACCGCCAATAAGCAATCTCCTTTAAAATTATTTGTGAAATATTCATTTATTTTATCTTCATCAAGATTTTCGCCTTCAATCAAAAGTTGAGTATCATATCTAAATTCTAACATCCTATTATCCTCCAAATTCACATTTTTCAATTTTACAAACTGAAGTTTATCAGATTGTGTACTTCATAGGGGTAAACCTAATCCCGTCTATTTCTTGCTCGTCTGATTGTGGCTTAAATCCGATATGAAGATAAAATGGCTTACCGTATGGTGACGAATTTAAAGTAATCTCGTGCAACTTTGGAGCATCTTTCAAAATATCTGCTAAAAGATACTGAAAAATTGAAGTAGCTACACCTTGACGATGATATTCTTTCTTTGTGAATGCTAAGTTGATATGCTTCCTGTTTGAATACATACCGATAATTCCAATCATTTTACCCTTGTCAAACGCCGCATATATAGGGCAGATACCTTGTTGACATTTTGAAATAAATTCATCATTTTCAACTATATCTCGCTTGAATGTTTCAATTCCCTCCGGTTTATAGTCCGGTGCTTCAAATTGTAAAAACACTTCTAATGCTAAAGCAAGGGCTTCCATTACTTCATTGCTATGTATTTTTCGTATTTCATACATATCTCCACCTCAAATTCTAATTTGTTTATTTCTCTTATTCTAGCATATTCCCCAATCTTTAACATTATTTTTTTAAAAAATTTGAGGGCATATTGCAAAATGCAATACACCCTCAACACTCACAGCGTTCCCTTTCTATTTTTAAACAACAAGTAAATTCCTCGTTAAGAGGTTGGGTAAATTTCTTTACCCAATACCCTACCCAATCTGTACCCAAAATAGCACGATATTTTGTGAGATTTTACAGTAGTTCATAACACTTGTCAAAATAGGCAGAAACCGCTTAAATACGCTATTTAATTTGCTTTTTACCAGTCTTGCGATTGATAAATTAGTTTCCCATCTGTGCTGCAACTTCAGCTGCGAAGTCTTCATTCTTCTTCTCAAGACCTTCTCCTGTCTCAAAACGAACAAACTTCTTAACTGTCATGTTAGCTCCGTTCTCTTTAGCTACCTTCTCTACGTATTTAGCTACTGTAAGGTCGCTGTCCTGAACGTATACCTGATCTAACAGGCAGATTTCTTTCATCTCTTTGTTGAGACGTCCGATAATCATCTTTTCGATAATATTATCCGGTTTGTTTGGATTCTCCTGTTTAGCCTGAGCAAGAAGAATCTCTTTTTCATGCTCTAAGAAAGAAGCATCTACTTCATCACGTGAAGTATATTTTGGAGACATAGCTGCAACCTGCATAGCTACGTTCTTCAGGCATGATCTGATCTCATCGTTAACAACATCTGTCTCAGCTTCTACAAGAACACCGATACGTCCGCCGCCGTGGATATAAGATACTACACAACCATCAGTAACAACTTTCTCAAATCTTCTGATGCTGAGTTTTTCTCCGATTACAGAGATTTTCTCATTTAATGCATCCTGTACTGTCTTAGAAGCGTCTTCATTCCAAGCTTCAGCCATGAATCCATCCATATCAGCAGAATCAGAAGCGATTGCCTGATTAACAACTGCTTTAACGAATCCCTGGAATTCAGCATTCTTAGCAACGAAGTCTGTCTCTGAGTTAACTTCTACGATTGCTGCAGTCTTATCATCTTTGACATCAGCCATAACAATACCTTCTGCTGCGATACGTCCGGCTTTTTTAACAGCCTTAGCTTCGCCGTTCTTTCTCAGGTATTCTACTGCTTCGTCCATGTTTCCATCTGTTTCATTAAGAGCTTTTTTGCAGTCCATCATTCCTGCACCAGTCATTTCTCTTAATTCTTTTACCATCTTAGCTGTAACTGCCATGATTTTATCCTCCAATTATGTTTTTTAAGAATCTTATTCTTCTACTGCTTCTTCAGCTTCTTCAACATACTCTTCTTCGCCTGCAACACCCTGGTTAGCTTCTACTACAGCATCAGCCATCTTAGAAACGATCAGTTTTACAGCACGAATAGCATCGTCATTTCCAGGAATTACATAATCAAGTTCCTCTGGATCACAGTTAGTATCAGCGATACCGATAAGTGGAATTCCAAGAGTGTGTGCTTCCTGAACACAGATTCTTTCCTTCTTAGGATCTACGATAAAAATAGCATCTGGAAGTGTCTTCATGTCTTTGATTCCGCCAAGGTTCTTCTCAAGTTTATCCCATTCTTTCTTTAACTGGATAACTTCTTTCTTAGGCAGTACATCAAATGTTCCGTCTTCTGACATTCTTTCGATATCTTTCAGACGAGCGATTCTGCTCTTGATTGTCTTGAAGTTTGTAAGCATTCCTCCAAGCCATCTTTCATTTACATAGTACATTCCGCAACGTTCAGCTTCTACTTTGATAGCATCCTGAGCCTGCTTCTTAGTACCTACAAAAAGGATTGTTCCACCTTCTGCAGCGATATCAGCTACTGCCTGGTAAGCTTCATCTACTTTACCTACAGATTTCTGAAGGTCAATGATATAGATACCATTTCTCTCTGTGTAGATATAAGGAGCCATCTTAGGGTTCCATCTTCTTGTCTGATGTCCAAAATGAACACCTGCTTCTAAAAGTTGCTTCATTGAAATAACGCTCATGTTTCTTTCCTCCATTGGTTTTTTACTTCCGCATATGTTGTTATACGTCCCCGAAACCGTCCTGTTATCAGGCTTTGGCACCATCGGGACAAGCCTATGCGTGATTTTTTGCGACTTTTTAATATTACCATAAAGGTTGTCTGTTTGCAAGGATTTTCCTTTTATTTTCTGCAATTTTTAGTATAAAAAAAACCGAAGCCAGTTCCCTGATTCCGGTTTTTTGTTTACTTTTCATTATCTACGCACATAAATCATACCAGACTGTACCGGTCCGACTTTTACAACGTCTCCTGTGTGCGGAGCATGAATCATCTGACCATTTCCGATATAAATACCACAATGTGTTGCTGTTGTTACAACATCACCAGGCTGCGGGTTACTTACTCTTGTCCATCCCATGAACGTAAGTGTTGTTCCGAGACGGCTATAGCTTCCTGTCAGACAATAGCTTACAAATCCGGAACAGTCGAAACTGTTTGGTCCGCATGCACCCCATACATAAGGTTTTCCAAGCTGGCTGTACGCTCTGCTTACGATTGAACCTCCATTTGCATTCGTTCCACTCGTCGTAGTACTACTGCTTGAATTGGACGGTTTCGTCGTCGCAGATGCACTTGAATTGCTTGACGAACTACTGCTTGTAGTATTATTTCTGTTGCTTGTTGTATTGTTTCTATTCGATGTTGAAGCCGAATTATTATTGCTTGCTGCTGCCTGCTGTCTTTCCGCTTCTCTTGCTGCTTTTTCCGCTGCCTCTTTTGCCGCTCTTTCTGCTGCTTCTCTGGCTGCTGCTTCTGCTGCTGCCTGAATCTCCGAATCCAGATTAGCAACTTCTGCTGATTTAGAGGTAATCAGGTTATTCAGGTTATCACCCTGTTTTTCATATTCCACCTGTTTACTTTCCAGTTCTTTCTGGTCTTTTTCAAGACTGTCTTTCAGATCGGAAATCTGCTGTTTTGTCTCAACATATTCCTGCAATTGCTTTCTGTCGTAGCTATGTACATTCTGAACATATTCTGCTTTACTGAGAAGATCTGTAAAGTCTTCTGATGTAACCAGCGTCTCAAAAGCTGAATCATTACCGGCTTCATACATATACTTGATACGCTTCTTCATTGCTGCATACTGTTCTTTTTCCTTTTCCTGCGCAACTTCCAAATCGCCCTGTGCTTTTGTAATGTCCTCACCGGTCTGGATCAATTCACTTTCCAGTGTATTGACTTTTCCCATTAATGTTGTCAGCTGCGACTGCAAGGAACTTACTTCGCTCTGCTTTGCAGCTTTTTCCTTCTTCAAATCATCGACAGACGGTGCTGCCAGAACAGGTGTTACAATCATTGAACTTGTCACCACTGCTGTGATCAATCTGATTCCGTGTTTATTCATACTCACTCTTCTTTCTTTTTGTTTTAATTATTGCTTCCCCTCAGGCGCAAGATTATTCTTTCTTCCGCATCTGATTGCTATTATAGCTCAACACAGAGCAAATTGCAACATTTTTTAATACTTTTGTAACAATTACAGGCCGGAATATATGATTCCGACCTGTTCTTTCCTATTATAATTCAGCTTTTTATTTTATGCAAGGAAATTTTTCGCCCATCCTTTTGCTGTACTTTTTCACTACTGGACATACATATTCGTATATCCCATCAAACTGATATCTACAGCTTTTGCAGCCTCGCGCCCTTCACGGATTGCCCACACAACCAGTGACTGTCCTCTGTGCATATCGCCTGCTGTGAAGACATTTTTAACGTTTGTACTATATGCTCCGGCTGCAGTCTTAACATTTGTGCGTTCATTTACTTCTACACCAAATGCTTTGGTCACATAATCCTGACTTCCCAGGAATCCTGCTGCGATCAATACCAGATCTACATCCACCGTGTATTCACTTCCGGCCACCTCTGCCATCATCATACGGCCTGTCTTTTCATCTTTTTTCGGCTCTAATTTCACCAGAACTGCCTTGCAGACTTTACCATTTTTGTCTTTTTTGAATTCTTTGACGGTTGTCTGGTATACACGTGGGTCATGTCCAAATACGGCAGCGGCTTCCTGCTGACCGTAATCTGTCTTGCAGACTCTCGGCCACTCCGGCCAAGGATTCATCTCTGTACGTTCATCCGGAGCTTTCGGCATCATCTCAAGCTGCAGTACACTCTTGGCACCATGTCTCATCGATGTTCCCACACAGTCATTTCCTGTATCTCCTCCACCAATGACCATAACATTTTTTCCTTTTGCGGAAATGTATGTGCCTTCCTTCAGACTCAGGTCATAGGTTCCATCTGCATTCTGTTTTGCATTTTTCCAGAGTGCTTTTGTTGTTGATTTTAAGAAATCTACTGCGAAATAGATGCCTTCGGCTTCTCTTCCTGGTACTTTAATATCTCTTGGATTTGATGCACCGCAGCAAAGTACTATACGGTCAAATTCTTTTAATAATGTAGCTGCTTTCTTATCTTTTCCGATATTACATCCTGTCACAAACTGAACCCCTTCTTCTTCCATGATTGCAATCTTGCGATCAATGAACTGCTTTTCCAGTTTCATATTCGGGATACCATATCGGAGGAGTCCACCGATTTTATCTTCTCTTTCAAAGACAGTCACACTGTGTCCTCTTCTGTTCAGCATATCAGCAGTTGCAAGTCCCGACGGACCGGAACCTACAACTGCAACCTTCTTACCGGTTCTTACCTTTACCGGTTTTGCTGCTGCATAACCTTTTTTGTATGCATTTTCAATAATGCTATATTCATTCGCCTTACTTGAAACTGCATCTCCGTTCAGTCCGCATGTACATGCAGCCTCACAGAGTGCCGGACATACCCTTGATGTAAATTCCGGAAAGTTGTTCGTCTTTTTCAGTCTGTAATATGCTTCTTCCCAGTTTTCCTGAAAGATCAGGTCATTCCATTCCGGTACCAGGTTGTGAAGAGGGCATCCGCTTGCCATTCCCATCAGCATCTGACCGGACTGGCAGAACGGCACGCCACATGCCATACATCTGGCTCCCTGCAGCTCCTGTTCTTCTTTTGACAGAGGTGTATGAAACTCTTTAAAATGCTTAATTCGCTCTTTTGGATCTTCAGCCATCTTATCCTGCCTGTCATAATCCATAAATCCTGTTGCTTTTCCCACGTTTTTGGCCTCCTATCTTCCTTCTTTGATCGCATAAAATGCTTCTGTCTTTGCCTGTTCACTGCTCATACCCTGTTCTTCCATCTGAAGGATGGTTGTCAGCATACGTTCATAATCAATCGGAATAATCTTCTTGAATTTCGGAAGATATTCAGTGAAGTTATCCAGAATCTTCTTACCAAGTTCCGAATTGGTATTGGCAACATGTTCTTCGATCATGCTCTTTAATTCTCCGACATCGATCTTGGTTGTCACATGTTCAATATGAACCATCTCTTTATTGACTCTTGTATAAAGATCATTTTCCATATCCAGTACATAAGCAACTCCACCGCTCATACCGGCTGCGAAGTTCTTACCTGTTCCGCCAAGGACTGCTACGCGTCCGCCTGTCATATATTCACATCCGTGATCTCCTACACCTTCTACAACTGCTGTCGCACCGGAATTACGTACTGCAAAACGTTCTCCCGCCACGCCATTGATGAATACTTTACCGCTGGTTGCCCCGTAAAGTGCCACGTTACCGATGATAATGTTTTCTTCCGCTTTATAGCGTATTCCTTTTGGTGGATATACTACAAGTTTTCCGCCGGAAAGTCCCTTTCCGAAATAGTCATTACTGTCACCGGTCAGTTCCAGTGTCAGTCCTTTCGGAATAAATGCGCCGAAGGACTGTCCGCCGGCACCCTTACAATGTACCACATAGCTGTCTTCGTCCAAACCTTCCGGATATCTTCTCGTAATCTCCGAACCAAAGATTGTACCAAATGTACGGTTCGTATTTGTCACATCTATTTCAATGCTTCTCTTCTGTTTCTTCTCTACCGCCGGGAGCAATTCTCTGACCAGAACTTTTTCATCCAGAGTTTTCTCCAATTCAAAGTCGAAGACTTTCTTCGGATTGAATGTCATCGGTGTCTTTGTGCCTTCATATGGATTATCGAGAATCTGTTCCAGATTCAGTGTGGCTGCACGTTCTGAAGTTGCTACTTCCTTTACTTTTAGAAGATCTGTTCTTCCAACCAGTTCATCCAGTGTACGGACACCGAATCTTGCCATATATTCTCGCAGTTCTTCTGCAATAAAACGCATAAAGTTCACGACATATTCCGGTTTTCCGCGGAAACGTTTTCTCAGTTCCGGATTCTGCGTTGCCACACCGACCGGACAGGTATCCAGATTACATACACGCATCATCACACATCCCATCGTTACCAGCGGTGCAGTTGCAAATCCGAATTCCTCTGCTCCAAGGATCGCTGCGATTGCCACGTCACGACCACTCATCAGCTTACCGTCTGTCTCGATACGGACTCTTTCTCTTAAGCCATTCTGAATCAGTGTCTGATGCGTCTCTGCAAGTCCCAGTTCCCATGGAAGTCCTGCATTATGGATGGAACTTCTTGGTGCTGCCCCGGTTCCTCCGTCATATCCGGAAATCAATATCAGGCCTGCTCCCGCTTTGGCTACACCGGCTGCAACTGTACCGACACCGGCTTCTGATACCAGTTTTACTGTAATTCTCGCATCTTTGTTCGCATTTTTACAATCGTAAATGAGTTGCGCAAGATCCTCGATCGAATAGATATCATGATGCGGCGGTGGTGAGATCAGGCTGACCCCAGGTGTAGAGTGACGTGTCTTTGCAATCCACGGATATACTTTTCCGCCCGGCAGATGTCCGCCTTCTCCCGGTTTTGCCCCCTGCGCCATCTTGATCTGTATTTCCTGTGCACTTACCAGGTATCTGGATGTAACGCCAAATCGTCCGGAAGCTACCTGTTTGATCGCAGAGCATCTGTTCGTATCCAGACGTTCAATCTCCTCTCCACCTTCACCACTGTTGGATTTACCATGCAACTGGTTCATCGCAATTGCCAGTGTCTCATGCGCTTCTTTCGAGATAGAACCATAAGACATTGCTCCTGTCTTGAATCGTTTTACAATCTCGTCGACGCTTTCTACTTCTTCGATTGGAATGCCTTTCTTTGGATAGTTGAATTCTAACTGTCCACGCAGGTTGATGTGTTCTCCTTCCGCATTGACCAGCTCTGTATACTGTTTGAACATACCATAGTCACCGCGTCTGGTAGATTCCTGCAGCATATGGATCGTCTGTGGATTATAAAGATGTCTCTCTCCGCCGCTTTTTAGTTTGTGCTGCCCTACACTGTTCAGTGTCATATCCACTTCCAGTCCGAGCGGATCAAATGCCTGTGAATGACGCGCAATATAATCTGCTGCAATCTCTTCAATTCCGATTCCGCCAATTCTGCTGACAGTATCTGTAAAATATTTATCAATGAATTCCTGTTTTAATCCGATTGCTTCAAATATCTTTGCTCCCTGATAAGACTGGATTGTGGAAATACCCATCTTTGATGCAATCTTTACAATTCCGCTAAGTACCGCTTTGTTATAATCATCTACTGCTGCATAATAGTCTTTCTGAAGCATATCCGTATCGATCAGCTGTTTGATGGATTCGTGTGCAAGATACGGGTTGATCGCACATGCACCATAACCGATCAGTGTTGCGAAGTGATGTACCTCTCTTGGTTCTCCGGTCTCCAGAACGATTCCTACAGAAGTACGTTTCTTTGTGCGCACCAGATGCTGCTGCAGTCCGGAAAGCACCAGGAGCGAAGGCATTGCCACGTGATATTCATCTACACCTCTATCTGAGAGGATCAGAATGTTGGCTCCTTCACGGATAGCTCTGTCAACTTCAATAAACAGATAATCAATTGCCTTTTCAAGGCTCGAATTCTTGTAATAAATGGTCGGAATCTCCGCAACCTTGAATCCATCTTCTTTCATATTTTTAATTTTCAGAAGATCTGTCTCTGTAAGAATTGGATTGTTAACCTTTAACATCTTACAGTTCTCTGCTTTTTCTTCCAGAAGGTTTCCATCTTCACCAATATAAACCGTTGTAGATGTAACGACCTTCTCACGGATTGCATCGATTGGAGGGTTGGTTACCTGTGCAAAACGTTGTTTGAAATATCCAAACAGGTTCTGATGCATGTCAGATAATACCGCAAGCGGCGCATCAATACCCATGGCTGCTGTTCCTTCGGCACCATTCTTCGCCATGTTCAGGATAGAAGTCTTTACTTCTTCATATGAATAGCCGAATGCTTTCTGAAGTCTTCTGCATTCTTCTGCTGTATAAGCTGGAACCTTCTGATTCGGGATCTTCAGATCCTTTAATTCGATCAGATTGTTATCCAGCCACTCACCATAAGGCTGTCTGCTTGCATAAGTTTCTTTTAATTCTTCGTCATCAATGACTTTTCCTTTTTTGATATCTACCAGAAGCATCTTTCCCGGATGCAAACGTTCTTTCACTACAATCTTCTCCGGTGGAATATCCAGTACACCAACTTCCGAAGAAAGGATCAGCATATCATCATCCGTGATATAATACCTCGATGGACGCAGACCATTTCTGTCAAGCACGGCTCCCATGCAGTCACCATCACTGAACAGGATAGACGCCGGACCATCCCATGGTTCCATCATAGTTGCATAATACTGATAGAAATCTTTCTTTTTCTGGGAAAGGTTTCTGTTATTTGCCCACGGTTCCGGAATTGCGATCATAACTGCCAGTGGAAGATCCATACCACTCATAACCATGAATTCAATTGCATTATCCAGCATTGCCGAATCAGAACCGCTACTGTTGATTGCAGGAAGCACTTCATGAAGTTTTCCTTTCATACACTCGGATTCCATATTTTCTTCTCTGGCACGCATCTTATCCGTATTGCCGCGGATCGTGTTGATCTCGCCATTATGCACAATAAAACGGTTCGGATGCGCTCTCTCCCAGCTTGGATTCGTGTTCGTACTGAATCTGGAGTGAACCAGTGCGATTGCGGAATCATAATCCGGATCCTGCAGATCAGGGAAGAACAGCCTGAGCTGATCTACCAGAAACATTCCTTTATAAGCGATGGTACGGCTGGAAAGTGATGCCACATATGTATCATCTGCACTCTGCTCAAATACGCGCCTTACAATATACAGTTTACGGTCAAAGTCAACCCCCTGCTCTACCTTCTTAGGTCTTTCAATAAATCCCTGCATAATACATGGCATACATTCGACCGCTCTGCTTCCAAGTACATCTGCCTTCACCGGAACTTCTCTCCATCCAAGGAAATTCATTCCTTCTTTTTTGACGATCACTTCGAATATCTTCTTTGCCTGATTTCTCTTTAATTCGTCCTGTGGAAAGAAGAACATTCCCACTCCGTAATCTCTTTCAGAACGTAAAAAGATGCCGAGAGGTTTACAGACTTTAGAGAAGAATCTGTGAGAAACTTGTAATAAGATTCCAACTCCATCACCTGTCTTACCTTCGGCATCCTTGCCAGCTCTATGTTCAAGATTTTCAACGATTTTCAATGCATTTGCCACTGTATCGTGACTTTTCTGTCCTTTGATATTAACGATCGCACCGATTCCACAGTTATCATGTTCAAATTCGGAACGATACAGTCCACGTTGCTGGACTACATTTCCTTCTTTCATACATCTGTTCCTTTCTTTTGTTTTTTCCTACTATATCACAAGGCTTTACTGTTGTAAAGATAAAAATTATTTTGAGTTGTCAGATTATTTGACTTTTTATATTTCAACTCAAAAAGAATCTGACAACTTACATTGCCAGATTCTCGTTTTCTTTCTTCTTTGTTGGTTTTTCTTCAATGCGCTGGATTATAACAAACATTGTTGATGCAACTGCTGCACAAACAACTGTAATGATACCGATCCGGATATTATCTTTCAGCATCCAGTTATAGAGTCCATATCTGGTAGCCAGCACAGATAACAGATTCATTGACATATGTGCTGCCACCGGTGCTTTCAATGAACCATATTTTTCATACACATATGCCAGCATCATCCCCAGGGCAAATCCATAGAGCATCTGCACCAGATTCACATGCAATATGCCAAATACGACGGATGAATAGACCATCGCATACACAAATGAGCTTTCCCTTTCCATCCTTCTGAAGAACAATCCTCTGAATACATATTCTTCACAGATGGGTACCAGCACTGCCAGACACACGATCTGTATTGCAAGCGGTGCCGAATACATCGCATTCATAGTTGCCTTATAATTTGCATCTATCACTGACAGATTTCCAATGATGATCAGGTTATTCAGCCCCAAACTCATGGCAAGTGCCATAATGATCACTGCCGGATATTGCCACAACGGCGCTTTCTTATCCTGTACGATACCGGCTGTCTTCTCTTTCTTTCTGTCCCCGTGATACATAAGTGCCATAACAGGGATTGTAACAAGTGCCGACAGACCTTCTACCCATGTCGTATAGTCGATATACTTATTCAACATCTTTTCATAAAAGGCCATCAGCTTATTCTGATCAGACATCAACGCCTCTAATGCTGCCTGCGTCTGATAGTGTGTCTTCATATATGCCATCATCATGGCTGCCATGACTGCCATACCTACGCCGATTCCGATCCCCCATTTGATCAGGAGCGGTCCCCACATCTTCCAGAAACGTTTTCCCGGTGTCTCAACTGGTTTTCTTTCCTGTTCCTGGTGATAATGGTATCCCGGCTGGTCGTGTCCGTTCTGCCATTCTTCCATAGTTATCCTCACTTTCATCTGTTGCTTCGTATCATATACTGTTCTATTCTACTTCTACGTGAGGAAAGTTGCAATTAAAAAAATATAAACTTTTTTACAATTTGATCTTTACGACATCGACATCCAGATTCCATAAAAACTTATCCAGATCTTTGAACGATATGAATACTGTTGCTGTATTTTCCAACGGATGGATTCCCATACTTTTACATCTGCTTAAATTTTTATCGATGAAAAATTCTACCGCATGCTCGGTATCATTCATCAGCGCAAACGGAGTTACGCTCCCCTGCTTTACGCCAAGATATTTCTCCAGGCGTTCTTCGGATGCAAAGCTTAGATTTCCTGCTCCAAGCTGTCTTCCGAGCGTCTTTAAGTCTACTTTTGTCTTCTCATCTGCTGTGATCAGGAAGTGTCTCTTTCCTTTGGAATCTCTCAGGAATAAGTTCTTGCATAAAGTTCCTTTTTCCGGGAGTCCCAGCCGGTCCATATCCTCCATCGTATGTACGGGTTCATGCTCTACCACCTCGTACTTAATTCCCATCTTGTTTAACGCATCATATACACGCTGTTTCTGGTCTTCCATGCTGTTTCTCCTTTCTAATTCGGGTAATGTACTACGATATTCGCAGTCACCGTTCCCTTTCCTGTGTTCTTATACACATAATCATCAAAAGCATTATACGAAGCCGCATCGCCGGCTCTCAATACATATTCCTGGTCTTTAAAAATCAGTGTCAGTTCACCGGAATACACGGTAATGAATTCTCTCGTACCATTCATCTGACGATTCGCCTGCATCATTCCGTTCTCATCAAATTCCAGGTCAAAGATTTCAAAATCCTGTCCCTCCCGGAAACTGAAGATCGGATAAAGACGGTATCTTCCATCATCCCCCGCCAAAGGTTCTACTTCTTTCTTCCCGGTTTCAAAGAATGGCTGTGGTTTGTCTGCGGTAAATGCAGTAACCGGTACCTTTAATCCCAATGCCAGTTTATACACTGTTGATATCGTAGGATTGACTTCTCCTCTTTCCAGCTGACTCAACATACTTTTGCTGATTGTGGTAAGGGATGACACCTGTTCCAGACTCAGTCCTTTTCCTTTCCTGATATCTTTCAGATTTTCTGCGATCAACTCATTCAAATGATCCAATTCATGCCCCTCCCTTTTTCAAAATTCCTGTATATAGAATTTTTATCTATTATATTGCATACGTTTTCAAAAGTAAAGGATTTCTTCTACAGCTGCTTCATAGCGGTCCAGTTTCTCTGCCTTCCGGATCTTTTTTAACTGTTTTTCTTTATCCGGGAACAAAGTTCCAAGATAACACCAGAGTTCTTTCATCTTGAACAACACATTCTTATCCCCACTGCTTACCTCCTGGTAATCCTGAAAAATCTGGTCATGGAATGCCCTTAATTTCTTCACATCAATTCTCCCGCCACCGGATTCGATAATATCTGTCAGTTCCGGATTCCTCAGGATTCCACGCCCCAACATAACACAGGATATCTCCGGAAACCGTTTTTTTAACCTTTCCATATCCTCAACTGTAAAGATATCGCCGTTATAACACAATGGATGCCTGCATTCTTTCACTGCGTCCGCAAATGCATCCAGATCTGGATGGCCTTTATAAAACTGTTGCTGCACCCTGGGATGCACGATCAGTTCTTCCACCGGATATTTATTATAAATATCCAGAAGCTGTCCCCACTCATCGGCGTCATATTTTCCGATTCTTGTCTTAATAGAGATCTTTACATCCGCTTTCGCATAGATCTCATCCAGGAACCGTTCCAACTTCTCTGTATGGATCAGGAATCCGGATCCCCGCCCTTTCGATACTACGGTCTTCGACGGGCATCCAAGATTCAGGTTCACCTCGTCATATCCATACATCTTTAACTTTTCTACTGTATCCAAAAAACCTTTTGCATCATTTGCCAGGATCTGCGGCACCAGATACATGTCCGGATTGTGTTCCGGCAAAATATCATTCTTCTCCCGTGTATTAAAATCCTTTTTGGTATGCGGCACCAGAAACGGTGTGAAATATTTCTCCATCGGACGGTAATGTGTGTGATATGCCCTCCGGTATATGTAAGTTGTGATTCCTTCCAATGGCGCAAGATAGTACTTCACCTTTATGTCCTCCTGATTGTCTTCCTATTATTGCTCTGTCCGATCTCACAGACCGTCAGCACGCAGTCTTTCACCCGGAATTTGATTTCGTATCCGGCATATTCCATTCCATACACCCTGTCCGGGTCATTCTGATAAGATGGTCTCGGATCACCGGCAAGAATCTGCCTCACACATTCCCTGTGCTCCTCCGGCAGTTTTGACAGATAGATTTCCGGAATCTCTACCTCTAATGCATAATTCTTTACCACATCAGCGAATCCGCCTCTGGCATCCGGTACACAATCCGCATATGGAAGATATGGTTTGATATCGAAGATTGGTGTTCCATCCATCAGATCTGCCCCTTCCACTTCAATAACCATTCCTTTTTCCGGATACTTTTTAATTCCGGTCAGCTTCACACAGGATAATCCGATCGGATTCGGACGGAACGGTGATCTGGTTGCAAACACACCGCACCGTTTATTCCCCCCAAGCCGCGGCGGACGCACGGTCGGACTCCAGCCTGTTCTGACAGCCTCTGAAAACTCCCAGATCAGCCACAGATGTGAACATTCTTCGAGTCCTTTTAGTGCCTCTTCTTTGCGGTATTCCGGTTCGAATACAATAGTTCCTTTCGTATTCACAAGTCCCGACTGTCTCGGAATCCCGAATTTTGTCGGAAAGTCTGTTTGGATTTTTGCTATATATTTCAGTGCATTCAAATATGTTCGCTCCTTGTTTCCCCCAGATACTCTTTTAATCTGGCAATTTCATCTTTGTGTCCGGCATCATCAAGCGGTGTCTCCAGATAGAATGGAAGATCTTTTAGCTTTGGATGACGCATCACATTCAGAAGAGCTTCCAGTCCGATCTCTCCACCTCCGATCACTGCATGACGGTCCTTTCTGGAATCAAACGGC
>ERZ772819.2103-NODE-2103-length-15351-cov-12.067076_pt1 | contig 15351 bp, 14 predicted proteins | sample MGYA00580860_ERZ772819 | MGnify/ENA primary metagenome ERZ772819 (study PRJEB29015, sample SAMEA2737683) | human gut metagenome | biome: human gut; feature: human-associated habitat; material: faeces | place: China | collected 2012 ...
AATTAACGTTTTGAGAACTGGCTAGCTTTACGAGCTTTCTTAAGACCTGGTTTGACAAAACTTCATTTTATATACTTTTAAAAGACTCCATACCAATCCCTAGCAAGAAACTACCTCTTATTTATTTCAAAAACTATGAATAAGTTTAATCGAAACAGGGGAATTAATTTAAACATCTTCTTCGCAATTACAATTTACTAATAGTTTTCTTTCAATTATAGTATATAATAGAAGAAAATGGAGGTTCACAATGATAAAAGATGCTATCCTATCTGAAGATAGAAAATACCGTTACATACTTTCCCGTACTTGGGATGAGACAAAACCTACTGTTCTATTTATTGGATTAAATCCGTCTACTGCTGATGAAAACGAAGATGATCCAACAATAAGAAGATGTATCAACTTCGCAAAGAGTTGGGGGTACGGTGGTCTGATTATGGCAAATCTTTTCGCATTTAGAACAACTAATCCTCAAGGACTATATTCAGAGAAAAATCCTGTCGGAAGCGAAAATGATTATTATATCAAAAAATTCGCAAACAAATCTGAGAAGATTATCGCTTGCTGGGGGAATCATGGTTGTTTCAATAACCGTTCTCAGATAGTTTATGAATTAGTCGATTCATTACATTGTTTAGATACCAATAAAAGTGGGGAACCCAAGCATCCCTTATACATTCGGAGTGATGCAAAACCTAAACCATACATAAGATAAACATTCCTAAAAAGACCTATTCCCCTGAAAGTTGATAGTTTAGGATGATGAACATGCAAAACTTATTCCAAGAATTTTTTAGGCTTGTTATCATCATAAATACTGATTTTAAGGGATTTAACTACTAGTAAACTTAACAACTTCTATATATTTTACACTATATAGGACAGTAAATGGACAGTGACAGCATAATTGAAGAGTGAACAAAAAGAGGTATAAAAATACCTCTTTTTTGCATAACTATCTATTTTTGGAACTTAGTTGAAACAATATTGTCTAGCCTTCCATAATATTTGTATTTATTTATACGAACATTATCAAGGTTATATATTATCATATAATTTTGATTTTATATGATATCACTAATTTCTCGAGCTGTTACACCAGTTTGATAATGTTTGATAACCATCTCTTCCAAGTGGTCATCACGACACCCATAAGCAGATATCAAAGCTGGACTAAAGTTTCCATTACGATCTCTTGGGATGCTTAACTGAACAGTTCCCATATTTGGTTTCAAGTTTCCGTGAATACGTTCCGTTACGACTATTGCCGGTAAGATATCCAGCTTTATCATAAGGTTCATACCCTAAAAAAGCCGACAATTCTGCTTAAAGCAGATCATTCATAGCTGTTTCAAGAGAAGAACGGAAAAATTCATCAATATCTTGCTTTTAGGCCAAGAAGTTAAGTAATTCTGTAGTAAACTGAGTCATAGGAATAAATCTCTTTCTAGTAATGTTTCGCAACTCTACTATAACGGATTTATTCCTTTTTGAATTTACACAACTTATTTTACACTACCCTCTTAATCCTTAACAGACAACATTTTATATGTTTAATAATTAACAATAAATCCTAATCATTTATACTTCCTTTTACTGATTATCTTTCGATGATATAAAATAGTACTATTGTCTTTTTTATTATTAATCTGTTTATTCTTCAATTCCAGTATCCACGATAATAAGATAGGTATTAAAATCGAACTCGATATAAATTCTAATACAGCCGTACTAGATTCATTTATTTTCACAATTGAATCTATTCTATTGAATAAAACCAAAAATATTATAGAAAAAATAAAAGCTAATCGAAAAACAATTATTAATACTTTTCTATGTGACAATCCTAAAATAACTAACGTTATCTTTCTTATTAACATAGCAACTCTATATATTATCAGGACTATAAGAAAAAGTATATTGATAATAAATCTATAGACAAAATATCCCAATAATACTATGACATCCAAGAATACTAGTATAGTTAGTAAATAAAAAATTTTCGAACTATTACTTTTTCTTTTTTTTATAATATTGACTGAAAAAAGCTCCTCTACTTTAGAGTTGTGATACAGGTGATCAATGTAATTAAATATGATCATTAGTTTTTCTAGACAAAGATATTTTACTACATGTTTAAATATATTCAACAAAAAACTAAGCAGCTCAAATATCAAAAGAAACGAGAGAAATAAATAAACTACCGAAATAGAAAATAAAACAATTAACAAAAGAAAATCAGCTATATTATTGTTTGTAATAGTTTGAATATATATAATAAGGCTCTCTGGAATCTTATATTGAGATATTAAATAAACAAAACCAATCATAGACAAAAGTGACTGCCATTCTGAATAAGAGAGCACACCATCCCTATAATTTTTCAACACTTTCCTTAAAGCTCTAGAATGATATAAATTATCATTAACTATTTGTAACGACCATGAAAGATATATACAAGTTAAAAAAATCTTATTCTTCATCAATATAAGCCAAAAAATTATCAATAAAGAAAATATGATAGCTAGAAGCCATACGATGCCCTTTAACTTAGTTTCTATTTTATATTGCTGAGTCATTTTAGGACTCGCATAATCAATTTTCGATGTTTTTAAACGCGTCTTGATTAAAATAGGTATGATACCAATGATTGAAAAAGTGAATAATTGTTTTATAAATATATAATATTGCATTAGTAATCCATTCTATTTACTGATACTGTCAATAATTATCTGTAAACACTCAAGTAGAGTTACGGAGTGTTAATCAAATAAGCTTTCAAGTGGGTCAGAACATTGACCAAACCCTTTATGGATTCGTTGACTTTGCTTGAAATTATAATCTTCAAACAAACTAACTAAATAACGTTCTAGAGCCTCCTCGTTAGGGAAAAGAACCTTCTTTTTCGTTTGACAGTTTATTTCTTTGTTGAGAGCTTTAATAAACTTTGTCGAATAAGTGCTGTGCCAAATCTAGTAGGAAAGCTTAAAAAAGTTAAAAGATTATCCGTATTCTCCATACTTTTGCGACTATTACCAGAATTGTAGCCTACTTTACCGTAAGGCTCATACCCTAAAAAAACTGATAACTCTGCTTGAAGCAAGTCGTTCATAGCTGTTTCAAGAGAAGAAAGGATAAATTCATCAATATCTTGCTTTTGAGGTAGGAGTTAAGTAGTTCTGTGGTAAACTGAGTTATAGGAATAAATCTCTTTCTAGTAATGTTTCGCAACTCTACTATAACGGATTTATTCCTTTTTGAGTTTCCACAACTTGTTTTACACTACCATTTTAATTTAATTAGTATTTAATATTTAACTAGAATTATAAAGTTGGATAAAATTAACATTGATAAATTATAGACTAAAACTACTAATTATGCTCTAGTTGTTTTTACCTAGTAATAATTTTTGGTATAATAATTCTAACAAAAATAGAAAAGGGATACATGATGATTAATCCTAGCAACAACGAAATTAAACGTGGTACTGTAAATACCATCTTGCAAGAAATATTCGAAAATTTAAATCCAACCAAAAGTAATTGTTCTGAAAAACAGGATAAAAAACAACAAGGTAATATAATTAAAGATGAAGTAGATGAATTTCAAATACCAAATTTATATTTCCGAGGTGAAAGCAGCCATTTTCCTTTACGAACCCCTTCCCTGTACCTTGAAGAGAATCTTACAAAAAAAGGAAGTGAATATTACTACAGAGTTCTACTTAGTGAATTAGGTCGAGAAGACTACCAAGAAAATACTTCTTTAGTTCGTTTAATTTCGGAATTGCAACATTATGGTGCAAAAACTAGAATGCTTGATGTTACTAAAAACCCATTAATAGCTCTATACTTTGCTGTAGAGAAGGATGATAACAAGCCTGGCTATATTTATATTTATTCAAACGGTAAAGAGAATGAAAAGTTTGATACAGGTCATACAATTGCTATCAAATCTGCTTTAAACTTTATGCCTCAAAAAATTATAAATGAATTTCTAGATTCAGTTTACCATTTAAAAGAAGAATTTAAAGATGAAACTGATTACCAGAATCTTAGTATTGATGATTTAGAGAATATTCTAAAAAAAGATAAAAATGATCACTACAATAGTATAAAATCATTTATTGACTTGTTGAATCAGAGGGCTCGAGTTAGAGAAACTCTAAATATGCCATTTAAAATTTATGAAGATTTAAATAAAGCTCATATTGTCATCCCTTCTAAGACAACTGATAGAATTAGGCAACAACAAGGTGCTTTCATTTATCCGAAGTTTGTTAGTACGACTAATAAAAATTATGGAAAAATTAAAGATGAAATTTCCAATTCAATAGATGAACTAGCTGTCACTCTTAAATCGTCTAAATATCAAAAAAATTCTGATGAAAGAATAGAATATTCTGTGATTAGGATTGACGGTGGATATAAAGAAACAATTCGTAAGCAATTGGAAATACTTGGTATAACAGATGGTTTTGTTTATCCTGATATTAATCATCAATCAGAAGCATTATTAAAAGTGTTAAAAAGTGTTGATAGTGATTAGATAAAAACTGATACTGTCAAAAATTATTTGATTAACACTCAAGCAGAATTACGGAGTATTAATCAAATAAGCTTTCAAGTATGTCAGAACATTAGCCAACCCCTTATGGATTCGTTGACTTTGCTTGAAATTATAATCTTCAAACATACTAACTAAATAACGTTCCATAGCTTCCTCGTTAGGGAAAAGAACCTTCTTTTTCGTTTGGCGTTTGATTTCTTTGTTGAGAGACTCAATGAGGTTTATCGAATAAATGTTGTGCCAAATCTGGTAGGGAAACTGATAAAAAGTTAAAAGATTATCCGTATTCGCCAGATTTTCCATTACGATCTCTTGGAATGCTTAACTGAACAGTCCCATATTTGGTTTCAAATTTCCGTGAATACATTCCATTGCGACTATTACCAGAATTATAGCATACTTTATTGTATAGCTCATACCCTAAAAAGGCCGATAACTCTGCTTTAGAAGAAAGCCGTTCATAGCTGTTTCAAGAGAAGAAAGGAAAAATTCATCAGTATCTTGCTTTTGGGCTAGGAGTTATGTATTTCTGTGATAAACTGAGTCATAGGAATAAATCCGTTATAGTAATGTTTCGCAATTCTACTATAACGGATTTATTCCTTTTTGTGTTTAATTAACTATTCCGTTCAATCCTTAATCATCCTTGTGAATTGACTCTATATAAGTATAAAATTGATGTTTCAAATAACTAAGAGGCGTATTTTTAAACCGTTCAGCATCACAAGATTTCATTTCACCAAATATTAAATCCTCTACCGAAGTATAAATGTTATTTAAGTCTTCTTCCAAGATTTTAGATAAATGTTCCTCATAAAGTTTTGAATATTCTTCTCTTTTTTTAGCAATGTGAGTCAATTCATCCTTATGAATTTTATAAGCCTCTCGAAGACCCAATATCTCTATATCGTTTTCAACTTCTTGATTTGAGAATACTAAATTAGGTTCCCAGGACTCTTCATTTAATTCAAATTCAAACTTAAAATCTGAACTTAAATCTGTTTCTCTGAAAGGTGAGACTTGCAAATCATCGGTGCGCTTTTTTGTATTACAAATTGCACAACATGGAATCAGATTATATAAACATATAGCAAAGAATGGATACTTACTCCTTGGAAAAAAATGATCCAAGTGTCCTCCAGGAAATTTACAATTTCTCTCATTTATATAGTCCCTATTACAGTATGGACAAACGTGCACTTTCCCTAATATTTCCAAATTCAGTTTTACATTATTCTGGTTTTTTTTTATCCTACTATCATAGTAATTATGTATGCTGATGAAAATCTTTACCTCTTTTTTTAATGAGTCAATTTCTTGTTTTGATTTTTCATCTTTTTCTTTTTTATTTATTTTGTTTTGAAGATTTTTCCAATCTCCCCACATTCCCGAACTATTCGTTTCTAAATCTCTAACACAATTTTGAAGACGTTCATGACTTGCTAATATCAAGTCTCTAAACGTAGAAAATTTATTGTTACTACTCAAAGACTCATTAAGCTTCACAAGTAAATTTTCTTGAAATTTGAGATCGATATTTATTCTTTCCAAGTACAAGGCTTCAAACTTAGGACTGTACTTCTTCAAAAAAACTGTCATGATTCTTCATTCCCTTCCAACTCTGATAGCTTTTTTTTATAAAAACGAATCAATTCGTCTTTATCAGTATTTTGAAACTCTTCCAATTTATGTAAGAAGTGATTTCTCACAATAGGTTCGCCAATTAGCTTGATTGCTTTTTTAAACTGATCAGTACTATTTTCTTCGATATTCACAAAATATTTTTCTAAAAATTTAGGAATATTATCGTGAATTTTACCAGGACTGAAAACTTTAGCAATATCTTTAATATAGTTAGTCGAGAATTCTCCTTGTACATTATCAAGTATGAATGAAGAATTAAACAAATCATAAATATTCTGAGCAAATGTTTCTTTGTTTTCATCATTCGGACTCAAATAAATAATATCACTTTTAGGGACGTCCGATAGAAGAATAGGAGAGTGAGTTGTAACTATTAACTGAGCATTTTTTGAAAAAAGATCTGAAAGTAATGGTCGAATTTTACTAATCCATAACCTTTGCCACTCAGGATGAAGTCCTAGATCAACCTCGTCAATTAATAAGATTATGTCTTTCTCATTATCTAAATTAGGAATTATACTTGAGGTTCTACCCAATAAATTTAATAAAGAGATCTCTCCTGAACTCAATCCCTTCCACCTTAGCTCAAACAAATTATAGATTTCAGGAATAACATTAATAGCATCACTATGAAATTTATTAATAAGATCTTTCAATAATTGTCTCTTTTCGGGATCTTCAAAATTAAAAGAAACCTCACTATTAAAAAGTCCATTTTGTAAAAAATAAGAATACTCTTCAGCGATTATCTCCCCCAAAATCTTCTTACCTTCAATTATTACTTCTCCTAGCTCTTCAAAAGAAAAATTAAACTGATTTTCTCCTTCTTTCTTAAAAATTACGTTCGTAATCTCTTTATAATTTTCCTCCCCTAAGAAATCCAATATTATAACTATTGCCTTATACATAAATGCCTTTTCAAGGGTACTTGTTTGTCTAACTTGTTTCAAAAGATTGCCAATATAATTCTTTTGTCTAGAGGTAAAGTAGTTATTACCATAACTATTAATCGTTTGACCAAATGATGATAGGCCAAAAACAACTGATTTCCCTGCACTTCGGATAATTCTTTGTTTTCTTTCCTCAAACTCTGAATAAAATAAATCATCAAAATGATCGATTGAATAGTCGATTTGTTTTATCATATCTATGCGATGTAATTGATCTAATGTCATCGATTGCAGATATGCACTCGTAGAAATATCATTGTCCTTCCTTATTTTACTTTCACATATTTCGATTGAAGACGAATATTTGATTACTTGAGTACTCTCTAGTATTTCAGATTTTCCTATATGTTTTACTTTTTGGGAAAATTCCCCAGTAACACTACCAAATCTTACATAGTCATCATCTCCTCTCCTGAAAATATAGGTATCTTTTGTCTTATTATTTAAAGAGAAGATCTCATTTAATAAAAAGGTTTTTCCTTCATTGTTTTTACCTACTATACACTTAAATGATTTAAAACCACCATTTTTCATAGTTAAATAATTTTTACGAAAAGTAAATTTACCATCTACCTCTTTTTCTAAAGTTATCATAGAAGAAAAATTCAGAATTGTCCCATTATTCCTGATTATCGCTATCAATTCCATCATAAACCTCCAAAATACACTCCGCATGACTTTTTATTACATATCTTTCAAACTCTTCTTCAACTTTATCGCTAGAAAAATCAGAAAACATAGCACCTTGAATATTTTCTTTTGTTTTTCTACCTATGATTTGACTAAAACCATATTTTGGGTAATTATCAACTTTTTTCGTTCCCTCATAAAGCGCCTTAATATGTTTTATCTGTCCCAAATTTCTTCCGAATTCATTTTTCTCAATGAATCCTTCTAGTGTTTTTTTCCCTTCGTAATTGTTGTTGGGATCTGGAATAAAAATCTTAATAACTTTCTTCAATAGTATCTTATTTTCCCACCTACGTCCGGCCCACAAATCCAATCTGTTATATGGATCCTCTATAACTTTATGTACCACCGCCTTATAAATTGCGGCACATCCATATGTTATAAATACTGGCGTTCCTTCTTTTAGTGCTATGCCTTTTAACTTTTTATTATCTTTTGAATAACCCCAAACAGAATAAGATGCCTGAGAACCCTCAATATCATTGATTATGTTTATGTAATTGTTGCTTAAATCCTGATCTTTATGTACACGATGTAGTTCTTCAATTAAATATCTAACTATCCTTTTTGTAGGTATCGGGTTTTCGATAGTATTTGTAAAAAAATTTGCAATACCATTTCCACCCGGTAAAACTAATACTTTATCTTCGTTATTTTTCATAAATCTCCTTTTTACTCGACTTTCATTTACCTTGTTAATTTTACAAGTTTATAACTACAGAAATTACTTACAATTTACTCCTTCCCAATCCGAAAACAAATTCACACTCACTTTCCATAAGCAACACCACCCTAAAATTAAGCAGAATAAATAAACCTTAAAAAGCACAACATGATGCTGTGCTATTCCAGTCTGGTATCAGTTATTAAAATCATGAAAATAGATTCTTCTCTCTACAAATTGAAAAAAACTACTAATTTGAAATACTCTTACGTGAATTTGATAATTTACACATTCAATAGAGAATCGATATTAAGCATAGTTATTATTATCAGTATGACTCCACATCTACATGAATCCATTAATGGCAAATACAATAACTTTCCCTTACTCAGCTACACACAGCAACTATAGTTTATATAGTACTCTCTTTGCCCAAAAAAATCTAGCTTTTTTTCAATCTTCAAAATAATCAAAAAATATTGTAAACCTATCCCTGTATCTTAACTATATTCGTAAGATATATTCTCTTCAACAATTTTTTCATTATAATCCTATATTTTTGATAAAACTGAACTAAAATATCTTCAATTATTTAAGTATTTTTTCTTCTAACACAATTGAGATATTTATTCCTAATTTTGTTTTAATTCCTCAGTTCTAGACTTCCAATATTCCCTCAAATCCTGATCTTCTATAAACAAACGTATTCCATATATACCTCTAGTCAACAAAGTGTAATAACAATTCTGTATATACTTTTTAAGTGCTTTCTTGTCTTTTGCTATCCCAGACTTACCTCTTTTATCTTTATAATTTTTGGGATTTATATCAATTTCACCATTAGTGATCTTAATATCATTACCTAGGATAACAGCAACATAGTCAAAATCATAACCTTGTACTGAATGAATTGCCCCTACTTCCATGCCTACCTCATCTTTTGTTGCCCATGTTTGGTAGCCATTGTTCCAAATCATATCCAATTCAGGCCAAGCCTTTTTTATGATTTTTCTATTTTTAGTACCCTTCTTTCCATTATATTCATCCTCTCTAGAATATCCCGCTAAAATCCTAGATTTCTTAAACGGAAATTTTTCCTCTTTATCTTTTATATACTTTGTAATATCCTCCCACTCATCAACTAAACCATAATATTTATAATTTAAAAAATCTGTATTTGTAGGTTTATCCTTTGAAATTTGTAACATATATTTTATAAAGTCAACAAAATTTTTGGCGTAATTTTGATTATATGTATTAAAATTACTAGTAATCTTAATTCGGTATTGACTATTTAATCTTTCATCATATATTTTATCCGCCTGTGGAAAATTATAAATGCGGTTATATCTATTTTTATCACCAATTCTCTCTATATCAGTTGGCCTAATTGTTTGACTATCATCATAAAAGAGTATAGTTTTTTTAGTACTCTCTAAAATTAGATTTAAAGTATTTTCCTTTTGTTTAGATTCCAAATATTCTCTATGATCTATAGGAAAAATACTCTTTGAATATTTTAATAGCCTTTGGGCTTCGTCAACTAGTATATAATCAAATCTTCCCTTCTCAGCCTCCTTTAATATTTCCATCCATGTGCCAATATATAAACCAAATTCCTTTGGATCATTCTCATAGACATCGAAAATTTTACTTATAATTCTTTTCATATTGGACTTTAAACAAACCCCAATTTTTATATTTTTTTCCCCTACATCTTTTTGTATATTTTTTCCAAGTAACTTAGCTATAGTATGGTTCAATAAAACAGTCTTACCGGTCCCAGCCCCTCCCCGAACAATATACAAATCATGATGATTCTCTGCACACAATTCTTCGAATATTTTGCGCTGTTGCTCACCTAATTCATAAAAAGGACTGTTTCGAAATAAAATTGCTTTTAATATATCTGTTTCACAATATTTGACTTCTAAAAGTTTCTCATCAGTTAGACAGCTAATAATTTTACTTATTACCTTATCTATAACCTCTCTTTTAGTCTGGAAATAATCTGATTTATTCCCAATTGGGCTATTTAAAACATCAAAAGTATAGAAATTACTCCACTCTTTAAAAATTTTAATCAAGGAATTTTCTATATAGTTTAAATTACCTGAAATATTGTCTCCATAAAATATTAATAAAGTGCCTCCTCCAAAATAATTAAGATATTTGCTTTTTTCCTCTTTCTGTTCACCCAAATGTTCATTATGACGCCTTAGCAAATTATTAGTCTGTCCAATATAATAGGTGTTTAAGTCCTTACTGCAATATATATATATTGCAGAAACATCATTTAAAGCACTTACTTCATCACTAGGAATATCAACAAATTCCAAACTATCAGAATCTAGTTCTGTAATAAAATATCTTAACTTTTCTTTTTCTAATTCAAAATACCATTCATCTCTCATATGAGACCCCCATCTATTATTTTGTACTACTCATAATCATTTTTATTTTGATAACATTCAAATATTCCTTACTTAATGCATTTAACATTTGTAATAAATACTTATTGATATTACTATAACTAGAGAACTTTAGGTATTACCTTATATTGTATTGGCTCATAATCTAGATTTTCATGTGGATCAGTTATTATGTAATAATCCCAATCTCCATTATCATTTCTAAATAATCTGTATATAGCATAATCTTTACCTTTTTCCTTTGCTACCCTTTTTTCATTAGCAGATAGATAAAAAGGAGTATTTATTCTACCTATTGTCGATTTTACTTCAATATGTAATGGTTTGACTTCTTTTGATTCTTCATCAAAATAAACAGATTTAATATCGTATCCCAAACCATCCCCTTCATCTAATGCCACATGAACAATATCACTAACATAGTCTTTTAATCTAACATCATTCTTGGCACGTTCAATTTCAAGATTTAGAACTAATTTTTCTGCTTCTAGTCCCTGTTTAGTATTTCGTGCTAACTCTTTGATATAGTCCTTTTGTACTACTTTAGAATCAGACTTAGTTGTACTAAAAGATAAACCTGTTGGAATAGAAACCTGATTGCCCAATTTATTTAGTCTAATTCCTTTTTTTATAATTTTTACTTCTAGATCCTCTAATGGCACATTCTCTAATATGCTGTTATTAAAGTCATCAAAAGTACTTGAAGATATTAATCCTCTTAACTCGGTAAACATCATTTTTAGATACTCTAAATCCTTTAGTAACTTATCATTAGTAATATTTGAAATTTGATCAGTACTATAAAATTTACTACAGATATTGCCTAACTCATAACCTTCTGGTAATCGTCCCTTACTTTTAGCTCTTAAGTCAATAGGATCTACTGTAAAACCAGGATTATTTTTATTAGATAAAAAATTTAAATGAGCGTGCCAATATTTACTAACTTTTTCAATTTTTTTCTTTGCTTCCTTTGGTTTAAATAATTTCGTAAAATTCGTATAGCCCTGATTCAAAGATACATATACCCCAGAACCATCAGCTCTAAAAAGATAAACAATATAATATCCTTTTTGTGCTGAAATACTTAAATCTTTATAAAATACTGCAAGCCAAGGAATTTCTGCCCAATTCCCCTGACCACAAGAAGAATGAATCTTGTACTCGTCTCTAGAAAACAAATAATCCGGAATCGTAGCATCCGCACTTTCTCTTATAAACTTTGAAAATTCATTATCTTTAAAAGGCAGAGATTTTTGATCTTGGTATTCTAGTAGTATTTTTTGTAGATAATCATGTAAATTTGTATTCAACGTATTCAAATCATTGCCCCCTTATTAATATACTTAACTTTAATAAAACTATTTTATTTCGAATAAGAAAAGCTGTTATCAAATAGTTACTAACCAAATAATAACGAAATCGTTTTCCACAGTTATTATATCACACACTTAATAATGCTATAATAATAATCGAGGTGAACAAATATGGATAATTTAATAAAACAAATAAATTAATTTCGTGATGATAGAAATTGGAGACAATTTCATAATGAAAAAGATCTAGCCATTTCTATTTCTTTAGAGGCTAGTGAACTTCTTGAGCTTTTTCAATGGAAAACCTCTGATGTTGCAGTTAAAAAAAATCTAGTTCATATCAAAGAGGAACTTGCTGATGTATTAATTTATTCACTAATGTTAGCAGATAACTTGAATCTAGATATTGAAAAAATAATAATTGACAAACTAACTCAAAATGCAGATAAATATCCTGTGAAGCAAAGTTACGGTTCAAATCTAAAATATACTGAATTAAAAAATAACAAGGAGAACTAATGGCTAAATTTGAACATATTGTTTTGAATATAAAAGGTAATGGACTTCAAAATTTTGAAGAATTAAGACAAATCCAAAAGAATACTTTGAGTAATGGAAATGTTATCTATATTTATCGCTCTTCTAAATCAAAAAAAATTTATATCGGACAAACTAAACACTTTATCACTCGTCATAGACAACATTACTCTGGTAAAGAAAAAAAGTTTAATGATGCTGAGTTTGATCAAGTTATTGTTCTTATTTCTACTTATTTTAACGGTTCATCTCTAGATGATGTTGAGAGCCAACTTATTACATACTTTATTGCTGATAATCCATCTAAGAAATTACAACAAGTAAGTTACGACCAAGATGAGATTATTAATCTTACAGGTGGAAACAGCGTAAACGATTATGCAGAGCGCGAAAATGTTGCTTTAGAAGTCGTCCTCCCCTTCTGGGAAAAAGTTCTCGCGCCAATGAAGTGGGTATCAACACCTACTTTAGATGAATTAAAGGCAAATGCACTTGTTAAATATAGTCCTATCAAACAGTTAACTGAGCAGCAATCCCAATTAATTAATGAAATACTTAGTCATGACAAAAAAAACTACGTTATTAACGGAGATGCTGGAACTGGAAAAACTGTCTTACTTACCCACCTTGTCGCCCAATTCCTACAATCTAACAAAGACAAAAATATTGCAATCGTAGTACAGCCTAATTGGATCAAGATAGCTACTGAAATTTTTAAAGTATACGGGTTTAATAATTCTAATTTAAAAATCCTAAGTTCCACAAAACTAATTAAATCAAATGAAAAATTCGACACAATTATAGTAGATGAAGCCCATAAACTATCACAACGTGGTCCAAAACAGATGGCTAGTTTCAACTCTATTTATAAAATCCATGAATTTTCGACCTGTGAGACACATCTTGAACCTTTACTGAAATTAAGCGATCAACTCATACTTATGTATGATGTTTTACAGGCAATTAGACCAGCCAATATCTCAAGAACAAAATTTAGAGAGCTAACTTCTGATTTTGAGCAGCGTTATTTAACAACTCAATTCAGAATACAAGCCCCAAAGGGAAAATCTTATACGTCTGAAGACTATATAAATGGTATCAAGTATCTACTATATAAAGATACAGGACTACTCGAACTTACAAACTTCAATCCAAATTTTGATCGTTCTCTATTTTGGGATAATGATTTAGATGCTTATTTTGGATTCTTTGAAAATCATCCTCTAAAAAATCTTATAGATTGGACTGAAGAAGACAATAACTATAATCCTGAACATGTTAATCGTGTTCTCTCAGGTTTAGTAGAACCTTGGCGACAAGCAGATGGGAACAATCCCTCAATAACACATTTCCATGAAGGAAATATTAGTCGACGATGGAATTCTACACAAGAAAATTGGATCAATTCTAAAGACAAAGATGCAAAAGAACAAATAGGATCTGTTTTTGCCGTTCAAGGAATTGATCTTAATAAAGTCGGAGTACTAATTGGTAATGATTTATTAGTTAATGACAAGGGGGAGCTCTACGGTGAACCCGATAATTTCCATAATGTTAATGGAAAACACTCAAAGTCAGATCTTGAATTACCAGAAACCCGACAAGAATTCACACATTTTGTACTTAACATCTATTATGTACTTTTAACACGTGGCATTGATGGAGTGCGTATCGGTTTTTGGCATAACGAGGACTTTAAAAATTACTTTAAAGATACCTTTAATATAAAATAATAAGCTAGCACAAAAATTTGAATACAACAATCATACTTGCCAAATGTATTAGATAAAAGAAACTTTTACAGTAATTTTATTAAGAACTCAGTAGATTTTTCTAGCTATCAAAACTTTCCTTCCATTCCTTTAGCTTATAAATACTCATCTAGTTCCAATTACTTTAGTTATATTTACAGACTAATTTCTTTAATCATATCCACCTGTCTAACGAGTAGTTTGATCAAGCGCTGTAAGCCCATAATTCCAGTCGGCGTCTAAAGATGCTGGCTTTCATTTTGTTCAAGTCTTATTACAATTTACTCGTCACAAACCTCTCAAAGATGCATTTGCATTACTTACTGTTAGCCCTAAAGAGATTTTCATATTCTTTCACGCCTAATCTATCCAAAGCGACACCATACTTCTATTGTTTCTAAATATATTCTTAATTGTAGCTTTATTAAGTCCTACCGTACTTTTGTAATAACCTTCTGACCAAAAAAATCTGTTCCCAAATTTATATTTTAAATTGGCGTGCTCATCAAACATCGTTAATGCACTTTTACCTTTGAAATATCCTATAAAACAAGCTACACTCATTCGTTGTGGAATAGCTACACATTCATCTTGTATGAGATATACTTTGAGCTTTTTTCACTATAGTATTAACTCCTTTCACTTTATAATTGGCTTGAAGTCCTATATTGTAACTCGTTTTGGGTGTTTTATTATAACAGTATAACCTTCGAAACGATGCAGACTTATGATCACATAATTAAAACATACTAAGATTAGTAGTGAGGAAATCTCCGACGGGAGAAAGTACTCACT
>ERZ772819.2104-NODE-2104-length-15346-cov-9.163364_pt1 | contig 15346 bp, 9 predicted proteins | sample MGYA00580860_ERZ772819 | MGnify/ENA primary metagenome ERZ772819 (study PRJEB29015, sample SAMEA2737683) | human gut metagenome | biome: human gut; feature: human-associated habitat; material: faeces | place: China | collected 2012 ...
GACTAATCCTGACTAGGGTTTTTGCTTATCAAAAAAACACCTATAATTCAATAGGTGTCAAATACATTTGGCTTAAATTTGGGGCAGAATAGCTTAAACCCGCATGGTTAAAGGCTTAAAAATGTCCCCTGCCAACGAAAAGATGTAAAATATAAAAATAAATGGAAGCTATAAAGACTTGATTTTGCTAGGTTTTTATAGTTTTTATTTTTATTTATTTTCGTAGGTTTTTGAAAAAGGTGGACAGAAAGGTGGACAAAAAAAGAACTGCCGAAACAGTCCTTGACCAAATACGAAAAACCACTAGAAAGGGGCTAATATGCAAGTTCTAAGTGAAGAATATCAACCCTTTTGTAGTATTATACCACAATCCGAATTTATAACAAATTAAAAAAACCGCCCATAAAAGGGGCGGCGTCTACCTATGAAGGTTACTCATCAAAACTGTGTTTATTATAACACAAAAAGAGCCCTCTCTCAAATAGCTCTTTTCGGTAAGTCGCTACTGCAACCGTTCCAGAAATTCCATCGGGCTACGTGCACATAGCTTACATGGCGCTGAACTCAATCAGTCTTTGGAACAGTCAAGGTTTACTTGCTGTAGGTATATTATAACACAAAAAAAGCCCCAGCAAAATGCTGAGACTTCGACCACTACCACCATGTTATCCCTACTGTGGTCTGAGGGGAGGTGATATACTCCTTTTATTTTATTTTTGTTCGTGGTCTAATTATTTACCAGTTTGGCCTTGTGTGGCTTGTGCACGTTCTTCAATAGCTTTAACTACTGATGCACTAGCTTCATTGATTGCCTTAGAGACTGCTGCCGTGTCGTTTGATTGACTATTCAAGAAACGGTCAAAATCATCGTCTGGCAACGTCAAGTGTTTAGCACCCGCTGAACGTAGAGCGTCTACTGTTCCCATTGAGCCAATACCAAACACACGACCATTAACTACACCAACATATCCTTGACTTCCACTTTCGCTGCGTACTACATAATCCATATTTTCTTCTTCCTCTTTCTCTTTCGTTAAATTGTCACCGTCATTGATGATAACTACGTTCTTATCCAATCCACCAGCTAAGCCGGTTGATGTAAACTGCCACCAGCGTGTGTGCTCCATGTTTGGATACACGCCCCAATAAGGCTCTGGGCGCACCTCATAATCTGGATACGCTGCAATCCATAGGCTATTGGGATAGCGTGCAGTAATTTGATCTACATACACATTAGCTAGTGTGTACGGCTTGTAACTGTAATAGATAGGCTCAAAGCCGTTTGATTTACAGATATCCATAAACGCTAGGACTGCATTAGTATTCGCTTGCTTGTCACCGCTGGCCCCGTCTTCATAGTCACACACTAAGTAGTGCGGGTGTGATGGCAGATTGCTGATAAAGTAGTTAGCTTCAGCTTGCGCCGTTGCCACGTCTCCACCAAAACGGGCAAAGTGATAGTATCCGATACAATTACTTGTGTTGGTTTGTTGACTAGCTACTGGACTAACCCAGCCAACGCCCTCGGTCACTTTGATAACCGTGTTATTAGTCCCAGATGCTTGACAGATACCAGTCAAGTCTCCCGGTTGATACGCTGACACATCGATAAAATAGGCATTTTCAGTCATGCCATCGAATGGCAATTCAAACCATCCGACCATTTGTTGACTTGGTGCACTCCAGTCGATATAGCTGAAATTACCAGCACTATCAAGGTTGCGTGTTACCTTACGAGTCCACCCGCCATTATATAAGGCGTCACCGTTGCCGTCAATATTCTGCTCGATTGTGGTAACTGTTCCGTCTGGGTTCTCTGCGACTACGAAACCGATATGCCCGAATTGATGATGTGGCAAGCAGTTAGTTACCCAAACACTACCTACTGGTGGATTGTTAGCCCCGTTAAAACGTGTGACTTTCAAACCTAGACTTTCAGCACGACTTAAGCCATCAATGGCATTTAAGTAGCTGAAATCAAGGTTAAACAAGCCTTGATATTGCAAAACATTGTCAATCAAAGCCACACACTGCCCGCCATAAGGGTTAGTCGGGACAGTGACACGTTGATTGACTAAGCTCTCAAGCGTGTTTAATAATTGTGCTTTTGAAATCATGTTTCTCCTTTCTTAAATTATTTTTGAATGCTCTGTTTAATCTCCGAGAGCGTTTTCTCCAACTCTTTGACCTTTTGTTTCAAATCGGCAATTTCGCTTGTAGGTAATTGAGATTTAGTCACAAGTGGATCTTCCGCCCATTTATTTTGTTCTAAAACTTGTAGAAAAAAGTTATTATACGTTGGAAATAATCCATAGGCTTGGCTTACAGACAATGATGAAGATTGTTTAGCTTGAATCTCCCCAATATCGTGACCAATGGCTTCTATAGCCTTGCTCAAATTGCTCATAATTCAACCTCCTTAGAGGGTATTTTTCGCAGTATTATAGACGCTCACAAGGTCTTCTTGCTCGATGGTATCGATACGAGTGCCCAATTCAGTCATTTTCGTAATGATACCACTATCGGTATTGCCACCAGCCGCTGTGATTTTATCAGCGATTTCCTTGAGCGTATCAAGTTCTTCCGGTGCATTACCGATGATGTCGGCTTTTGCTTGAGTGATTGCTTGTGTCAAACGTTCCTCACTGACACCAGCCGGCTTGCCAGCAATAGATGCCTTGATTTCTTTGATGTCTGCTCCGACTGCTTGGGCAAAATCATGTAATTTACTCATTTATAGTTTCCTTTCAAATTTTAGCTAGATTGTAGATGTTAACGAGGTCTTCTGTGACTTCACCACCACTTCCGGTAATGTATCCAGAATCTCGCAATTCATCAGCTAGTAGTTTCAGTTTAGGGCTCTTGTCCGATGGAATAGCACTGTCTGCATTTAGTGAGTTTTTCACTTTCACCTTGAAATTATTAGACGGAAAAATATGCCCATCTAGTTTAATTTCGAGGTAGTAAGTGCCAGTAGCTACGACACTGCCCATTGAGAACGAGAACACCCCATTTTCAACGGCAATATCTTGATACAATGCCACTGTTTCATCGTTAGACAGCGTTAGCTTACCAGTACCAGATAATTCCATGCGTTTCCCGTCATACCCTAGAATTTCAAAACCAAAAACGGAAGTGGTGTCCCCAGATTTGAGAACATCCCCTCCTTCGATTTGGTTGATGGAAGTCATGAGTCTAGCCATAGACTAGTCCTCGCGAGGTGCATGGTAGTTTAATGCTCGTTCGCTGTCAGCTACACCCTTAGTCGTTGGGTCGGTCACAATTCCGAGAATTACCAAGATCACAACGAGGGTATTTACCCCCTCTTGAATGTTGCTTGGAATGTGAAGACCGAATTGTTGCAACATAAGGAAAATTGCTGAGATAAGAGCTACCAAAGTTGCTTTGTTTTGTAAGCGTAGTTTAAAGTTAATCATGTTTAATTCCTCACTTCTAAATTAATGTATTTTTTATAAAGGGCATCAATGTACCCATTGCCACCTAGTTTCTTGTAACTAGAGTGCATCTTGTGAATCACATCTGAATTGTGAACAGTGGTATACCCACGCTCTAATTCTTTGTTAATATCACGTTCTAAACGTAGATACATAGTTACCAAATGTGCTTCATCATGCACTACTAGCTTATCGTTTAATTCGTTGATTTTCTCGCTGTTTGATTCACCGATTTGTTGAATAGTTTCAACCGAATCATGGATATTGTTCAACTCGCCTTTTAAGTCTCCGAATTGTGATTTGCTTAAATTAGCTGACTTGCTAGCTTTCATGCCAAACCACCCAGTCGCTATCACCCCGATAGTAGGGGCGAGGTGGTCAATCAAATCAGAAATATTCAATGTACTTTACCTCTTTTATTTTTTACCCCCATTTTTAATTATCTTCTGTGATGTAAGTGACTGTGCCAGTGTAGACAGCAGAATCGCCAAGTTGATTGGTGAGATTGATGCTTCCGTCCGCCGAGAAATGCCAAACTGCTGTATCGACATGTTTACTATTAACATTTTTGTTAGCAATTAAATGCACTTGTACGCTAGGTTTAAAACCATCTGGAATTTTAACGGTGAGTTTTGCGTATTCCAGCGACCCTTCTACTTTATATGCACCTCTTACGATGCTGGCAACAACTAGATTACCTTTTTTAACAAGCGCCAGTTTGACGCTCCAGCCCAAATCAGCTTCACTTCTAACAACGGGCGGTTCTGGTTTCTCTAGTTTAGGTGTGTACTCAATCCACGAACCATTAGAGTTAGCTGTTACCGTTCGTTTAAACATTCGACCAGAAACAGTCGTTAGTGTTTGGAGTGAGCCAAAACCACCTTTCACAACTTCTAAAAAACCACCCTCGCCTAATGCTGGATGATTAACATAATTACCCGCTATCGAATAGAAGCCAGTGTCCTTGTAATCGTTTAGATTGGTTACCTTTGTATCAAGAGCAACCCCGTCCGGTTCAGTCAACTTGTGGTGTTGTATCTGCTTACGACTTGAATAAATCAAACCATCAACGTCTAACGCCCCTCTCTCACGATATTTGTTAATTCCGACACCTTCTTTGTCATACGACATCACCACACGGTCACTGGTAACCGTAGCTTGGAATGATACGCTTGTAAACACATCTTCCAGTTTTCCAACCACGATGTAAGAGGTATCGGCTGGGTACGTGTTCCCAAGGTTTGCGTTTGAAGCGTTAAACTCCGAAATCTGCGACCAACTTCCACCAGCTCCACCGTTGTCGATTGTTTCGGTATCAGAGTCTACGTTTCTTGTTGTAAATGTCAACTTCATCGGGTTTTTCTGTACGCCATTAACCATGAGCGGTGCAACTCTAGCAAAACGCTTAATGGTAAGCGTGCTATTAGTCGCACCACTTCTAGTTACTTCAAACCTCAGCGTTGGACTGAAGTAATTTAAAACAGTGATGGTCGTTTCGTATGGATCCGACCTAATACCTCGGCTGTCTTCAACATACCCTCTTAACGTGAATTGTGTATCTTTGTTAACAGATATTTCACGGAAAGTGCCGTTAGGTGCAGAAATCGTGTTATTATTACCGACGATTTCCATAAAGTAGCCCGTAACGGATGCTCCGTACTTTGCTTGAACATTATCAAAACGTGCATAGATTTTGGATAGCACGGAAACAAAGTGTCGGTCTGATTGTGTAATGTTCCGTGTCTTTTCGTTTGCGTCAGCTAACGCAATTCTTGAGAACGTGGGCTTAACTCTATTTAACGACAAACTGGCAGTGAATGTTTTCGATTGCGTATTGATTAGTTTTCCGTCAACGTAAGTATCTAGGAATATTGTTCCCCATCCACTAGAATTGTTGGGAATATCGTTTGCAAAACCTTCTGGAATCGTCCATCTATACGATGTGTCGATATTTTCGCTTAAGGTTCCATTAAGTCCATACCACGAATAGCGCAATGTATGTCTAGCTGAAGGCGTCTTTTTTGTAATCGAAATATCAAGAGCACTACCTAGAACTACGTTTTTTGAAAAGTTAAACGTACTAACGTTATCAATTGGGTCTAATGTGATGGTATACGGCCCAACGGTTAAGTCTTGCGGTCCAGCCCCGTTCCCATAGCTGTGAAAATAGGCAATCGAACCGAAAGTATTATTCCCGTTCTTGTGCTCAACTGTGATAGTCTTGTCAATAAATTGGACTTCCGAGTTCTTTTGTGGCATATCGGCAAAGCCCATATCACCGATATATTGACCAAAGGCATCAATATACCACTTACACCAAATATGCGTGAACGTTTTTTCTCGGTTAAATAAAGTTAACCGAACACGAATAGTGCTGGTATTAGCTTCGACATTCTGACTAACTTGATCAATCGTCATCCGAACACGGTAGCCCCGCTCTTCTCGCGACCAATATTCTGCCATACTTACTTACCTCCTACATATCTAATCACATTACGGTCTGGATTGATGTAATCTTGTTCCTCTCTGAAACGACCTATTTGAATCGTTTTCGAGAAAATACCATTCTCGATGTGAATCACACCTTGAGAGATATACATTACTTCGTTACCCGCTGAGAACATTGAAATTCTGCCATTCGGATTGAATAGCATAGAGCTAGAATTATCAGTTTTACCGATCACTAACCCTTCGTTAGACGATGCCATGTAGCTATCAATAAAATTCCAACGCTCTGACATATCATTCAGATTGTTCTCTAGTTTTGCTACACGAGCGCTTGCGTCCGCAAGTTTTTTTTCAGCTTGTGCACGATTGGCGTTGTTTGCATTGACAAACTCTTGATAAGCCTTTACCCATTGATTCAGCGTATCAAGGGACGCTTTTGCTTCGATTTCTGCTTTCATCACGGAGTTGATTTCATTTAGCTTATTCAACTGGTTTTGTGTCAATGCACCGTCAGCCTTGTCGTCTAACTGTTTTTTTAAATCTTTTGGCGATGCTTGCCACGCTCGGTCAGTCGTACCTTCATAGCAGTCCAGTTCAGTGAAGAATAGCAACGACTCACTGCCGTTGGTCGTACCCTTATTATCGATACGAATAAACCCTTCATCACATTCGCCAGAATTAAAGGTTAGATGCCATTTAACAACCCCACCAGTAGATGGCGAGCCGTTATGTGACTTAAAATTGACCACATTAGTGAATGTTTTATCGGTTTCATTCGACTTACGACCAAGGAAATAGATATCTACACCTTTGATATTTCCGTTTGCAAACGATTGAATGTTGAATGAATAATCAGTATTGCGTTTAACTGGGAAACGTAGCGTAGACGCCGGCACTAATGATGATGTTGTTTTTAGCAAGAATATTGGCTTAGCGCCATTGTAATAGAACGGGTGACTAGAAATGGATAGATTAGCGTTTGGCTGTGTATATTCCCAGAATCCCCAATTATCAAGATTCTCTGGAAATGCTGAGTTAGTGATTAGGTTTTCACCACCAACTGACACACTGCCAGTCATATCATTCCATGTATAGTCAGCGGGGTTTGTGCTATCCGATTTATCGAAATTAGTACATACACCCAAATAACGTTTGTTTCCGTTTTGCGTCAAGCTAAAACCAGTCCGACCATCAGCACTATCGGCATAGGCAAAGTGAACGTAAGGTGTTCTTCCGTCTGCTCCAGCCTTACCGGGGATACCATCCCGTCCATCACTGCCCTTCCACTTGCTCCAACGGTAGTCTTGTGGATTTCGGCTATCTGTGGCATTGAAATCTTGATACATACCAATGAATGGTTTATTAGTATCGGTTTGACTGAAACCACCACCAGAAACCGTGTCAGCGTAGGCTATATGGGTGTACTGTGTTTTACCATCAGCACCCTTAACGCCTGGGATACCTTGGTCGCCTTTCGGTCCTTGTAACCCTTGCGGACCTTGTACCCCTCTAGGCCCTTGCTCTCCACGGTCTCCCTTGGCACCATCGTTTCCTTTAGGCCCCTGTTCACCTTTGGCCCCAGTGTCACCTTTGGGTCCTTGCTCGCCGATTTTAGAAACCGAATAGCCAGTTTCATTCGTGTTATCGGTGTAGGCCCAAACTGTCTTGGTCCAGAGGAATTGCCCCGCTGGTACATTAGGCACTTGACTATTCCAACCGATTGTTGGTGCTATTGTGCCCGATGTCCCTTGCGCATAAGTAATCGTAGTGCTACGAATACCCACGCCATCTTTACCAGCGATACCGTTATTACCATCGTTACCATCTCTAGCGACATAGGTCTTTTGGTATCCCGTTTCGGTGGTGTTGTCAGTATATGTCCATACAGTTTTAGTCCAGAACCATTGACCCTTAACTAGTGATGGTGGGTTTTGATACCACGCCGTTGGCGGCACGGTTTCGGCTGCAGATAGTCCGTATAGGACGCTAGTGCTTCTAATACCGATACCATTCTTACCCGGTATGCCATCGTTCCCACGGTCTCCTTTAGGCCCTTGTTCTCCCATTTTAGCGACAGAAAAACCTTGCTCACTCGTACCGTCCGAATAGAACCATGTCGTTCTTGTCCAGAGGTATTCACCGGGGTTAACCGTTGGGATGTCTGGCGACCATGTACCATCTTCAAACACGATGTTTTTAACCCAGATTGAATTATCTGTAACATAGGTGTTGACACGGATTTCATATTCTCCAGTCGGACGGTTATGCGTGTACCTCGTTCCATTTGCCGTGTTGCTATCAGAAATAACAGCCCATGTACTGAAGCTAGGATTGACAATCCAAATCGTAGCATTGTTATTAGTTGTGGTCTCGCTGTGCTGATTAGTGAAACTGCCGTTCGTTTCAGCAGATAAGATGTAAGTCTTACCTTGCTCCAACCGAACGCGCTGACCAGTCATGATAAGGTTATCAACCGTTGAGCCAGACGGTTGGTATTTAGCGTTCAAGGCTGCTACCACACTGCCAGACGGTTTGGTAACACCGTCCGTAGATTTCGCATAACGTAGAGTGGTATTGACCAACCCCACACCATCTTTACCCGGTAGACCATCATCGCCTTTAGAGCCATTCTGTGGAATGTATGTTTTTTGATATCCAGTTTCACTAGATAGGTCTGTGTACATCCATTGTGTTTTAGTCCATAGGTATTTACCTTTAACCAAGATTGGTGGGTTTGCCGTCCAGCTCGTAGGCATGGTGGTTTCATTGTCACTCATTCCATAAGTAATAGTGGTAGATTTTAGACCTACGCCGTTTTTACCGGGTAAACCGTCATTACCTCTATCACCTTTATCCCCTTTAGGTCCGGGGTCGCCTTTAGCCCCGTTTTTACCGTCTGAGACATTTAAAAAAGTAACTTCTTCTGAAGCTACTTCTTTGTTATCCACCCATGCTGAAACCGTCAAGGCGGTTGGTTGGGTAACCTCTGATGCCACCACGTCGTAGGTCACCCCAACATATTTGATTTCACCGTTAATCACAAAACGCCATGTTGCATTAACTGTCTTATCACCTTGTTTCAAGACTGGTCGAACAGTAGAACGACCAACGCCATTTTTAAATACTGTACCGTTGGTTGTCGTAATCTCGACACGATACGGCAATGCTCTTGCTGCGATTTCATCAATGCGTTGTTGCAATTCAGACGATGGCTTGTTGACGATTTTACGGTAATTCGAAAACACCACCGAATTATTCAACGGCATATCAAAACTGATTACCATTTCAGAAACACGGGCTTCAAGGGCTAGTCCGTCTCTAAAACTGTTGTTAATAATTTTAACGGTGTCCCCTAAATTGATGTCTTTGTAATTTTCAACGAAACTTGATTGGACATCAACGGTATAGGTCAATAGTGGGTAAGCGTATTGCTTAATAGTACGCAATGCGTAAGCCTTGAGGGCGTTGACATCCTTGTACTCAGTCTCGAAGTCCTTGCGTGTCCATCTATCCGTATCACTCCCTCTAAGTGTCGATGGGTAATTTTGCATCGACATAGGAGCGTAAACCATAGGATTTCCTCTTTTTGAAAAAAACTCAATCTCACCGACGTCGTTTTTTTCTTCAAATTCCACATCGATAAGGTTAGCCCCTTCTTGTCCAATGAAATACCCAGCGTTAAACAATTGGGTCTTATCGCTAGCAACTTGGACGCCCTTTAGACCGTTTTGGTAATAAAGGATGACATCACCTCGAACCTTACCAATACCGTGATGATTTTCGTCTGGTTGTTGATAGATGTCAATGACAAAGCGTTTTAAAGTCCCGTCTCGATTCAATTCGGTACGAAAAACGAACTCAGCGTCAAATTGATTCATTAAGCTATGTAGCTGCTCTAGTTTAGTACCGTTTTGAGATTCAAACGTGATAGTTCTTGTTTTATCAGAAATCTCATTGATACCGATTTCAAGACCGGCATTACCTAATAAGTCTAGCTCCTTTAAATACCAAGCAATATTCTGTGGTTTATCCGCCTTACGAGACTGTGCAGACTCCATCGCTAACTCAAGGTTAGTGTTATTACAAGTCACTTGAAACGCCGTGTCGTTTTCAACGAGCTGTGACACATAGAAAACATGGTAGGAATTATCGTAGTAGAATGACACGTACATCTGATCGTTGATGTATTTTACATCGTCGTGTAATTTTCCGTTGACGATTTTAGGAATCGCAAAATCAAATGTACTAGTTGAGTATTCAAGATAAGTGTGCCATTGACTGTTAGAATATGGCAACATGCCAGGAACGTTGTTATTTAACGCACACACCTTGCGCATATTCTTATCATGAATCCAAATTTGCATTAAACAAAACGCTCCTTCCAAGTAATTTCAATCGTTGGATCAGTCCTTGTCCAACTAGATGTATAGATATCGATTTCAGTTTCACCCGTGCTGATACTAAACGGCTCGGACAAGTATGTTAGCTCGTTAGACGCTGGCAAATTGTCAACAAACGTTTTACCCTTTGCCATGTCGATTTCGAGAACAGAACCCTTTCCGAATCTGTTTGGGATATCCTCGGTAGCGCTGACAAAATCTTTGCGATAATACATTTCATCAAGATACATGTGGGTCACAATTGGGCTTTGTTGAATCCCTGCTAACAAGACATTAATCTTCTTAGATTTACGCCCTTTAAGAGCTGGGATCTTAAATTTAGGATACGAACCCCACCAATAGAACGTAATTTCATCATCCCTACGGGTGATGTCTGACCACCCACGAGTTGAGTTAAACGGGTTATGCTCGTCTAGGTGTGTACCGTAGAAACGTTTACTCTCAACAATTTTATAACCACCTTTTCCATCGCTGACAAGGAAGTTATAGTCACAATCAAGACCGTTAACTGTTTTCATGGTTTCAACACCATAGAGAAACTCGCCCTTTTCATCGGTAACTGACAGCTTGATAAAACCGTACTGGTTAGGTAATCCTAGCCAAAACACTTCACGCCACCAGATATATTCGTTAAGTGAGCCTTTATCACCGTTAGAATCCGCTGGGATTTCCCATGAAATCGAACTGCCGTTTTTCTGTCTAGGTCCGTTCCCTCTTGTAGTTAAGGCAATATTAGGACGATTGAAAACATCAATCAAGCCTAATGTTCCGTTTAGATTTTCGGTATCATCGTTGAAACGCCCCACGTTTTTCTGACCTAGTGCAAACCCTCGTTTGACATCTTCAGCGTTTCGATAGTCTAAGAGGACTTCCGAACGCTTGACATCTTGCATGTCAGCTTCATTAGGATTGCCGATCTCGTAGCTTTCAGTAGACGATTTCACAACCCCAACCCAGCCATTATCTGAGTTGAATTTCAGCTTAATGGTTGGGTAGGTTTCAGCCGTACCAAAGTTTTTCAAAGTCGCTTTGTAGTGTCCAGTCGAAACCTTCTTAATGCTACCGTACTTTGTTTCACCGTCACTGCTTACCAATGCTTGCGCCTTATTCTCACCGTAGCTTTTTGGAACATCGAACGTCACCGTTACTGTGGCAGTAATCGGTGCGGTGTTCTTATCTACTGTAAGCGACGCTTGACCAGACGGAATAGCTTCCCAAACCTTGTTAGGCTCATCACCAAAAATCAATGTCTTCGGCTTATCAACATTGAGATAACCGCCCAGCGTTTCAGCAATAGAATTAAAGTAGTCGTAGTTTCCGACCAGGGTAAACGATACTTGAATCTGCTTAACTGACAAGGTACTGTATAGGAATTGATGACCATAACGCCTACGCCCTTGGTCTTGATAGTTGTTGTTAAAGTTGGATGCCACGTTTTTTGTGACATCCACTGGAACGGTACGCCCTTGCCCCTCATTAAACAATTCGGTTAAGTTCTTACCGTCAAAAATGACTGACATTCCTATCAAATAATGCTACCTCCTAACAGCGCTTGTCTGCGCTCGTAATCGTTTGTTGCCTTAGTCATAAACGGTGCTAGACCATTTGACACGCTTCTACCATCAATAATGTTTCTAACTTCGATAGGGTTAGAGCCATTAGTTACCAATTGACCGAGTAAGTCAATCATGATGTCTAACTTGTTTTCTAGTACAGAAACACGCTCACGATCTGAAGCATTGTCATGGTTGCCTTGTGGGGCATCACCCGCAAAACGTGCCACTGCTTCAGTAAGCAATTGCCACGCTCTACCACGTTTGGCAATGTCTGTTGGGATGACATACTCTGGCATGTCACCTTCAGCCAATTCATAAACACCGTTCTTGTGGACTAGACCACCGTTAGCGTAGCCATAAGCGGCTACACGGTTAAAGGCTGCGTCTGATGTTCCGTAGCGGTGTTTGATGTAGTTGATTGCAGCGAGCAAGTTGTCATATCCGTTACGAATATTATTGTGTCCTGCGTGCTTGTAAGCGTCAAATGTTAGTTGAATAGTTTGCATCAAACCAATTGACGGGGTACCAGCTCTTGCGTTACTGTCCCAGTTATTTTGTACGTTAGGGTTACCACCAGATTCACGCTGAATAGTTGCCAAAATCTTAGAGACACGGAAGTCATTCGGCTCGATACCGTTAGCCTTCAAGGCTCTAACAACCGATTCACGCCAACGTGAAACGCCCGTACCTTGTGGGCCGTCTTCTCCACCGCCGGCTGGGCTGAGCAATGGGCCAAGTGTTTTCTTAATCCAGTCGAACATCCCACCGACTTGTCGTTTAATCAACGTTTGTAGTGGACTGTTACGGTCTTTAAGCGGTTTGCTATTATCTTCACCGCCACCGCCGCTGTCTCGAACACCGAAATCAAGGAAGGTAGCAGCGTTTGAAATATGACGACCAGCATATTGGTGATACTGACCATTCCCACCGTAGTTGTATTCTTCACCATCGTAAGTATCGCCGTGAACAGCCGTTACAAAGTCAACGTGGTTGCTTGAAACAGGTCCGCCAGTGTAGACGGCTACCGTACCCGGTTTAGGTCTGCTTAAGTGTGGTACGCTCGCAGAAATCCACTGATTACCGTTACCGAGGTGACTAAATAGACTAGGTTTAACACCAAGATTTGCCAAACGACTAGCAACGAATGATACACACTCACGATAGAAGTAACCCCACGGGTCAGCTCCAGCGTCTTTCGCTTTATCTTTGAAGCGGTAGTCGTCGCCTTTAGCACCCATTGCCACGGTGCCTTCATCCATTGAAGCGTTAGCCATAGACCAAAGCTCTTTCCACCAGTTCTTGGCTTCTTCGATTGGTTTCTTGTACAATGCGTTACCGAGTGGGTTAAACATACCGGCTAACTTATCAGCGTTAGGGCTGAATTTTTTAGCTAATGATCCAACTGGGTCTTTAACGACATCGGTCACAAACTCAATCATTTTCATGAATTTATCGACACCGTTCTTCATGGTATCCCAGACTGAGCCCGCTACGTTTGTGGCAGTATCCCAAATTTTAGACCAGAAACCAGTACCCTTTGCAAAGGCTCCACGTTCTACGCCCATGAGCATTGCCAATTCACTAGCGTTGATAACCTCTGAGCCGGCTGGCAAGAGATATTCAACGTTTCGCCCTTGTGGCAAGAATGATTGTCCGTTTGGCAAGATAACCATTTCTTGGTTATTGGTTTCAGGGCTATCGTAACCATCATTTAGTGTAGCAAGCGTAGGCTTAGTGATTGGGTTTCGGTATGAGCTAAACATACCAGTACCACCGGCAAACTTAACTTTAGGAATTTTAGAGATAGCTTCTTTACTACCACCGAAATCAGAAATCAGTTTGTTGATGCCATCGATACCAGCGTTAGGCAATGCAATGACGGCATTAATACCATCACCGGCAAGTTTTTTCATGCCGTCCCACATTTCGCCAAAGCCTTTTTTCACGTTGTCCCAAGTGTCTTTGAAGAATTTAGCAATATTGGTTAATGCATCGGTAATCAGTTTGGTAATGTTAACACCGAATTTCTCTTGTGTTAACGCTCCGATTTCATCCCATTTCTTCGATAGGAATTTCTTAGAGTTTTCCCAACCGTCAAACCAATTCTTATTGATGCCTTTGTGGTGTTTGTCGATATCTTTACCAAGGGCAGTCATGGCTTCCGTAGCATTACCCTTGATGCCTTCCCATGTTTTAGATGCGAACTTCTTGACATTGTCCCACTTATCAGACCAGTCTTTTTTAAGATTAGTCATGTGTTTTGCAACGCCCTTCGCCATGTCTCTAACATGGTCCACTGTGCCATCGACAAACTTCTTAAATGGCTTGTTATGCTTGTACATCAACTCGAAACCAGCTACTACTGGATTTGAGATTACAAGCAACTTCTTAGCAGTGTTTGTAAAGGCTTTAATGCCCTTTTCACCACCAGTGAAGTAAGTCTTGGTCTTTTCGAAGCCTTTTTTGGTGCTCTTGGTCATTGAATCCATCGCACCCGTCCAAGTCTTCTTCATGCCATCCCATGTCTTACCGAGCCATTTAGCAGCACCAGAAAAACCGTCCTTGATACTCTTAACGATACCATCAACGAATTTCTTGAATTTCTTATTGTGCTTATAGATTAAAGCAAACGCTCCAGCAATCGGATTGGCAATAAATAAAAGGACCTGTTTCCAGTCCTTTTTGAAGAAATCAATGATCTTGCCAAAGATTTCTTTTGTTACTTTGAAGATTTTATCAAAAGCTTTTTTAGCAGCAGAAAACATGCCATCGACAAAGGCTTTGAATTTCTTGTTGTGCTTATAGAGCAACACCAAGGCAGCGACAGCCGCTGCTACCGCAACAGCGATTAACCCGATGGGATTTGCTGCCATTGCTGCGTTCAATGCTACTTGCACCCCCGTCGCAATTTTTTGAGCGGCAGCCATAGCTTTTTGGGCGACAGTCATAGCTATCGTTGAATTTTTCATCACGTTAATAGCTTTCGCAACTTTCATCACTCCTGAAGCTACTTTAGAACCCACAAAGTAAGCAGCAAACAAAGAACCGACTGTTTTAATAGCCGTTTTATGTTCTGCAATACCGCCTAAAGCCTTTGATAGTGATGTTACTGGTGATTTAGCTTTCTTGCCGTTGCCAGTCATTAGGTTAAGCGCTTCGGCAACACCTTTAATCATGCCTACGGCAGTTTCCCAAACACCGCTAGCAAAGTCTTTACCAATGCTAAACACCGAACCTAAACTGTCTTTGACCTCTTTAAAGAAAGCTACAATTTTAGGGGCATTGTTAGCAATGGTTTTGCTAACATTATCAACAGTCTTGTTAAGACCATCCATGAAGCCATTCAGCTTGTCCTTGCCATCACCGAGATTAAACACTTTAGAAAAGGCATCCATGATGGTGCCTAGACCTTTGGAAACGTGTTCTCCTAAATCTTTAAACTTAGTTTCAGTGTTAGGGTCAGCAACCCAATCCCCAATCTGTTGTA
>ERZ772819.2117-NODE-2117-length-15256-cov-7.750937_pt1 | contig 15256 bp, 10 predicted proteins | sample MGYA00580860_ERZ772819 | MGnify/ENA primary metagenome ERZ772819 (study PRJEB29015, sample SAMEA2737683) | human gut metagenome | biome: human gut; feature: human-associated habitat; material: faeces | place: China | collected 2012 ...
CCTCGTATTCCTCGTCGTCGTCATACTCGGAATCGTCTTCATCCTCGTATTCTTCTTCGTCGTCATACTCGGAATCATCCTCATCTTCGTATTCAGCTTCTTCATCGTAAACCGCATCCGATTCATCATCTTCTTCGGAGTCAACGATTTCTTCAAAATCATTTTCTTCCGGCTCTTCCTCGTCAGTGTCTGAAGCTTCTTTGGATGAATCTTCCGGGCTTTCAGTCGCTTCATCCTCTTCATCATCAACGAAATCTTCAGCATCTTCATCGGTGATTTCAGGCTCTTCACCATTTTCAAGCTGTTCCATCAGTTTGCGGATATCATCAGAAAGGATTGGTTTTGTAGCTCCAAGAACTTCCTCTTCTTCTTTCTTCTTCTCGCGCAGGGCTTTTTCTTTCTCAGCTTCCTCCTGGCTCTTTTCAAGAATCTTTGCATTTTCACGCTGAGTTGCTTCCCAGTTGGCAAGAATTTCTTCAATCTTCATCTTACCGGTCATCTGTGAATCGTCTGAAGCAGATTCAGGAGCAACTGCACCACTTGCAACGGCAACACCGGCTTTCAGGGCATCTGAAAGGGAAGCACCGGAAATGGTTGTGGAAATATCGGAAGTGCTTCGAATCCGGGTTTTTGGCTGTGACTCAGCTTCTGGTTCGGAAGCATGTGTCCGGGTCATTGGCTCTGGAAGATCCGGAAGATCAATACTGTCTGTGACATGTACATCTTTGCGGACCTTGTCTGCAATTCGTGGATTCGGTGCCGGACGTTCTTTGGATTTTCGGAAAGAAGGTTTTCTCTTGGAAGAATCCTTACGGCCGATACCATCATTTCGATGATCGTATTTTTCCTGCTGAAGTGGAGTCAGCGGTTTGTATTTCATTTTAAGTTCCATTGCCTGGTATACATAAGTACCTTCGCTGAACCAGAGAATCAGATCATCACATTCATCAAGACATTCGGAAGTCATACCAGCTTCAGCGTATAATCTGGCAAGTTCATATGCCCATTTTTCAACGTATTCAGAATGCTTGAAATCTTCAAGAGCTTCAATCTGTTCTTTGACTGGCGCTTTCTGTGCTTTTAAGATCTTATACCGGAGAATGTACTGGTTTGGATCTTTCGGAGCAAGCTTGACAAATTCTTCGTAGCAATCAGCTGCTTCATCGAAATGTCCCAGCTTCAGAGAAATAATTCCCAGGCGGTATACAACCTTTCTGCTGGAAGGTGCTTTATCATACGCAATAAATAAGGTATCACGTGCTTTACCAAGTTCCCCCGCATTTTCATAGATTTCGCTTACGGTAGAGAGCATGGCGGTATTTTTTACTTTACGCCAGTCGATCGTATCTGCAATCGACATCGCTTTCTGGTAAGACTTCTGTTCGGCATACGCAAGCATCTGCTCTGTCTTTGCGCGATATTCATATTTATCCAACGTTTCTCACCTCATATGATTATTATTAATTATTTTACTTTTCCTCAGTAAGTCTGACTTTTGTACCAGAAACGGAAAACAAAAGTCTTATAATTTTACTTACTAAGTGTATCATAGAGCGTTGTCAATGTCAAAAATTACGGCTGATATTTTTCAGAAATGTTAAAAAAATATTACAAAAAATTCACAAATTGGGAGCTGGTAACAGAAAAAAAGGAGACAGCCATCTTTTAAATGGCTGTCTCGGAATATTCAATTGTAATTTTTATTTTATAATTTTTATTTTTATATCGGAGGAATTAAGTAATTCTTATTCCTGTAAGTTCTTTGAGCATTTCATATGATATTCAGATTTTATAAAATTTATAAAAATGAAATCATATGAATCGATTTTGATCAATTCTGATCGTTCGTTATTTTATATAATCAGGTAATCCAATTTTGGTATTTATCAGCTTTCTCGTCACTGTTAAATTTACTTATCAATGAATGTTTCTTTACACATCTTCTGATCTTGAATTACTGTGGTATTTACTTCAATATGTCAACAAATGCTGAATCTTTTTATATCTTATAATCGCTTCCGGTTTATCTACTACTCCGACCTTTTTTATCATTAACTTTTCTCTTACCGGATTATAATCTATGGTTAAGGCTCATCTCACAGGAATTTACATTTGCCATACCATTAACATATTGAGTTTTAGATGATGAAATATCCAACGGTCAAAGCCTCCTTCCTTTCGTTCTCGTTCCAAAATTTTATCCGGATATTCTTTTTCTCTTATACTTTTTTCTGTTCAGAAGTCAGATATCAATTTTCTCTTATTATTATAAATTATCAATTTTAAAAATTGTTCTCTACACACTCCACTTACAAAACGCTCATAACCAAAATGTATAGTTGCTTTTTTAAAACTTTCTAACCTTCAAATAACAATTATTCTTGTTACCCTTTTCTGATCTGGTTCTTCATCTTATACTCTTGGCAAGTATATATGAAACTATGTAACAGATTAAAAAAATATCTTTTTGAAATTCCCTTTCTCGTCAGGAACTTCTTTTCTTTTGGATTGACTTAATAATAACACCCAAATGCTTATTTGTCAATATAATTTTAAAATAATTTTGGTAAAATTAGAAAGAATTGAAATTGCAATATATATATCAGAAAATTCAAACAATTATAAATACGATTAGAAATAGTTATAGCCATTTGCAATATATTCGGGGTTTTGCTATTGTTTCCGCCCATAAATGCATGATACACTAAAAAATAGATGAAAAATACAGGCTATGGCATTGGGATAAAGAAAGGAGACCTGCAGATATGGGAGGATTTTTTGGCGTTGCATCAAAAGAAGCATGTAATCTGGATCTTTTTTATGGAACAGATTATCATTCGCATCTTGGAACCCGCCGCGGAGGTATGGCTACTTACGGAAGTGATGGCTGGAAGAGAGCGATTCATAATATTGAAAATTCGCCGTTCCGTACAAAATTTGAAAAAGATGTTGATACAATGAAGGGAAATATTGGAATTGGATGTATTTCAGATTATGATCCACAGCCAATTCTGATCCAGTCGCATCTGGGGTGCTTTGGAATTACGACAGTAGGTAAGATCAATAATGCGGATCAGCTGATCCGGAATCTTTATGAAAATGGACATACACATTTTCAGTCTATGACCAATGGACAGATCAATTCTACAGAACTGGTTGCGGCATTGATCTGTAAAAAGGATTCGTTTGTTGAGGGAATCCGTTATGTGCAGTCAGTAGTTGAAGGCTCGATGACGCTTCTGCTTCTGACAGAGAATGGAATTTATGCAGCCAGAGACCTTCTCGGACGTACACCGGTTGTGATCGGAAAGAAAGAGAATGCATACTGTGTTTCCTTTGAAAGCTTTGCATATATCAACCTTGGATACACAGATTACAAAGAGCTGGGACCTGGGGAAATCGTCTACGTGACACCGGAATCTGTGGAGACTGTAAGTCCTGCGTGTGAAAAGATGAGAATCTGTTCGTTCCTGTGGGTATACTATGGATATCCTACTTCTTCTTATGAAGGGGTTGGTGTAGAAGAAATGCGTTACAACTGTGGAAAGCTTTTAGCACAGAGAGATGACCATTCGATCGACGTGGATATTGTTGCAGGAGTTCCTGACTCGGGTATCGCTCATGCGATAGGCTATGCAAATGAATCAGGTATTCCGTATGCAAGACCATTTATCAAATATACTCCGACCTGGCCAAGATCTTTCATGCCGACAACACAGAGTCAGCGTAATCTGATCGCCAGAATGAAACTGATCCCGGTACATAGTCTGATCGAAGACAGGAGCCTGTTACTGATCGATGATTCTATCGTGCGTGGAACACAGCTCCGTGAGACGACAGAGTTCCTGTATCAGAGTGGCGCAAAAGAAGTGCATGTCCGCCCGGCATGTCCACCGCTTTTGTACGGATGCAAATATCTGAACTTTTCGCGTTCCAAATCAGACCTGGATCTGATTACAAGAAGAATCATCCGTGAGTGGGAAGGCGACAATGATGTCAATGTACTGGATGAATATGCGGATCCGAACAGTGACCGGTATGCAGCAATGCTGGAGGAAATCCGCAAGAGACAGAATTTCACTTCCCTTCGTTATCACAGACTGGATGATCTGATCAAATCAATCGGGATTGATGCATGCCAGGTATGTACCTATTGCTTTAACGGTGTGGAATAACAGGTAAATGAAAATAGAAAACAGGTGTCCACGTAAGTATATCTTAGTGATATATCCAAGTGGGCACCTGTTTTTGTGTATACGATGAGCCAAGTGCAGATTTGTGCTTGCACAAGGATCTGCATTTGGCGAATGTACATCATCGAGCTGTTAAGCGAGATGATGTACAAAGTATAAGAATCGAGTAGGAGTCAGCCTACTCGATTATATACGATTTAGGTGTATACAATGAGGTGGGATGGTGTACAAAGTATGCGGAGCGGCAGCTCCGGCTGCAAATCTGCGCTACAGCAGCAGATCATCTATCTTCACATAGTCTCCCATCCGGTATGCTTCAATTGCATTTCCATTGATCACATAGAACTTTTCGTTTGCATACACACCGCGGGTTCCAAGATAAGAATTACCGTTGACTTCCTCCTGCATCTGTACCTGGAAGCCCTGATCTTTATCGTAAGAAAGGATCACATACTGGTTGGCAGATCCGGAAAGCGGAAAGCCGATCAGATTCTTTTCAGGATCAACCAGTGCTGCACGGTAGTCAGAAAAGACATCCGAGTAATAGTACTGATCCAGTGTGTACTTGCTGACTTCCTTCACATCCGAAGGATCACTGATATCAAACATGGAGACTTTTACCCCGTTTGTGACTCCATTTTCATCGGTATCCATACCGATGCCAAGAAGCAGATTATCACTGTAAAAATGCAGGTATTCCGAAAAGCCGGGAATTTTCAGCTTGCCAAGGATCTTCGGATTCTCCGGATCGGAAAAGTCTATGGAAAATAAAGGATCTGTCTGTTCATAAGTTACAAAGTAACCGGTATCGCCCAAAAATCTTGCAGAATAGACCTGTTCATCTTTGGCAAGATCTTCGATCTTACCGATTGTTTTCAGATCTGCATCCAGCACATAGACTGCATTGGACTGTGAAGAGCTTCCGGCATTGTGCGTAACCGTTGTCACCAGTCGCAGCGTATTGTCATACTCATCAATGCTGAAGGAATCGTTCAGATATCCTTTTACTTTGCCCTGGGCAGAGCCGGAAAGTTTTCCTTTATTGTAAGACAGCTTGCGGAGGATCGTCTGATTCTTTGCCGCAAGATTATCTGCGAGGATACTGCTGTTCGTATATTCGTAAATATAAATGTTGTTCTCACTCACATAGACTTCACCATTCTCAGACATGACTGCTTTCTGGTCTGCTGCCTTATCCGGACTGGAAGCGGAAATAGAGCTGACAACAAGGTACTGGTCTGCTGCATGGTTCGTCGGGAGATAGATATCCGACTGCTTCAGAAGATTGTCACCAACAAGCGGAACATAGGAAGGATAATCTTTTTTGGTGATCGTATCGTAAATATAATAGTCACTGAATACATACAGGTATCCGTCTTTAAAACGTGAAGTGCGGTAGTAACCACTCTGATCCACGGTTCCGATGGATTTCGGATTGTTGATATCTGTCAGATCATAAGTCTGGATACGGGTACAGCTGCCGCGGTACAACGTCTTGCTGTCAGAATCAACCTGCGTGTTCTGCATGTTGCCAAGGACAAAAAGCTTCTGGTCACTCAGGTAAAATTCGGATGCCTGAAAATTCTCATTCAGCAAAATGCCGGAAACAACCTTCATCTGATCAGACCGGATATCTACAATGGAAATCTCCTGTGAGTTTGCTTTCAGTGTATAAAGATAATTTCCATCCGTTTTTACAATGTCTGCTTCACCGACACCCTCTGTGCGGACGTTGGTATCGGAAAATGAAGTATCCACAGCACGTGCAGAGGCTGTTGCAGAATCCGAAGAGGAGCTGGAGCTATCGGTGCGTGCACCACTGTCGGCTGTTTCATTTGAATACATGACAATTCCGCTGTCGGTTGAACCGGTAGCGGATGAAGAATCCAGCTCATCCTGATAAGATTGCAGGTATGTGTAGACTTCATCATAATCGGTTGCCGTCTCTAAAGTATCGGAAGAGGCAAGCTTACCGGAGGATGTACCAATTGAAGAACTGCCTTTTGCGGAAGAAGTGGCTGAGTCTGAAGAAAGATTCTGCTGGCGGATGTGGGCTCCAATGCCGACAACCAGTATCAGTGCGGCAGCGATAAGTCCTCCGCGCATCCAGTGACCGTGGGAAAATTCATGCTTTTTCGGGATATGTCCGGAAGCCTGAGTGCTGTTAGGATCTTCCAGCATTTTCATAATCTGATCCGGTGCAAGGCTTTCCGGAACAGGAGTTTTTTCCGTAGATTGTTTTATTTTATCCAGTATTTCTTTTTCGTGATCTGTCATATAAAACACCTCCTATTACTCTTTTATCCTACTCTTTCAGAAGCCAGCTCATCTTTTCGAGGGCACGCTTTCTGCGGGAGCGGACTGTATTCGGGTTCATTTTTAGCATTTCTCCGATCTCTTTACTGTTGTAACCGCCATAGACGGATAAACCGATGATCAGCTGATCGTCTTCATCGAGAATAAGAAAAGCACGTTCCACATCTGTGCAGAGTCCGTCACAGTATGTGGCAGAAGCATGATCTTCTTTCAGCTCGGTCTCGGTCCGTTCACGGCTCTTTAACTTCCGGCGGCACACATTTGCCAGAATCTGAAAGATCCAGGAACGGAATGCTTCTTCTTTGCGTAATTTATGTATGTTCTCATAGGCGGAAAGAACGGCTTCACTGACGGCGTCTTCTGCATCCTGCGGATGATGCATCATGCAGAGCGCAAAACGATACAGATCCTGATAAACCGTCTTATATAATTCTTTAAATGCAATTGCATCGATCATAAAGTCCCTCCTCTCAAAATCGGTTCTTTGTATATAAGAGTATAAAAAAGTCGGAAGTGTTGCAAAAAGGGACAGAAAAATTTCCGTCCCTTTTAAATCATATCATTGTCTGAGAAAAATTAACCTCTGTAATAGTTGATCAGACATCCTTTGAGGATGATCTCACGTTCTGCATCCGTCAGATCACCGAGCTTCAGATCAATCTCCTTCAGATCATCGCCTACGACATAAGCCTTGATCGTGGAAGCTTTATCTTCTACTGCTTTGCGGATATCCGGCACGAAGAGATAGTCACCGTTCCTGAAAGAAAGCTTTGTGTGTTCCTCTTCGGTAATAAACGGAAGCATGCCCCAGTTGATCAGGTTCGAGCGGTAACGTTTGGTTGCGTACTCATTCGCGATATTCGCCCAGCCGCCGAGGACCTTCTGGCAGGAAGCAGCCTGCTCACGGGCAGAACCATCACCAGGTTTGACCGCGAAAATGGTACTTCCGACACCGATATTTCCTTTGCCGACTTCCGGATAAGACTTCTGGATTGCTGCCATCACCGGTTTTAATTCATCCAGTACATCCAGTGGACAAGTACCTGCTTCAATCGCTTTCTGGGCTTTCTGGACCTCTTTCGCGCGTCCTACATAGGCAGGATCCTTTCTGGAAAGTGCAAATTCAGCAAGTCCAAGTGGGTTGGAACGATAAGAAGAAGTCTCGCCGGACGGGATCAGTTCGTCTGTCGTTGTAACCGGATCGTGGATCTCAGATACGACCTTCAGGATCAGATTCTCAGGAAGAGCGCTCATTGCCGGCCAGTCTTTGATGTTCGGTCCGAATTTGATCTCAACCGAAGGATCAGCAACGCCGTGGCTGTCAAATACACGGTTGGCGTAAATTCTGGAATCAAAGTGGTAGGTCGGGTTCTTGTATTCAATATCAAAATCTGTTGCCGGAGTAAGGAAACCTTTGTTCGCAGCAGTTGCGGCAATGGAACGTGCATCCATAAGGGCAACAGATGCGATCTGTCCACTCTGCAGCTTGCTTCCTTCACGGTTCGGGAAGTTACGGGTAGAGTGACGGATGGAAAATGCATTGTTTGCCGGAGTATCCCCAGCACCGAAGCACGGTCCGCAGAAGGCAGTCTTCACGATCGTACCGGCTTCCATCAGGTCAGCAACCGCACCATTTTTCACAAGCTCCATGTAGATCGGTGTACTTGCCGGGTAAACACTGAAGGTAAATTCATCTGATCCGATGTATTTGCCACGGATGATGTCTGCGGCAGCACAGATATTTTCAAAACCGCCGCCGGCACAGCCTGCGATGATACCCTGATCGACATAAAGCTTACCATTTACGATCTTGTCCTGAAGAGAGTAATCCACAGCACCGTCCAGGCTTACCAGCGCGCGTTGCTCTACATCGTGGAGAACATCTGCAAGGTTGGCATTGACATCCTCGATGGTGTAGACATTGGACGGATGGAACGGCATGGCGATCATAGGCTTGATCTCGCTCAAGTTGACGTATACAAGACCGTCATAGTAAGCGACTGCGCCAGGATTCAGTTCCCTGAAGTCATCACTTCTTTCGTGGATATCGTAGAACTCTTTGATCTTGTCATCGGTTCTCCAGATAGAAGAAAGGCAGGTTGTCTCTGTCGTCATAACATCGATTCCGATACGGAAGTCTGCACTTAATTTTCCAACGCCAGGTCCGACAAATTCCATGACCTTGTTATTGACATAGCCATTGCCGAAGGTTGCGCCGATGATCGCAAGGGCAACGTCCTGCGGTCCGACACCTTTCACCGGTTCGCCGTCCAGATAGATTCCGACAACGCCCGGCATCTTGATATCATAAGTCTTGTTCAGAAGCTGTTTTACAAGTTCCGGTCCGCCCTCTCCCATTGCCATGGTACCGAGTGCACCATAACGGGTGTGGCTGTCAGAACCAAGGATCATCTTGCCGCCGCCTGCGAGCATTTCACGGGCAAACTGGTGGATAACGGCCTGATGAGGCGGAACATAGACACCGCCGTACTTCTTCGCACAGGTCAGTCCAAACATGTGGTCATCTTCATTGATCGTACCGCCGACTGCACACAGAGAGTTATGGCAGTTGGTCAGAACATAAGGGATCGGGAATTTCTCCAGTCCGGATGCTCTCGCAGTCTGGATGATTCCGACAAAGGTAATGTCGTGCGAAGTCAGCTTGTCAAATTTGATCTGAAGCTGCTGCATATTACCGGAAGTATTATGCGCACTTAAGATTCCATAAGCCATTGTCTCTTTTGCAGCAGCTTCTTTTGTTGTCTCAATACCTGTCTTGCTTTTTACGGCAGCAAGTGCATCGGGTGCATCTGCAATTACCTCAGTACCGTGTAAAAGATAGGCACCGCCTTCGTATAATTTCACCATATCATGTCCTCCTATTTTCTGTTTTCTATGAATTTCATGTGGTCTGCGACCATCAGAGCAATCTTAAATGTCAGGGCGTCCTCAAAGACTCTGACATCCAGCCCGGTCTGCTTCTGGATCTTCTCCAGCCGGTAGACGAGCGTATTCCGGTGGACGAAAAGCTGTCTCGCTGTCTCCGAAATATTCAGGCTGTTTTCAAAAAATTTATCAACTGTGGATAAGGTTTCTTCGTCAAACTGATCAACGGTATTTCCGGCAAATACTTCTTCCAGGAACATCTCGCATAAGGAAACGGGAAGCTGGTGGATCAGCCGTCCGATACCGAGTTCGCGGTAGGATAAAATATTGCGTTCCGGATAGAAGATACGTCCCACATCCAGAGCCATGCCAGCTTCTTTGTAAGACTGTGAGACCTCTTTGAGTTCGGGAATGATGGTTCCGAAGGAAAGCCGGACATTGACCATAGCTTCGGTGTTGATCGCATTCACCAGCATATCGGCAGTCGAACGGATCGTATCATAATCATCCGTACTGTCAAGGGACTTGATCAGAATAATATGTCCCTCATCTACGGCAGTAACAAAATCGCCGGTTCCCGAGGAATAAATCCCACGGATCATATCCAGGACGATCGTGTCATCTGGATTCTTCGGTTCGATCAGATAGACGACTCTGCGCTGCTCAACTGTAATACCAAGCTTTTTCGCCTGATTGTAGATATCTACGAGAAGCAGGTTATCCAGGAGCAGGTTCTGGATAAAACGGTTACGGTCAAGACGTTCGCTTCCGGATCTTAAAAGGCTCTCCAGCTGGCAGACACTTAAGCGTCCGCTGGTATGCACATCAATCTCACTATTGTGCTCGATCACGAAAATATAAGTCAGTTCATCATCATCATAAACCGGAAACAGACCATAGCATTCATCCAGGTGCTCCTCCGATACGCCGGTAACCTCCAGCTCTTTTAAAAATGAGCAAACTGCTTTTTTCACTGAAGGTTTCTCCTTACCTACAGCTGCAAGCATCACTCCGTCTGTGTTCCAGATGGAACAGTTACACTCGATGATATCCCCTATTTCATTGATTGTTCTCTGTAAAATCTGGTTGGATAACAATCCATTCACCTCTCCATTCTTTTCAATATATGACAAATGGGAGAATTGTGAAATTCCCCCATCTTCTTCTGACAATACAATCTGATATTATTTTAGCAAATGTTTTACACTTTAGCAAGTTAAAATGAAAAACGTTCTCTCTTATTCGTCTTCGTCATCGCGTCTGTCAAGCATGGCAGCAACGATTTCAAGAATCACAGCAAGACCGATCATAGATGCAGCGGCAATCTTTCCGGCAGTGCCGGTTGCAGCCTGTGCGATACCGCCGACAACCGGAACAGAAAGCTTTACTTTTCCGATGTAGTTGTTGTAAGGGATCGGATTCATATCTTTTTCCTCATTGGCATCCCCTTTGGTGATAAACTGTCCCATCGCCGGGCTGTTGGATACTACGCGGTGGGTGATGATCGAGCCGTCTGCATTGTTGCTGTAAAAAGCAATGACATCATCTTTGACGATCGTGTCTGGTTCTTCATACCGGACATAGACCAGGCTTCCCGTCGGGATCGCCGGTTCCATGCTCCCACTGATCACGGTGTACATCTGAAAACCAAAAGCTTTCGGAAGCGTCAGCGGAATACAGGCAAGAATCAGTACTGTCAGTAAAACAGTGCCCAGTGCACTGCAAAATGCAGCCACCGGGCTTTTCTTTTTCTTCGTTCTCTTCAAAAAAGACTTCTCCTTTAGTGCCGCGCTTTTTTTATTTTGCACGTTTTTTCAAGAATACGATCAGTCCTGCAAGAGCTGCTACCGCAACAACGATAATGCCGATCCCTGCTGCGATCGGAGTCTTGCTCGTCTTGTCTTTCGCATCGATATTTCCTTTTGGAGTGTCTTCATCATCCAGATCTACCAGAGACTTTGGTGTCTGTTCATCCTCAGATGTTGCAGTATCTTTATCTTTAGCTGTCGTATCCTGAGAATCGTTATCTGTCGTTGTACCATCGGTTGTACCGGTTGTGGTTCCGTCTGTTGTGCCACCGGTAGTTCCGGTTGTAGTTCCACCGGTAGTTCCGGCAGTTCCACCGGTTGTGCCGCCTGTCGTGCCACCTGCTGTACCGACATTACTGGTACCTGTGCCAGGAGTTGCTGTACCAGGAGTTGCTGTACCAGGAACAGTCGTTGTGATGGTGGTTGTTGTTGTAACAACACGGTCTGTAGCACCCGGTTTGTAGGTAAACGTAAATACATTCTCAGATACATTATTACTCAAAGTCTTGGTAAGTGCAAGAGCATCTGGAATATAATTCTCGATATACTGATAAGCGACGATTGGTTTGTCACCGACATTTCCGTAGAAGGTCTGGCTTTCTACAAGCGCCTTACCGGAAGCATCCTGATAGTTTACGGTGTAGGCAACCATGTCCTTTTTGATTCCATAGGCTATTACATAGTCGGCATCGCCGGTTACATTGTCGAATACAGGAGAAGCAAGAGCTTCTTCATTGTCACGTCCGCTGAGACGGATTCCTTTGACATAGTATTTGTCATCGGTTACCTGAACGTCTTTCAGATTAAAAGTAACAGTAGAACCGGCGACAGAATCCTGCTCCACCTTAGTATGTCCGTTTATCGTTCCTTTATTACCTGCCGATAAAGTTACCTTATAGGTATACCCGTCAGCAGCCATAACGCTCATCGTGGATGCACCGATCGTCATTGATACAGTCAGAAGAGAAACCAGTAATTTTTTCCATCTTTTCATCTGCTTACTCTCCTTTCCGTCTGCGTTTCTTTGTGTTCTTGTTATATGTGTAGATTCCGTATGCCAGAAGGATCAGTCCACTGATGAGTGCAAGCACACAGAAGAGAAGAACTCTTGCGGTATCACCGGTCTTAACGGTGTTGGTAGTCTTGACGATTTTCGTCTTGGTAATGGTATTGCTTACTTTTACCTTTTCCACTGCAAAGTTCATACGAAGCTTTGCGAGCGTGTTCTGATAACCATTGCCCTGTGTCTCACCTTCGATACCGATGGTAAGGTGTACGGTTCCGGTACCATTGGAAGCAAGACGACCGAGGTAGAAATATTTCTCGGTAGAGTTTCCAAGTTCCTTCAGACCTTCACCGGTCTTAGAAGAACCTTCGCCTCCGACGGTATCACTGTTATAGAGTACCTTTTCGGTATTGTCACTTCCAACATAAGTCAGCTTGTATTCGTAAGCACCGCCTTCAGCGGATTTCTGTGCTTCCTCCAGTGTCTGGATGATCTCATTGGTCATGTACCAATCGGTCTCGCCTTTATCGGAGTTTTTCAGCTGAACCTTCAATTCGATGCTGTCACCCGGCTGGATCGTTGCCAGCTCATCGGAAACAGTCTTGTTTTCAAAATTGCTTTCCATCTTGCCGCCGGTGAAATTAACCTGCCATCCGTCGGCTCCCTGATAATCCTTTGCAAATGCAGTTGTGTGTACCCCTGCTGCCATTATCACTGTCATGGCGAGGCACAAAATTTTCTTTTTCATACTCTGTACCTCCCTACTGTAAGCTTAAACTGGTTTCGTCATCTGATACATTCACATCTACACCCCAGGCACTCTTGATGGCATCTTTTGCGTTATGTGTCTGTACTGCATCTACCTCTGCATCGATGTGGAATGTATAGTCGCCATACTTATATGTGTAAGTAATGGTGTTGTCCTTTACTGTTTTCTCTACATCTGTTGCAATCTTTGGATCAATGCGGAGTGTGTCAGATAATGCCGGTGTGGTATCTCCGGCTTTTACTGCCTTTGTGTAATAAAGAACGGTTCTTTCGTCTGTGGTCTGCTGATCTGCAACTACCCAGCCGTTAGCGGTAAGGAAATTCAGTTCAATCAGATCCGGTGAAAGAGTGGTGTTCTTCTTGCCCTCTTTGTCCTGCCAGCTCTTGGTAAGGATCACACGGACGAAGGTGTCGATGTTACCGCTGTTCTGAACACTGAGCTCTTCTTTGTATTTCTTTCCAGGTGCGAATTTTTCATCTTTTCCGAGAAGGCCTGTCAGGAGTTCCCCGTCTTTTACTTCTTTCTGGTTCTTAGATGTAAAATCCTGGCTGCTGACGACATCGCCATTCTCTAAAAGAGATACACCGATATTCTGCATCTCGATCTGTGCGGAATAATTCTCACTGTAGTATGTGAGTGCGGCACGTGTACTGCCGACAGTACTGCCAATCAACAGGAGCGCTGATGCTGTCAGAAGCAGGGCCGATTTTTTTGGAAATGATTTCTTTTTCTTTTTCATCTTCGTTCCCTCCTATTCTGTGGTTTTACTGTCTTCTGTTGTCTCAGTTGTGATTACATGATTCCAGTCTGGATATGGCTTTCCATTTTCATCGTAAAGAACTGGTGTGCATTCCTGGATAACCACGATATTGAATTCTTCCGGTTTATCCTTCCCTTCCGGGAATTTGTAAGAGATATTGAGTTCCGGTGTGGTTTCGCCTGCCGGAAGAACGCCTTCATAGTACCAGTAACCATCATCTTTGGCTTTCCATCCGCCATTTGGAGTAGTATAGGTAAGTTTCATCGGGGCAAATGCTGTTACTCTTACGAAGCAATCATAATCACCGGTATTTGTAATGGTGACGTGCTTGCCATCTTTATCGACTGTTTCGTTAGGGATGGTTTCGGTAAATCCCATATTCATCGTCACACCGCCACCGGCTGTTGTATAAGTTGTGAAGTATGCCATTGCACTTCCAACTGCCAGGGTTCCGGTAAGAGCAAGTGCTGCTGTTGCCATGATAAGTGGTTTCTTATGTAACTTTCTCATTCCGACTCCCCCTTTCTAGTTCTTTGCTGCCGGTTCGGTGTACTGATACTGACCATTTTCGTCCAGCTTGAAATTATTTTTTACGCCGTATCCGCCATTGGTACGTCCATCATGTTCGTTGGTAAATGAAACCACTGCTGTCTCGCCTGCCTGACCTGCTTCTTTTTCATCATTGGCAACGATGGTAGCTGTCACATTATTTTCAGAAGTGAGCTTGTAGCTTGCACCGCTGTAAACCTCCGTTACAGTTACAGTAGATCCTGCAGGAATTTTTTCAATCGTTACAGAATCGCTGCCTGCTGCATTGAAGGTAAGCTCTTCGATTCTGGTTTCTTTTTTCCCATCCGGTTTTTCGATATCGATCTGGAATACGAAGGTTGCCTCGTCTCCGAAGGTAGCATTGTGATCTACCAGTTCCTTGTTGATCACAAGATTACCGTATCTTACATGTTGTTCCGGTTTCAGACCAACTGCATTGCTGCCAGTCAGATTGTAGATCCAGTCATCATTGGTATGATTGTTATTGTAATAATTATTGGTCGGAAGTGATATCAGGTAAGGTGTAAAAGTATAAGTGTAATTTGGCGTAATCACTTTTGGTGTATCTACAAGGTAAAGTCCGGTCTTCAGTCCCGTTATAGTATGGTCGTCATTTGGGTTATCTGTTAGTGTAATGGTTTTGGGTGGTTCAACAACTGTATTTCCATCAGAATCTGTCAGCATCTCCTTTGCGTCATTGGCACGTTTTTTCCATTCAGCAGTGGCATCTGCCAGATTATCTGCATTTACGGAAGAAAGATCCAGTTTCGCAAATGTACCGGTTGCAGTATAGTTGCCGGATTCATCAACCGAAGCAACTTTATACAGGTTTACCGGAATGCCTGCCTTTAGAAGTTCACTGCTTCCACCAATGTCAAATTGGATGGAGCACTCTTTATCGGTATCGATCGCGTTTGCGGCTTTCGCACCCGGAAGAGTGAGCAGTGGAAATGTAAGAGCGACAGCTAA
>ERZ772819.2139-NODE-2139-length-15141-cov-3.954130_pt1 | contig 15141 bp, 8 predicted proteins | sample MGYA00580860_ERZ772819 | MGnify/ENA primary metagenome ERZ772819 (study PRJEB29015, sample SAMEA2737683) | human gut metagenome | biome: human gut; feature: human-associated habitat; material: faeces | place: China | collected 2012 ...
ACCCCTGTTTTCGCCGTGAGAGGGCGACGTCTTAACCGCTTGACCAACTAGCCATAACTGTTATCCTGTTCTTCCTGAAGCTCAGGAAGTCTTTATCCTTTGCAGAAATCCGTTTCTGCAAACAGCTAGTAGGGGAATCGAACCCCTGTTTTCGCCGTGAGAGGGCGACGTCTTAACCGCTTGACCAACTAGCCATTCTTTTGTGTCACTTAACTGACGCTTGATTACTATACAATACTTTTTTCCAAAATGCAAGTGTTTTTTGCAATTTTTATAAATTTGCTGGTAGATAGTAACAGTTTTTGCTGCAGCCGCTCAAAAACAACTCCTGCTTCATCCGTTTTTGATAGGTTTCCCGGTCTTTGGAGGCATCCAGGATCTCCAACGCACGCTTCATCGCCCGGATGTCTTCCACCATCCGGTCCGGGTGGTTTCCTCTGCCTACAATTTTCAGATGGGTAATTCCCGCCTGACCCAGATCATAGAGCGCACACAGCCCACAGCCACTTTCGCCCAGGATTGGAGCATCGAAATCTGATTCCGGTGAATCCCATGTGCCGCCGCACTGTCTGGCCTCTGAGGTATATTCCCTTGAAGACGCGGTACCGTCCCATTCTTTGTGATCGATAAGGATGCTGTCCTTCCGCTGGCTCTTCCCTACACCGACCCGATACGGCACACGGCACAAATATCCCATCTCGTCACAGTGCAGGGAATTGCAGAATGCCCCGGAAAACTGACACAGCTCATTTAATGCAAACGCTTCATATTTCATGTTTTCCAATCCGGGACTTCTTTTGGCACATGCCTGCGCCACAACCGCCATATCCTTCGGTCGCATCTTCCTTGGAAAGATGATTCTGCTGATTTCCATCTGCTCAAACAATCCTGTCATCGCGCTGTTGATTTCTCCAACCTCGCCGCTTAACGAAATCCGACAGCCGATCTTTTGCTGCCGAAGATATAAAATCAGCGCCGGGTCTGCGATAATATAATCCCAAAAACCGATTTCCATACATTTTTGAATTGTCTCTGCGATTTCCGGATACTGCTGTGGAAGATAGTACAGCGAATTAAACGTCAGCTGCACGGGCTTTTGATACGCCCGCACCATCGCCGCCAGAATTTCCAGCTCCGAAAATGCACCCAGCTGCACGCTGCAGCATCGCACCTCCCTGCGGTTTAAAGACAAAACCGTCCCGTACTTTCTGTCCCATGCATAGGGAATGTAACCGCAGAAGCATTCGTCCGCTCCCGCTTCGATATATCGGATATAATCGTCAACCGAGCCAAGCCCCGCTGTAAGTTCCATGTGTGACCTCCATGCCGCGCATTGCGCTCAAAGCAGATTCAGCACCGCGCGGTCAGGCCGCACCCCTTGTTCTTCTTTCCCAAACGCTGCGTTTTCCACACTGCCCGTCTCCAGCGCCCGCAAAACCGTCTGATCCAGCGAAAACAACGAATTGTAGATTCCTGTCATATGCAGATGCTCCGGGTATAAAAACGCTTGCATCTGACAATATCCGGGACATTCCGTCTGTAGATACTGCCGTCCCCTGTTGTGCTCTCTGTACTGCGCATAAAGGGGACAGTATTGCGATGTGTTCGTTTGATAAAACGGAAGATGCAGGCTGTTTTTTCCTTCCGGGAATCTTTGCGGATACCCACAGCTTTCCCATTCATAGCGCACAAATCCAAGGCTTTTTTCCAGTGCCTTTTGATAAAAATCTGCATTCAGGCTGTTCTCTGCCAAAAGTCCGGTGTCCTTGTTCGGCAGGCGGCTTTTTAAATAGGAAAGCCGCGGATCTTTTTTCCGTTTATTGAGAAGTGTTCCCATGCACAGCTCAAACTGCTCCGGATATCTGCCTGCAAGCTGCGCTATCCCCCAGTCATTGACGACGATCTCGATCGATCCGTTTTGCTGACACCAGCTTCGCAGGCTTTCCAAAAGCTGTTCCGCTTCCTTTAAACTGACCTCCGGCTGGCATGCAAACGAAACTGTCACGCCAAGCCCCTCGCTCCGCGCCTTTTCGAGCAGGGCAAACAGGATTTCTTTCTTTGGAAAGAGCAGACGGCAGAATTGATTTCCAAGGTAAATCCGATCCGGCAGGCGTTTTGCATAAAACGCGCTGGCAACGTTGTTTTCCTTCCAGTAATCTGTCATAAAATCCGACAGGCTTTCTTTTAAATATGTCTCATACCATTCCGGTCTGTCCAGCTCCAGCGCGTAAGACGGATACGGACGCAAAACCGCCTCCCAGTCCGTCTGCGCAAACCATTTTCGTTTCTGCTCTTCCAGGCTGTCGGCAAAGCAATCCTCTAATTCCACCGGATAACCAACCGTTGCCTCTGCAAGCCCAGCGTCATCCTCTTCCAGCTTCAGATGGATGTAGCGGGTATATTGCAAAAGAAGCTTCTGCACAGCAATCCGAAACTCCGGCGAAGTTACGTAGACCCGATAAAGCTGATAAAAGGAGGCTGCGCACGGCTTTTCCCTGTGCCCTGGCTGTGACAAAGCGGGTGCTTTTTCCAGCCCATACTCTGTCAGCACAAGTTCCTGCCAGAGTGCCTGCTCCAGATCGTAAAAGCACACCTTACAAAACGGTGTCACTATGCAGTGCTGCGGCGGTGCGGCATCTCGCAAAACCTGGTGCTGTGCCGGCACAGCATCTGTCCAAAGCTGCCTTGCCGCCTTTTTTTCCAGTCGAAACTCAAATCCGTTTTCCGAAATCCCGACCACCTGAATTTCCCGCTCCCCAAGCTGTGCAGTCAGCAGTCCGGACGGGATTCCTCTGATATATTCTTCCATTTTCATTCTTCCAGCTTCCGTCAGCCAACCATAAAATCAAACAGACTGATCTGGTTGGACTCCGGCAGATCTCCCAGAATGCCCAGCGTATCCAAAAGCTCCACAATCGTCTTACTCGCCTTGGAACGCTCCCGGAAATCATCCTTACTCAAAAACGGACCTTTTTTCGCCGCTTCCACGATGGCGTCCGCCGCCTTTTCGCCCAGACCATCAATGCTGTTTAGCGACGGCATGATTTTGCCGTCCATGATCTGGAAATTTCGGGAATGTGCTTTAAACAAATCGATGGGCAAAAAGTCAAAGCCGCGCGCATACATTTCCTGCACGAGCTTCATATCCTTTAACGACGCCTGCTCTTTCTGGGAAAGGCTGTCCGAACGCTTCTTGTAATCCGCCATGACCGCTTCCAGATGCTGTTGTCCCTGACACATGATTTCATAGGAAAAGGCGGATGCACGGATCGAAAAATACGCCGCATAATAAGCCAGCGGATAGTTTACCTTACAGTAAGCGATTCGCCACGCCATCATAACGTAAGCCGCCGCATGGGCTTTCGGGAACATGTACTTGATCTTTTTACACGACCAGATATACCAGTCCGGCACACCGACCGCCTTCATCGCTTCTTCCATTTCCGGCTTTAAGCCTTTCCCTTTCCGCACACTCTCCATCGTCGTGAAGGAAAGGCTCGGGTCCATGCCCATGTTGATCAGATAAATCATGATATCGTCTCGACAACAGATCGCCGTGGAAATCGTCGCCTTGCCTTCCTGAATCAGCGTCTGTGCGTTGCCCAGCCACACATCCGTACCATGTCCTAATCCGGCGATTCGAATCAGGTCTGAAAAGCACTGCGGCTTGGTGTCCAGAAGCATCTGGATAACGAAATCTGTACCAAACTCCGGGATGCCCAGAGAACCAACCGGGCAGCCGTCAATCTGATCGGGTGTGATTCCGAGCGCCGACGTATTCTGAAACAGGCTCATAACCTGCGGATCGTCCAGCGGGATCTTTGTCGGGTCAACCCCCGTCAGATCCTGCAGCATACGGATCATCGTCGGATCATCGTGTCCGAGGATATCGAGCTTCAACAGGTTGTGGTCGATGGAATGGTAATCGAAATGGGTCGTTACCGTATCTGTTGTCATATCGTTTGCGGGATGCTGCACCGGCGTAAAGGAGTTGATGTCCTCTCCCACCGGTAAAACAACGATACCGCCGGGGTGCTGTCCCGTGCTTCGGCGCACGCCCGTACAGCCCTGTACAATCCGGTTGATTTCGCAGTTTCGCTTCTTGCTTCCGCGCTCTTCAAAATAATTTTTCACATAACCGAACGCTGTCTTATCCGCCAGCGTGCCGATCGTACCGGCACGGAACGTCTGTCCTGCGCCGAAAATAACTTCCGTATATTTATGCGCCTTACTCTGATATTCGCCGGAAAAGTTCAGGTCGATATCCGGCTCCTTATCCCCCTTAAATCCGAGGAACGTTTCAAATGGGATATCGAAACCGTCCTTAATCAGAGGCTCTCCGCAGACCGGGCACATTTTATCCGGCATATCGCAGCCGCCGTTTCCGGCAAAAGCTTTGACCTCCGGGGAATCAAAATCGTAATAGTGGCATTTCGGGCACCGATAATGGGCGCTCAGAGAATTTACCTCCGTAATCCCCGCCATGAACGCCACCAGTGACGAACCGACAGAACCTCTGGAGCCAACCAGATAGCCATCCTCCACCGATTTCCAAACCAGCTTCTGTGCAATGATATACATTACGGCGAATCCGTTTTTGATAATAGAGTTCAGCTCCTTTTCCAGACGATCCACAACGATCTGCGGCAGCTCTTCCCCATAAAGCTCATGCGCCTTGCGGTAACAGATTTCCGTCAAGGTTTTATCGCTGTCTGGAATAACCGGCGGACACTTATCCGGGCGCACCGGAGAAATCGTCTCTATCTGATCCGCAATCCGATTGGTGTTGGTAATGACAACCTCCTCTGCCTTTTCACTGCCGAGATACTGAAACTCCTCCAGCATTTCTTCCGTCGTCCGCAGATATAGCGGTGCCTGGTCGTCCGCATCCTTAAAGCCCTTGCCCGCCATGATAATCCGACGGTATACCTCGTCTGCGGGATCCAGAAAATGCACGTCGCAGGTTGCTACAACCGGTTTATTGAACTGCTCGCCCAGCCTGACGATCTTTCGGTTCATGTTCTGAATGTCCTCCACCGAGTTGACATTTTCAATCTTGTCGGAATGGATCATGAACATGTTGTTGCCGGTCGGCTGGATTTCCAGATAATCATAAAATTTCACGATCCGCGCAATTTCCGCATCCGACTTTTCATCCAGCAGGGCACGGTACAACTCGCCTGCCTCACATGCACTGCCCAGAATCAGTCCCTCCCGGTACTTCATCAGCAAGCTCTTCGGAATTCGCGGTGTCTTATGAAAGTAAGTCAGATGAGACTCCGATACCAGACGGTACAGATTTACCCGCCCCACATCGTTTTTCGCAAGGATAATCGCATGGTAGGAAAACAGTCTCTTTACAATATCCGGGCTGGAATCTCCCAAATGGTTCACATCCGCAAGGGTGTGACAGTTGCGCTGCTCCAGAAGCGGAATAAATTTTACGAAAATTTCCGCCGTTGCTTCCGCATCGTCCACTGCGCGGTGATGATTTTCCAGGGAAACACCCATCGTTTTTGCGACCGCATCCAGCGTATGCTTCGCCTGATGCGGCAAAAGCACGCGCGCAATGCCGACTGTATCCACATAGGTAGGATGCAGCTCGATATTTAACTGCGCCGCATTTTCCATAATAAAGCTCATATCGAAATTCGCATTGTGGGCGACAAAAATCGTACCCTCGCAGAATTTCAAGAACTCCGGCAGCACTTCTTCAATCCCCGGTGCATCCATGACCATTTCATCGTTAATACTTGTCAGCTGCTCAATTCGAAACGGAATCGGCACACGGGGATTGACAAAGGTGGAAAACCTGTCCACAATCTTTCCTTCCACCACCTTGACCGCACCGATCTCGATAATCCGGTTTTTAACCGGCGAAAAGCCGGTTGTCTCGATATCAAATACCACATAGGAATCCCGCAATACCTGACCCTTATCTCCGGTTACGATTTCCTTCAAATCATCCACCAGATACGCTTCACATCCATAAATTACTTTAAAGAAATCATTTCTGTCCGGATTTTCGTCTCCTGCAGCCTTACGCTTTTCTTTCTCTGCTTTCCAGAGGTCATCCAACAGATGGTTTGCATCCGGAAATGACTGTACGACGCCATGATCCGTGATTGCGATCGCCGGATGTCCCCACTGATACGCCCTCTTGACAATATCCTTTACCTCGGATACACCGTCCATATCGCTCATTTTTGTGTGGCAGTGCAGTTCCACACGCTTGCGCACGGAATGATCCATTCTCGACGTGGTAAAATCCGAAATCTTTTTTACCCCGACAATCGAACCGACCGTCAGCTCGCCGTCAAACTTGTCCACCATCGTCAGACCCTTGATTTTGACAAAAGCGCCGGGCTTGATCCCCTCCTTTACCTCTGCCAGCTGTTCATTTAAGGTAAAAATTTTGATGGTCATCGTGTCAGTAAAATCCGTCACATCAAAAATCAGGATTGTCCGCTCGTTGCGAATTTCACGCTGATCCATTGCGATGATTTTGCCGCGGATAACAACCTCTCCCATCTCACCGATGATCTCCTCGATCGGAATTGCTTCTTCGTCAAAATCCCGTCCGTAAAGCACATCCGGATTGTCACTTTTTTTGACACCGCGTCGATAATCGCCACGCCCCTCCCGGTTGAATTTGCCTTTGCCGTATTTGCTCTGTCCGCCTACATTTCTGCCGCCAGCCGATGCGGTACCTTTCGTGCCTGCCGCAGGAGCTGCCGTCTGCCCCATTGCCGGAGCACTCTGCCCTGCTGCCGGTGCATCCGGGCGCATCCGATTCGCTGCTGCCGCTGTTTCCGCCAAAATCACCATGCCGCCCTCAAACGGAGCTTCCTGCGCAGCATGCGCCGCTGCGCCCATGGACGCAAGATATGCTTCATAGCCGTCATCCATACCGCCAGCCTGCATGCTGCCTTCTGCCCTGTCACCCGGCATCGCACCATTTTGCCCTGCGATCCCCGCTGCACCATACTGCGCTACGCTGCTGTCTGCGTTCTGTGCAGCATTGCATGCGGTGCCATCCTGTCCGCCTGCATACTGCGGCTGCCCATCGTTACTGGACGCGCTGTATCCGCCGCTCATTACGCTGGCGAACTGCTCCTGGCTCATGCCATAGTCCGCCGCAGCCGGACGAGCACCCGCTTTCGCGGCAATCATCGCCACTTTTCTTGCCAGCGCAATCTCTTCCTCCGCTTTTCTCGGATTTTCCTTCGGCTGACAGTAATGTGCGACCGCCTCCATCGGGATTCCGCACCGTTCACAGCAAATTTTTTCCAGAATACGGACAAGCTCGGGACAGCGTTCATGCGCGATTACCGTATCCGGCACTTCCAACACCAGCTTCCCCTCATCCGGGAAGGAAATATGCGCTGATTTGAACAGACTGTATTCCACCGGGCTGCATTCCCTTAATTCCAGTAAAATGCTCTCCTGATAGGTTTCCAGCAGGCTCTTTAGGTTGTACTGGGCTGACAGCTGAAATTTTTCCTGAATTTTGATCGTGATATTGCAGTTCGGAAACAGCTGCCTTGCAATCTCTTCCTCTACCCGGAAAATAACTGTTTTGGGGATCAGGCGTCCGCAGCTGATATACACCCTGATCAGATCCTTTTGCCGCGTGGTCGTCACCCGTTCTACCTTTACTTTTTCAAACAATGCCCGTACTTCCTGTTCCAGAACAAGCTCCGGAAATACTTCCATGAAACCTTTGGTCATTTTACTCTCCATTTTCGTAAATACTTTTACACCAAAAACGATTACTGTTCGTTCCAGTGCTCCAGTTCATACCGCAGAGTCGGAATAAATTCTGCCTCCGGAATCTTGCGGATGATCTGCCCTTTTTTGATCAGCAGACCTTCCCCGATGCCGCCTGCAATACCCAGGTCCGCTTCCTTTGCTTCGCCGGGTCCGTTTACGACACAGCCCATGACTGCGACCTTGATATCCAGGTTCGGGAACTGCGCTGCAAGCGCTTCTACCTGATTCGCAAGGCTGATCTGGTCGATCTTCGTGCGTCCGCAGGTCGGACAGCTGACAACCTCAATACCGCCTTTGCGCAGTCCCAGCGTCCGCAAAATCAGCTTCGCAGATTTGATCTCTTCTACAACATCCCCTGTCAGGGATACACGGATCGTATCGCCGATTCCCTGATTTAAAATCAGTCCCAGACCGATCGCAGACTTGATATTACCGGAAAGAACCGTACCGGATTCCGTAATGCCGACATGCAGCGGATAAGGTGTCTTTCCTGCCAGCAGTTCATGCGCATGCACGCACATCATAACATCGGAGGACTTGATGCTGATCACCAGGTTGTCATAGCCAAGGTCTTCGATCATATGCACCTTATCCAGCGCACTCTCTACAATCCCCTCTGCCGTTACGCCATGATATTTTTCTACAAGATCTTTTTCGAGGGAACCGCTGTTTACGCCGACACGGATCGGAATATTGCGTTCCCTTGCAACACGCACTACTTCCGCTACACGGTCTGCACCGCCGATGTTTCCGGGATTGATACGGATTTTATCCGCTCCGTTTTCCATCGCGGCGATCGCCATCTTATAATCGAAATGAATGTCCGCAACCAACGGAATGGAAATCTGCTTTCTGATCTCAGAAATCGCTTTCGCAGCTTCCAGCGTCGGTACGGTGCAGCGGATAATTTCACAACCAACCTCTTCCAGTCTGTGAATCTGCGCAACCGTCGCCGCCACATCCTCGGTCGGTGTGTTAGTCATCGACTGAATCAAGATCGGATTGCCGCCTCCGATTACACGGTTTCCAATTTTTACGACTTTGGTATGATCTCTGTACATAATGCCCTCCGTTTTATCGCTTCCGCGTTCTTTTTGTTCAAAAGCCCAGTTATTTTTATTTTAACACTTCCCCACAGGCAGTGCAATCGGTTTCCGGCGAACGAATTTTGCTGCCCAACGTGCAGACTTCTCCCGAAAATGCCGTCTCGCTACAGCTGTGCATCGCCCGAAATGCATCCGGTTTAAGGAAGCCCCTGCATCTTTTTCGCATCAGCGCTTCTGCCCCATCACAAGCTCATACTCTCCGATTTTTTCGTTTCTACTGTACAGACTCAGCATAACCCGCACCTCGTCCCCGCATCCAAGGGTGTTTGGGTTTAATTCCAGAAACACCGGCTTTTCTGTATACAGCGTGGCATTTTCTTTTATCAGGAGCTTTCGCAGACTGCTGTCCCGCAGGGTGATCGGAATTTTCCCGGCTGCGCGATCTACGCCTGCCGCCTTCGCAGCTACGGTCGCCCCCTGCAGCATCAGAACCGCCGCCAGCAGTGCAAACATCCACCTTCCCATCGGTTTTGCCGTCCTGAGAACGCTCTGCAGCACTTCACAGTCCGCCGTCTTCTTCCGACGCACTTTCTGCCAAAACGGTTCTTTCTTTCCTGTATCATCTACCCTGCAAGCCTCCTGCAACGCCAAAAGCACCTGCAAAAAAGCCTCCATCGTCTGAAACCGTGCTTCCGGCTCCCTGGCTGTGGCACGCATGATAATCCGTTCCAGCTCATCGCTGACCTGCGGACAGCGGCTTTTCAGGGACGCAAACGCATAAGGCGGTCTGGAAAGGTCTGCCCCGCACAAAAGCGCATACAGTGTCCGTCCCAGACCGAACACATCTGTCCGGACATCCACACAGCGCTTTTCGATTTCCCGGCTCAGCTGCTCCGGCGCCGCATATCCAGGACTCGCGGAAATGCCTTTTGTCACGGGTGTATGCGCTTCCAGCGCGCTGCCAAAATCGATCAGCCTGATTTTTCCATCGGAATCCTTCATCACATTTGACGGCTTGCAGTCCAAATACAAAAGCGGTGGCTGCATCTGGTGAAGCTTCTGAATCGCTTTTGCCAGACAGATCCCGATCTCGATCACCGTTTCTTCTGCAAAGGCGCCGTCTCGTTCCATCTGCACCGCAAGCGTTTCCCCCTCAATCCATTCCATAATTAAAAAGCGCTCTTCCTCCTGTTCTACTACATCCACAATCCCCGGAAACGCCGAATCAGCCAGCTTTCCCATCGTAAATTCTTCCCGGATTGGGAAATCCCGTCCGACCTTTTTTGCCGCCCAAATCTTTTGCAGACGCAGATCATACGCCCGGTAAACGGTTCCGGTTCCCCCGCTGGCTGTTTCTCCTTTTAAAATGTATTTTTCACCGATTTTTCGTTCTTTTTCCAGACAGATTCCTCCTTTTCATATCCGATCAGTACCGCTGTCATATTGTCCTTTTCCCCCTGGGCCGTCAAAAAGCTCCCAATTCCTTTCAGCCGCCGATACAGTTGCCCTGCTTCCCGTTCCTCGTACAGGCAGATTCGAAAAAAATCCGGCGGCGCTTTTTTATAAAATCCGTCCGTACACAACAGTAGCATGTCCCCGTCGTCCAGCGTTCCTGTATACAATTGCGGCACTTCCAGCCCAAACGCCCCGACGCAGCGGCGCAGCACGCCGCCCTCTTCATGATCCTGTGAAAGCTGCCTGGTTCCGGTCTGTTTTTCCCGATTTAAGCAGCGTTTGCGGCAAAGCTGATACGCCCTGCTGTCCCCGAGATGCACCAGTACAAATCTGCGTCCGCGAACAAATACCATCGTTACTGTCGTTCCGCTGCAGATTTTTTCCTCCCGCTCGCAGCGCTCCAGCTTTTCCTGCATGTCTAAAAGCGCGTCGAGTGCCCGCTTTTTCATCTGTTTTGTCCAGAAAAGAGTGCGCATTTTCCAAAAACCTTCCCGGTAAAACCATTCCGTCAGCTGCTCTGCAACCAGACCGCTCGCGCATTCTCCTGCCCGCAGTCCGCCGATTCCGTCGCAGACCGCAGCAAATATGAGCTCCTTTTTGCGTGCACGAACTCGCTGCAGCGTAAAAGAATCCTCATTTACCTTGCGAAAATCTCCTTTATTCCAATACCACGACGTGATATACGCCATCCGTCCTCCCGTCTCTCTCCAAAGACCGGAACAATGATTGCTCTTTGAATTTTCCTGCGGTCAGAATATCCGCAGCCTGCGGCAGATCGCCGCCAGCGATTATACAGGACAATAGAATGTCCGCCAAGCGTACACGCTATTGTATAGAACGCCCAAAAACCTTTCGATATCCGTATTATATCGTCCCGCGCATGCGCCGTCAACGGTGAAAAATACGGTAGTAATACGAATGCAAACTCTGTAAACAATCTATTGCCATAAAAAAAGGGCGGGACAATGAGTTTTTGATATTGCCGCTCATTGTCCTGCCTTTTTTTGATCCGAACAGCCTCAGTTTCCGCACTCTACGCTGATTCGGTTGAAAATACCCATGATCTCGTCCGTGTTGAGCCGGTTCTTTTCTTCCCCAACTTTATCCAGAACGATTTTTCCCTGATGCATCATCAGGATACGGTCCCCATATTCCAATGCATAGCGCAGGTTGTGCGTTACCATAACCGTCGTCATTTTCTTTTCCCGGACGATCTGATCCGTCAGCTTCATGACAATTTCCGCTGTTCTGGGATCCAGTGCCGCCGTATGCTCATCCAGAATCAGGAAATCAATCGGTGTCATCGTCGCCATCAGAAGCGCCAGTACCTGACGCTGTCCGCCGGAAAGGGAACCGACCTTTGTTTCCAGCTTGTCTTCCAGCCCAAGTCCAAGACCGGAAAGCATCTCGCGGTACGCATTTTCCCGGCTCTTTCTGACACAGCGGTTCAATCCATAACCTTTTTCTTTCAGATCCGCAACCGCCATATTTTCCAGCACCGTCATATTCGGGCACGTCCCGGCAGAAGGGTTCTGGTATACTCTGCCGATTTTGCGGTGGCGCATATATTCTTTCTGGCCGGTGATATCAGTTCCGTTTACGATGACCTTTCCTGCGTCCGCCGAAATGCTGCCGCAGATCAGGTTCAGCATGGAGGTCTTGCCGGAGCCGTTGCTGCCGACCACCGACACGAACTGGCTGTCTGGAATCGTCAGGTTAAAATCCTGAAACAGGCACATTTCATTGACTGAGCCCGGATTATAATATTTATCGATATGGGAAAGTTCAAGCATTTTTCCGCCCCTTTCGTTCCATGCTGACAACCAGAATGACTAAAAACAGTACCGCCGTAATCAGCTTTAAGTCTGTAGATTTTAATCCCATGCGAAGTGCAATCGCAACGCAGGCTTTGTAAAGGATTGATCCGATCACAACGCTGAACGTTACCATGCCAACCCGCACGTTGTGAAGCGCCTTGGAAATCGATCCGATTCCTTCTAGCTTCTGATACAGACTCGTTCCGATAATTACACTCGCAAGTCCGACCACCACAGTTCCGGTTCCGACCGAAATTTCAAAGCAGCGCTGCTGCTGTGCAAACAGGCATCCGCTCAACGTAACCAGACCGTTTGCAATTGCAAGTCCGAGAATTTTTACTTTACCACGGTCACGTCCCATCGCCGTTACAATCGACGCGTTATCGCCGACTGCGCGGAGCAGAAAGCCGGATCCGGTTTTTAGATAAGCGTCTAAAAGCACTTTTACCACAACTGTAATGACAACCATCACGAGTACGATTTTCCAGGACGCCAGTGCTCCCTGGCAGATTCCGTTGACCAGACCATTATCAAATACAGTTACTTCTTTATAAAACGGAAGGTTCGCCCTGCCTGCGATCCGCAAATTGACGGTGTAAAGAGCGGTCATCATAATGATGCCGCTCAGCAGGTCTCTTACCTTGAGCTTTACATGGATCAGACCAGTCAGTACACCTGCCAGCGCTCCTACAAGGAAACACACCGGAAGCGTAAGAATTGCCGGAACTCCATTTGTAATCATGACTGCCGTAATCGCTGCTCCCATCGGAAAGCTGCCGTCTACCGTCAGATCCGGGAAATCCAGTATTTTATAAGTGATATATACTCCCAGCGCCATGATCCCGTAGATCATACCCTGTTCGAGTGTACTGATGACCAGTTCCATGTCAGAACCTCCTGCTTTTTCTTTCTGTCCTTTTATTCTACTGTAACGGTTTCAAAAACCTCTGCAGCGTCCGCTTCGTAGTTTTCCGGGAAAGTGATGCCAAGATCCCTTGCTACTTCTGTGTTAATATAAAGGTTTGCACCCTCGCATACTTCATAAGGCATGTCGGAAGCCTCTGTCTCGCCCTTTAATACCTTTGCTGCCATCGCTCCGGTCTGTTTGCCAAGTGCTGCATAGTCGATACCTTCTGCTGCCAGGCAACCGTTCTTTACCTGTTCTACTTCAGAACCAAATACCGGGATGCCCGCTGCGCTCGCTTTTGCCAGAACGGTCTGCAGACCCTGTACTACGGTATTGTCTGTCAGGTTGGAAATGCAGTCTACCTTTGCTGCGAGGTCAGCCGCTGCCATATCGACGTCTGCCAGTGTATTGATGCCGGATTCTACGATTTCAAAGCCGTAATCGTCAGCCAGCTCTTTGTAGGTTTCAATCGTGCTCAGAGAGTTTGCTTCGCTTGTTGTATACAGGATACCGATCTTTGTTGCATCCGGAAGCACCTCACGGATCATTTTCAGCTGTGCTTCTACCGGAAGCGTATCTGCGGTACCGGTGATGTTGCCCTCCGGTGTCTTATCTTCTTTTGCAAGTCCTGCGCTGACCGGATCGGATACAGCGGTGTAAATAACAGGAATATCGCTGTCCAGGCAGGAATTGTATGCGCTCATTGCGGACGGAGTTGCGATCGCACAGATCAGATCCACTTTCTGAGAAACGTAGTTATCGGAAATCATGCTCGCTGTCGCGGTGTCTGCCTGCGCATTGTCAAACAGAACAGTCAGGTTCACGCCCTCTTCGATGCCCGCTTCTTTTAAGCCTTCCAGAAAACCGGTTCTGCAGTTGTCCAGAGAGCCGTGCTCTGCGAACTGGGAAATACCGATTGTGTAGCTTTCGCCGTCTGCCGCCGCTGTATCTGCTGCTGTGCTTTCCGTATCAGCGGTGCTCTCTTCTGTCTGTACGGTTGTGTCTGCTGCGGTCTCAGCAGTGGTTGCTGCGGTCTGTCCGCATCCTGTGATCATTGCTGCTGCCATCATTGCTGCTACGGTAAGTGCCATTGCTTTCTTTTTCATTGTGTTGTTCTCCTTTTCTAAAAAACGTTGATTGAAACAAAGAAGAAAAGGAAGGGGGTGCGAGTGTGGTGGCTTGAGAAGCTTCCCGCCCGGAGGGCTTCGTTTGTCTGGGAATTTATTCCCATACAAACGAAAACCGCCTCAAGCATTTTGCTTGAGACGGTAATGTTTCATTATCGCGGTGCCACTCAAATTGACTGTTTCAGTCCACTCTGTTCACATACTATCATATGCGCCGGTCGGATAACGGGTCCGGATCCCGCCGGCACCTACTGTTGGTTCGGGGCCAGCCTCGAAAGTCCATTCCTCAAATGTTCCCATACTGCAATCCCACCGCCTGCAGCTCTCTGTAATGTTCGCGACTCTGAGTACTCCTCTTTCTCATCGGTTTCTCTTTGTTTTCTATACTGTACCTCACTACAGTCAAAAAGTCAATCCCCAGTTTGAAATTTTTCCAATTTCCTCCTGCAGCACAGCGGGAAGCATCCAAGACGGGACTTTGCAAATGGCGCAGGCAAACTGCGCCTCTACATCATTACTGTTCACACGCCGCCAGTACTTTTTCAAACGACAGGTCTCCGCCGTACAAGTCCAGCGCGCTGCCGACTGTGACATGAATTTTATTCTGTCCGGCTTTTCGAATCTGTTCGATATCTTCCAGACTGCGGATACCTCCGGCGTAGGTGATCGGAATCCGGTTCCATCTTCCCAGCAGCCCGATCAGCTCCTGCTCGATTCCGCTGCGTTTTCCCTCCACATCCACTCCGTGAATCAGAAATTCATCACAGAAAGAAGACAGCATCGTCAGAATTTCTTCCGAAAGCGCGACCCTCGTATAGGTTTGCCAGCGATCCGTCACGATATAATACTTCCCGTCTTTCTTGCGGCAGCTCAGATCCAGAACCAGACGCTTTTTGCCGACAGCATCCATCATGCGGTTCAGATTTTCAAATGAAATATCACCATTTCGAAATACATAGGATGTCACAATGACATGGGATGCACCTGCATCCAGATACTCCCGGGCATTTTCTGCG
>ERZ772819.2159-NODE-2159-length-15058-cov-7.699260_pt1 | contig 15058 bp, 13 predicted proteins | sample MGYA00580860_ERZ772819 | MGnify/ENA primary metagenome ERZ772819 (study PRJEB29015, sample SAMEA2737683) | human gut metagenome | biome: human gut; feature: human-associated habitat; material: faeces | place: China | collected 2012 ...
ATTTTTAGTAATAAATATAAGGTATTGTTTTGATACCTATATGAGTATTATTTTGATACTATTAGAGGTATTATTTTGATACTATTACAAATTAATTATAGCATATTTTGTAAACATAATGCTATTAATTAAATATTATAAATCTAATATGTAAATATAGGTTGTAGTTCTTGGTAGACTTTTTAAAAGGTTTATTTTGATACTTTTAATTTTGGTATTATAAAAGCACCTGGATTGCTCCTATGTGCTTTTTATTGTTTATTTAAATAATTATTTTATAATCTATAAATTAAATATATCATGAAGATTTTTTACTTCATCTCTAGCTTTTTCGTTACATTTATATGGCACATATTTACGTTCTATTTCTTTATAGGTGAAACCATTTGGAATAGTTATATCACCACTAATTTTAAAATTTTGATATATATATCTTCTTTCAAATCTGCCAAGCGATACAAAAAATATTTTTTTAGCACCTGCTTTTCTCAAGATATTTCTCATAGCTTCAAATGTATTACCATGAGTTAAATAATCATCAAATATACAAATATTTTTTCCTTTAACTTTATATTCAGGATTTAAATGAATTGAAGCTAGATGTCTCGAAGCCCCTTCTTTCTCTCTAATTATTGAATTTAAACTATGTGATTTTTCTATTGGAGTATGCCTTAAAAATAAATTTTCATCTTCCCTTGTAAACTTTTTCTTCATCATACATCTTGCTTTGTCTTTAAAGTTAAGCATGTCCTTATTTAAATTTGATCCAGATGAAGGAGCAATTCCCCATACATCTATTTCTTTAAACTCTTCTAAGTTAGATATCCCTGCAAGAAAATGATAATATAATATTTCATAATAATCTGTTTTACCCTCTTTTAAAAACTTTTCGAATCCTATAACCAACTCTTTTTCTTTAGGAGTGACATTCCATTTTTTATACATACCACTCATCAATGAATATACCTTAGTTCCATCTTCAAGTATATCTTCATAATACCAGTTATTTTGATTATTTGCAGTTTTTATAACTTGTTCTAGTTCTTCTATTTTATTTATATTAACTCCATATTTTATACTCTTATCATTGATATCCTTGCACCAATTAGGTACTATATAAAGCAGTTTATTATTTACAGCTAACTCAAAATCCTTATCTCTATTCCCAATTATTATAAAATTGCTCCCATTATTACTCTTTACTAATTGTTTAACTTCATCTCTAGTTTTAGCATATATCCCATTATCTTTGTTATAGCCTAATTTTGAAAAATACATCTCAATTTTTTTAACCTCACTATAATCCCTAGAAGTAAATAATATTTTATTCTTTTGGGATAACATATCCCTTATAAAACCTTTAAACCTATTATTTGAATCAAAATTATAATAATCGCTATAAACTTCTTTCGATATTATTAATATTTTCTCCAATTATTTTCCCCCCTCATTATCTTCAACTACTTTATTTATAATTGAATTAAAGAACTCTTTAACAGTTATATCATTACTCTTTAAAATTTCTTTGAATTTTATATACGTTTCTCTATTTACTTTTATACCTAAATTTCCATCACCAACCTTGAATTGGTTAATATTTATATTGATATTGCTTAATGAATCATTTATTAACTTATTTATTGAATTACTTTTAATTCTATTTTTCATTCTATCATCATATTTAACTTTATATCCTAATTTATCTAGTATTTTCACATAATCATCACTTCCATAAATAGGTATTGCTTTATTTTTACTTAATAATTCTATATTTAATCCAGATACTTCTGAAAATTTATTAAATGATGGGCAAAATATAGGCTTATTCTGTTCCTCGGCGTAATTGATTGTATGCTTTGTTCCGCTTTTTTCTTTTGCTTCTATCATTAATACCCCTTTTGAAAGTCCACTCACTATTCTATTTCTATGCACAAACCTAAATTTATCTGCATTTGTTCCGACAGGATATTCAGATATTAATGTTCCACCCTTCTCTAATATTTTATTAGCTAACTCCTCATTTTTTTTAGGATATATCATATCAAGCCCATGTGCTAATACTGCTATAGTCCTTCCATTATTATTTAGGCATATTCTATGCGAAATACCATCTACCCCTTCTGCTAAGCCACTAATTATAGTAAACCTTTCTTTTGTTAAGTTAGAAACTATAGCTTTTATTGCATTAATCCCATAATTGCTTGGAGTTCTAGTTCCAACACATGCTATAGACTTATTATCTTCTTTTAATATATATCTTCCTTTAATATATAAAATAGCTGGAGGATTACTAATTTTTTTCAATCTCTCTGGATAATATTTACTTGTATATCTTACAGTTTTTATACTAAGCTCTTTATTTATCTTAAGAATATTCTCTGCTTTATTTAATATATTTTCTAAGTAATTTTTATTATTAAATTTTTCAGCAACCTTAGCTATATGTATATTATATTTAAATTCAATTTCCATAAAGTTTCCATTAAATAATTCTCTAAGCTCTCTATCTGATAACTTTTCCATTATATCTATTAACAATTCATTGCTTATTCCTATAAGTTGTAATGCTATATAATATTTATTGCTCATATATAGACCTCCATTATCTATAATATATAGAAAATATTATTCCCTTATACCAATATACACAATTTTACAAAAAAAATAAAGGCTAGTAAGTAAGATTTCTCCTACCTACTAGCCTTTAATAATTATAAATTTAATAATTTTCTCCAAGTATTTTGACCAACAATCCCATCTGCTGAAAGCCCTCTAGTCTTTTGAAATTCTCTTACAGCCGAATAAGTACCACTACCAAAGATTCCATCAACTCCATTTGTGCTATATCCAAGCGATACAAGCTTTTCTTGAAGTAACTTAGTTATATTCCCTTGTGCTCCTTTTCTTAATACTGGACACCCAGCTAATGTTGCTGCTCCTGCAATACCATCTACTTTTTGATTCGAAAATCCCTGCCTATTACATTCATGTTGTAATTCTCTAATCCATTCATCAACATTTACTGGCTTAGTTTCAACAATGGGAGCACTAACAATAGGATTAGTAACTACATGATTATCCAACGCATCTACTATAGCCTTTGCAATTTCCTTATATCCAACTTCAAGATATTTATTTGCATCTTCTGTATCAACAAAGCAAACTTCTATTAACATAGATTTAGCTTTTGTTTTTCTTATTACATAAAGTCCTGTTCCAGCTTTAACCCCTCTGTTATTAAATCCTAATGCAGATATATTATTACAAACATCTATTGCATCTTGATATTGTCTACCTTCGTATGTATACACCTCAACGCCTTGTCCACCTCCAGCATTAAAATGAATTGAAACAAACCAATCTAAATCTTCTCTATTAGCTTGTTGAACTACTAAGCTTAAGCTTTCTGATGTAGTTGCTGCATAATCCACAGTACAGTTATAAACAGCATTACCTCTTTCCTTTAATAACCTTCTTACTTCTTCTCCAACTAATCTAGTATGTTCCCCTTCTTTTATAATTCCTACTGCTCCAGTTCCAGCACCTCTTAAAGTATGTCCATCATTTACTCCAATTTTCATTTTTAAATTCCTTCTTTCTTAATATATTTTTATAAATTAAAAGAGAGCCTATTGGCCCTCAAAATTATTCTGATTTATTTAATTGCTTGTATGTTTGATTTACTCCAACAGCTACTCCCCAACAAAGTATTCCGTATAAAACTCCATTAACAATAGTATCTAAAGCTACTTTGTATTGAGTATTTATAATATTTAATAATATGGCTATAGTAATTGCGAATAGCATTAGTAATGATGTTATAAACTTATCTGGTATAGTTTCTAGCTTTTTAAGAAATACACCTACTACATATGTTGCAACAATAACAATAATTAAAAATTCTGGTATAAAAGTCATTAAATTTTCCATTTTTAACACACTCCTCTTTCTTCTTCTAATCCATCAATACGCTTATGTGCTGATTTTATACTTTCTTCATTTCTTATAACTCTCTCTTTAAGTTCTGTTACTTCTCTATCTCTAGCTTTATTATCTAGCCTTATCTCATCAACGGCTGTAGCTATATAATCTAGCTTAGCTCTTGTTACAGCTTCTTCTCTAGTATCTGCCCTTATGTCATGCCCTTTATTTCTTTGAAATGTAGCATAACTTATAATAGCCCCTACAACTGTACAAACTAATGCAATACTTATTGTTTCCATCTTACACCTTCCTTTTCTTTTTTATATTAAAAAAGAAGCTAGATTTTACTCTAACTTCTTGCTTATCTTTTTTAGTTGATTTTTTGTCTATAACTCTAGGCATTATTAGAATTATCAACACCTTTTCCAAAAATATACCCCAAAATAGACGTTATAATTGGAAGTATTAATTCCCAAAACTCAATTACTGTAGAATCTCTATTTTCTTCAGGAATAAATTGAAATATTACTCCTATAACAATTAATAAAATACAAATTACGAAAGCTATATATAATGGAATGTTTTTAGAATTACTTCCTAATAATGATGCCATTTTTCCAGTTTTCTTATCATTAATATGTTTCTGATTTGCAGAGTATGTTTCTATAACTTTACTTTTTAAATCATCATTTAATTTATTAAAAACTTCTGGATGTAAAAAACTACTGATAGTATTATCATTAAAATCTTTATTTAAATTTTCATTTAATTTCCCATTTTCACTCATGATTACCTACCAAAATAAAGTGTATAAATTATATGCTTTGAAGACTCTTCTGACAATTGATAAACTATAAAATTTAAATATAGATCTCTTCCTCCTATAGTTGCAAGCTTATAAGGGGAAACTGGTGCTGTTCCTAAAGTATTATTAAAATTATAACACTCTAAATTTATTATATTCCCATCTATTTTTGCTTTTATGTTTCTTTCACCTTTAGCCACTTCATCTCCATTATCAATAAAATTGAATTTAAGAGTAAAATTAAAATTATGCTCAGTGCTTTTAATATCAAATTTTAAATCAGAATTTTTATCAAATAAAATTATGCTTCCAGAATCTACAATCTCTTTTTCTCCAGAAAATATTTTTATGTTCATGATTGCCTCCTACCAATAATATATTTATAAAAATTATATCACAAACAGAATGATATAGCATTTTATTTATTCTCTTCTAACTTTTCTCTGTCTAAATCTACCTAATTTTATTCACATTTTTAATCTTATATCTTCATATTGTTTAAAAAGATAAAAGGACTATAAAAGCCCTTTTATCTTATTTTCTTTATATTCTTGGAACTCTTTTTGTTCTTTAATATATTCTTTCATTTTAGCAGCAACAAACCTAGAAATACTTAGGCCATTCTTAGTTGCATATACTCTAAACTCTTCATACATTACAGGAGCTAAAGTGATGTTTACTCTTTGTACTGCCATTAAAACAATAACCTCCTAACACCACTTTTAATTATTACTACCTATATATATATTAATACTTAATGGCAAGTACATTTACATACATACTAATGTACATTAATGCTTAATAATACATACTTGTACTCACAATATAAATCAATTATTCTTAATTGTTATCAATAAATTTAGCTATTATTGGAGCTAATTTAGAATAACCTAAATTGTTAGGATGTAATAAATCATTTGTATAAATGCTAATATTATACTTATTAAACCCACTAATCCTATTTAAATCACAAACAGGAATTCCATAAATACCGCAAACATTTATGATTGCATCAGCATAATCAACTAATTTATATCCCAAAGCGTTTTCTCCTTGCATATCAAGTCTTTGCAAAGGTGTAAAAAACATAACTCCAACATTTGGATTACAAGTATATATTTTATCTATAACCCTATGAATAAACCCACAAAACGTATTACTATCTTTAGTATCATTAATATAATCGCCTATATGATATCCTCCAGCACCATAATCATTTGTTCCACCAAAAACTGTTACTAAATCAATGTCAGTCATATTTTCAGTGGTTAATCTATCAGCCATTGTTTTCATACCTTGCCCCGATATACCATCATCAATTTTAATGTTTAATCCTGTTATTTCACTTACTATTTTTTGATAACCTTGTAAAGCTGTAATACTATCACCTAATACTGCCCAGTTTTTATTTCTCCATATATCTAATTTTTCACGTGCTCTATCATCTTTACAAATATATTCATCTTTAAAGTAATAACCGTAAGGAATATAAATACTGCTAGGCGTATCGGAAATTGTTACAACTATCTCTTTCTCTTTTGATGTTAAATAAGAAAATCTAATATATTTTGTTTTGTCATCAAGAGTTATTGTCGTGTTAGGTAGCTTATTAAGTTTTATAAACTCTTTATTTTCATCATATTCATTTATATTTACATTTTTATAATTAGTTGATAAATTAATACCACTTTCACAATATATATATTCACTCAATGAATAATCATTAAATGCAGTTATTTCACCAGTAGAACCATTTATGGAATAATTCAATGTGGAGTTTTTATAATTAAATATATTTTCTGTTTTTGACATGTTGTTTTCTTTAAAAATTTTAAATAAATTTTCAGTAGTCAGTAAATTAGAATAATCAACAGTATCATCAACTTTATAGTATGTTTCATCATTTTCTGGTATATCTGCACCTTTGTATATTTTAATTTCATCTAATCGAGTAGATGGAAAATCAACTCTGATATACGATGTGTTGACATCAGTTATAATAGTTGTGATTGGATTTGAATGACCACTTATAAATTCTTTTGAGGCATTATATTGACAAACTCTACATTGTGTATAAATAAAAGTTAATAATTCACTACTATTCACTTTTATAAAATCTGAGACGGTTCTGTCTGTCATATTACCAATAGTACCGTTTGCAATGTTTAGCTGTTTATTTGTAACTACAGTTTTTTTATCAAATAAATTTCCATATATAGTATTAAAAAACGATATTTTTTTAGGCTCTACCGTTCGATCAGCTAAAGTATAAGCCTGTATCAACCCATGTTCTGCCATTTCACTAACTTTAGATTGTACAGCTTCCATAGTTGTTCCAGCTTCAGCTATTTCATTAATTTGACCTTTTAATTGTTGAGTACTTGTATCCAATTGCGAACTAAGGTTTGACACCTCTTCTTTAATTCCTGGTACTTGTTTAGCATTACTTTTATAAATATCATACTCTGAAAGAGCTGCTAATCCATTCATTAATGCAGTAAATTCATTTGTACTAACTACTGCATCATCTGAATTTAAAGACGATATTACATTTAACACAAATGGAATTGAACTTAACTTCTTATTGCCACTGTATATCACTAATTCTAATTTAACTAACCCTGCAATTGCTAACATCTGATTAGTCAATTTTAATGTACAATATCCCTTTTTAACATCATTTATTACAAGATCATTGAATATCTTTGTGCCATCTGCTTTAATTCCATATACCCTTACTGATTTTTCTGTTAAATCAAAAGGTAATGATGCATCAAATAAATGAAAAAGTAAAAATCTACTTTCAGTATCTCCTTGCTTTGCAGTTATAGTTTCATACATTTTATTATTTATATCTAATTTAATTATTTTCGTATTCATATATTCAACTCCTCGCAAATTTCATTTTCATCTAGATTAGTTGCTAGATCACCTTCTACATTCATAACCTCGATATCATTTTCAACTTTATGATATTCAACTAATCGTATATCTTCAAATCCTCGTCTTTTAGCAGTAACTACATACTTAAAAGTAAAATCTTTTCTATCTGCTTCAACTACAAAATAATTCTCATTTTGTTCTTTTACTCTATAATCTCCCCATCCTTGTTTTATTACTTCAACTGTATAGTTATTATCAACTCTAACAGCTTCTTTAAATATATTATCAAGTAATATAACTCTTTCATATGTTCCTTCTGCAGTTTTTTCAACTGTAAAAACTTCCATACTCCTATCTGTTAAATAACTTTCAGCATCTTCTACACTATAAAATAATCTATCTCCATAGTTTTCTGTTGGTTGAATACAGTTCTTATTACCTACTACTGCAAGATCACCATTCACATGTAGTTTCTTATCTACTGTAAGATTATAATCGCACCATACTTTTTCTTGTCCTGCTACTCTATATAAATAAGCTGTTTGACCATCTCTAAATATAAAATAACCTTTCCCATCTGACTTTAACTTTCCAGCTTCAAAATAACAACTATCTTTATCATAAGCTGCAATCCAATCCTGCAATACTCTAAATCTACTTGTTCCATTTGCTCTATCGGCAACTTTAAACTCATTTTGTACTTTTGCTATTAGATTATTATTAGTTGAATTATAAATACTATTTATATCATATCCAAACCATATTTGACTTCCTCTGAAATCAGTTTCCTTAAATATTGTTATAGGGCTATTAGTTGTTTTATCGCTATTATCCATATCAAATCTCATATAACTATAGTAAGTATCACCACTTTCATATGATATTGATATAGAACGGTCTTTTTTATTGGCTATTGCTAACCCTAACTTATTTTCATCTCCTCCAATTCTTGTTGAGTATATGTGTGCTACTGCATCACCTTCTCCATCCCAATCAAAGAATTTTATTTTAGTTCCTTCAATATCAATAGCTTTCTTTCCATTCCTCTTAAACTGCATACCTTTTGATGATTCTCTTAAGTCTATTTCTAAATTTCCATCAATTGATTGAAGCACTCCACCTCTTATTCTATCTGCTAGCATTGTTCCAGCTACAATAAAATCTGCAAAGAATCCTTTACCACTTCCAAAAGTTTTCCAATCCCAATCCTTATCATCTGGAGTTCTTTCAGCTGCAATCATGAATCCCATAGATCCAAAGCACATAGCTCCATAGCTTGGGCTATCCTTATCAAAGTCCTCACAAATCATAACTCTCACTGGCAATGGCTGTGCTACATCTCTACATGCTTTCATCGTTACATTAATTGCATCTAATATGCCAGCTACTTCAACAGCATTAACAGAACCATCGCTATTTAATATGTTATTTACTTTATTATAAATATCGGTTTGCTTATCGAAATAATTATCTATTTGATGACCTAATTTAATTGTCTTATATTTTAAAGCTAGTCCATCCCATGTATAGCCTATACATCTTACTAAAGTATCTATATTTAATATTTCATGCCTTGCTTTTATGTAATCTCCTAAATTAACTTCCTCATAACACTCATATGATTCATATTCTAATGTTCCTTGCAAATCATACATACTAACTTCAATAGATACTTCTGGGGAATCTATTTGCTCTTCTTCAAATAGTAAATTACTTAATCTAATTAATTCAGCTCTAGCCTCTTCAATAGTTTCAAATCCTTCATCACTATTTTCTTCTTTAACTTTTACCTGGTCAAACTTAATTTCTTTTTCCATTATATAAGGATATTTATTAATATTAGGACTATCTACCCATGGAGTTTTTCCAGTTAATCTTAATCCATCAAAACCAATTGGAATAATTCTTGTAATAGTATTTTTATAGCTACTACTTTCTTTTATATATTCCATATTTCTTCCATAGCTTATTATTAATCCTGTATCATGACCTATTTTTTCATTCATATAAATATCAAAATTATCTATAAATAACTCTCCACCCCATCTATTAACAAAACTATTTTCATCATCACCAGTAAGTGCAGCAACTATATTTTTTCTTTCCAACCTACTTCTTGAAATCCTCATAATATTACTATGTCCAATATAGTTAGTATTTTTAAATATTTTCTTTATTGCCTCTTCTCCAGTTGTATTACCAGTATCACATATTAGAACATTTTCATTATTAAAATCTTTAACATATGTTTTAACATTATCATAGAAAATTAAATATCCTGAAGCTATTATAGTACCTTCTTTACTATCTTTATCTATATCTTCAATTCTAAATAGCTGACCATTTTTTAAATCCCAGGGAGTAAATGCTTTAATAACATTTCCTTTTTGCAGATACTCATATCTTCCATACTCATCAATCTCATGCTCTATTGTAAATTCAACTGCTTGATTTATTCCTGCTGTACTAACTTCATAGCTTAATGGCTGTAATGACATATCTCCATTTTTATCAAAGTTAGTATTTGTACTTAAATATACTTGTATCATTTAGTAAATCCTCCATCTAGGAATTACTATCAAACTTTTTAAGTTACCTTTCCATTCAATAGTGTTTTCATCTTCCTTTAAAAACAAATCATTAAACCAACCTTCTTCAAATGCAATATTATTTTTTGTTTTTCCTCTGAAGCATAACTCTAATTCAGTATCAATTAATAATTCCTGACCTATATTAAACTTAGTTTCTTTTCCGTTTACAATCAAACTTATTATTCCTTCAGCTTCAATTTTGTAAATAGGTTTTGATATCAAATAACTTGGATTATGTAATAATTTAGGGTTAATTATTTCCTTATCTCCTGACTTATAATAAATAAATGGAGAACAAACAAATGTAACTTCAAAACTACCTTTCTTTCTACGTGTTCTTTCAATAACTTGAAGTTTACAGTGTTTAACCCTATAATACATATCTAAATCATCAGAAAACATTAATCTATTATCATCTATTTTATTAATCCACTTCTTAATTAGCCTTGTTTTTTCGATAAAATCTTTTCTATCAATAAAATTATAACTAATTGGTATTTCTATATTTTTTAAAGTTTTAGATTTTACAGTAACAGTTTCATCTCTTCCCTCTATAGTTTTTTCTGTTATTGAGGCTTGTTGGGGATTAATGATATTAGGTCTTTTGGTTGCACTTAATCCTATATCTATATCAGTTACTCCATTAAATACAATAAAATAATTTGAACTTCTCATTATTCAATCCCCTTTCCTTTGTTTATACTATTTTGTTTTTTAGTTACTTTTTTTATTACAATATCGGTCATCTCTCTTGAAATTTCCTTTGCTCCAATATAAACAGGTATTTCTGCTTGTAACACTAAATCACCATTACTCTTTATATTAAATTTATCTAATATATCACTTAAGTTATTTAAAACGTCACTTAATGAGCTATCTTCATTTTTTCTTATACCTTTAAAACTTTTTTCATTATAGTTATAATAAGAACCTTGCGTCACATATCTTGAAACATCAGGGAGGCTTAATCTAGTTCTTAAATTGCTTGCTTCCTCTACTGCATACATAGCGGGTGTAGCTTCTCTTCCTTGTACTACTCTCTCGGTTGTTGTTCTTGTTATAGATACCCTTCCAGTAATAGGATTACTGTATGCCCTTTGCAATCTGCTCCAATCACTTATAGATTGATTTGCCATTCTATTTGTTGACGATGTAACATTCTTCTCCATTGCAGAAGCTGAACTTGAAGCGTTTTTTTGCATTTTAGAAGCTTCTTTAGTTACAGTTGCTTGCATATCTGTAGCAGATTCATTTACACTCTTTTCAGCTGAATCTAAATTCTTACTAACCTCTTTAGATGCTTCTCCAGTCTTACTACTTAATTGTTTGTTTACTTGATCCATAGCTGAACTAATATCTTTAGTCATAGAATCACCATTTATTTTACCTGCTGCAGACATTTGACTTAAATTCTTTTCGACTTGACCTGCTGCTTCATCTATGGTCATTCCTGCACGAATCCCTTGGAACATCATTTTTGTAGTATAATTCATACCTTTTAAAGTAGTAAGTTGTCCACTACTCATATTAGTTAATTGACTAGCTAAAACTCTACTAGCTTCTGAATAATTCCCCGCAACTATAGTTGGTACTTGATTTAATGTTGTATCCATTATAGTTGTAAGTTGTATTAAACTTTCTTCAGTAGAATTTAACATTTGTGACATTCCTCTTGAGGTAGTAACTGTAATTTTACTCATAGCTTCTTCAGTGTTTAATGTCATTTTATTTGTCATTCTGCTCCAAGCTTCATTTACGGTTAACCCCCCTGGACCATCGGCAATAGCTGCTATAATATCACATATCCCCATAATTGCTATTCCTAAATTACCAAAAGTCATTTGAACTATTCCTGAAATAAACTCACATACACTACTTATTACAAATCCAACTCCACCAAACTTCTCTTGAAGTGATAATAAAGCTGTCTCACTATCTCCTATATATGTAAGTAATCCAGCTAGAACAGCTATTATTGCTCCAATACCTACAGGACTTGCCAATATTCCAGCTGCACTCGTTAAACCTCCTGCTGCTCCACTTGCTGCAGTTGCTCCACTAGATAACTTTCCAAATAAAGTTACAGCATTTCCACCCACAATAATTAATTGACCTATTCCCATAAGCATAGGTCCAATTGCAGCAACTACTCCAGCCATAACAACTATATTTTTCTGTTGCTCTTCATCTAAACTACTAAACCAATTTGCTGCTTCAGTTATTAGATCTATAACTTTTGATAATACTGGTTCTAAAGCAACAAATGCTTTTATTAAAGCTCCTTCTATTGCAGATTTCATAGAATCAATTTGCCCACCAAGATTATCTTTCATTATTGTTGCCATTTCATTTAATGCACCTGATGAATTATCTAAGTTTACAACCAACTCATCATATTCTCCACCAAGTCCATCTAGTAAAGCCATTAATGTGTCAAATTGAGTTTTTCCTCCAAGCATTGCAGCATATTGAGCTTGTTGTTGCTCTGTTAGTGTTGAAGTTCCATCAGCCGTATTAATTAGCTTTCCTCTAAGCTCTTTTAATACTTCTATCATATCTCTCTGCTTTCCTTTTGAATTAAAAAGAGAGATACCCATTGCATCTAAAGCTTCTCCAGCTTGACCAGTTTCAGTTACTAAATTCGCAAATACAGATGATAAAGCTTTCCCTGCTTCACTTCCTTTAATACCTCTATTGGCTAAAACTCCAAGTAAAGCTCCTGACTTTTCCATTGGAATGTTTAACATTTTAAAAGAACCACCAGCAACTATATTAGCTTCTAATAACTGTTGCATAGATTGGTTAGATTTACGTTGTGCTTGTGCTGCTATATCAAGATATTTAGTAAAGTCATCAGCGCTAATTCCAGCTGCCGACATAGAGTCAGTAACTAAATCAGCTGTTAATGCTAAATCCATTCCACCTGCTTCAGCAGCTCTTAAAACTGGTTCAATTCTTGTGATTGATGTTTCCACATCCCAACCTGCTAAACTTAAGAACGTTAATCCTTCCGCTGCTTCTGAAGCACTAAAGGATGTACTACTCCCCATTGCTAAAGCTTTTTCTTCCAAGGCTTTAAATGACTCGCTTGTCTTATTTGTTATTCCCGCAGTAGCTTGCAGCTTACTCATAGCAGTTCCAAAATTTGTACCTGCAACTGTTGCAGCTGCTCCAGCTCCTACAATGGGTACGGTAACTCCAGTAGTAAGTCCTTGTCCTATATTTTTAGTTGTATTTCCTAGTTCTTTTAAATCATTTCCTATTGTTTCAAAAGGTAAATTTCTAAGTTCTTGTGATAAGTTGTTTACATCAGCTTGCGTATTATTTAATTCACTCTCATATTCATCTAAAGCTCTACTATTATCTTCAATCTCACTTTCTAATGTTATATATCTATCCTTTAATTGAAGTAACCCTGATTTTAAATTTTGTGCTTCATTTGAATTTTCACCATACTCACTTTTAGCCTTATTTAACTTTTCTTCTATTGAAGTTATTTCTTTTGCTAAGTTTTTATGTTCTTCTCTATTTTTATTTAGAATATCGCTAGTCTGCTTAATAGCATCTTCATATACAGTAATTTTTTGAACTCCTGAATCTATTTTGAAAGTTAATTCATTCATTTTATTTCCTAACTTCTCAAAATAATTTCCTGATTGAACTAATTCGCTTCCAAGCTTATTAAAAGATGACTCTGTTAATTTTGCATTATCATCTATGCTTTGAAGCCTTTCTTCTGTTGTTTTTGTTGAATTTCCTAAATTATTAAATTTATCTTTAGTCTCTTCTAATTCTTTTGAAAGCTTATCAATAGTTGATTCAGTAGTTTTAATGTCGCTTCCTAACTTAATTAAATTTTGGCTATTTTTTAGAACTAATTTAGATTGTTCTTGCCATTCTTTAGAATTCTTTCCTAAAGTGTTTTCAAGTTCATCTAGTTTTTCTTTTTGTTCTTTAACTAACTTAGAATTTTTCTCATATTCATCTTTTTGTTTAGATAATTTTAAATTATATAATTCTAATTGTTTGCTAGTTTTTTGTATCTTTGCGTCTAATCCAGTAAAAGTGTTTTCAAAATTTTTAACACCATTTCCAGCTGACTTAAATTCCTTTTCAGTATTTTTTATAATACTATTTATTGCAGTAATTTTCTTTCTAAAATTTTCTGACTCTAAGGAAAGCTCTACGGCTAACCTTTCAACTATTTCATCAGCCATATAACCCACCCCTTATAAATATTCTGTTTCTTCCTTTTCTTTATTTGAGCCGTTTACTCTTTCATAAATTTCTATTTGCTCAAAATAATGTTTAGGAGTAATTGCCCAAAAGTCATTTCTTTTTAATTTAGTAGTCCAAAAAAACTCCATATAAGGAAAATCCCAATCTTTACTTTTATCTTCAGTAAAGTTCGGGATTTCCTCAAATTCATCATCTTCTTTTTGTTCTTTTGACTTAAACATAAACTTCTTTAATAATTCATTTAAATATTTTGATTCATTTAATAGCTTTTGTGCTATCTTATCATCTGATCTTTCCTTTAAATAAATTTTAATAAATTCTTCTTCATCTAAACCTGAAACTCTTAAAACAGATTGTAATATTAATGCTGCTATACAATGAAAGTCCATTTGGGCTATTCCTTCGAAGATTTCATGTACTTTCAATAATTTATTACATTCATGTAATTCTTCCTGTGTTCTTTTTATTACATACATATCTAAAGTTCCAGGTAACTTTAAATCATCTATTTGTAAATATGCTTTATACATTTTTCACCTATAAAAATAAGGATTGAAATATCGAAGCCACTGAAAAACTAAAATTATTGAGTAAATATCAAAATTTTAGGAAAATT
>ERZ772819.2193-NODE-2193-length-14919-cov-5.127153_pt1 | contig 14919 bp, 12 predicted proteins | sample MGYA00580860_ERZ772819 | MGnify/ENA primary metagenome ERZ772819 (study PRJEB29015, sample SAMEA2737683) | human gut metagenome | biome: human gut; feature: human-associated habitat; material: faeces | place: China | collected 2012 ...
GTCGGAAAGTCTTGGCTGGCACTGGATATGTGCCTGTCAATAGCGAAAGGAGAAAAAATTTTAGGTCTAAAAACTTCACAAGGAACTGCTCTGTATCTGTGTTTAGAGGACAGCTACGCAAGAATACAAAACAGGCTCTATGAGCTGACTGATGAACCAACTGAAATGCTTTACTTCTCTGTTATGTCTGACCCGATAGGAGGCGGTCTTGAAGAGCAGATCGAAGGCTTTGTGAGTGAACATCGTGATCTGAAAATCGTTTTTATCGACACTCTGCAAATGGTTCGCAGCGATACTGATTCAAGTTATGGTTCAGATTACAAAGAGCTCTCTGTTCTGAAAACACTTGCGGACAAGCTTGAAATCGCAATAATAGTTGTACATCACACTAGAAAATGCAAAGATACCGACCCGTTCAATATGATCTCAGGAAGTACAGGAATCAGCGGCTGTGTAGACGGAAGTATGGTTCTGATCGAAACAAAGCGTGGAAGTCGCAATGCTAAACTGTTCTGTGTCGGTCGTGACATTGAAAACGCAGAAATAAGTTTGCATTTTGATAGTGACTTGAAAAAGTGGATAGTCACAGATGAGTTGTCCACTGGTCAAAGCAAAGACAACATTTTTCTTGCAGCGTTGTATGTTTATCTAAAAAAGCACATTTCGTTTACAGGTACTGCGTCTGAACTTGTAAGCGAACTAAAAGAAGTCACGCAAGAACAATTCTATCCAAACAGAGTTACAAGAGATCTGGTTCAGAACGGCTACACACTCAGAAAGTACGGGATAGATTTTCAGTACAAGCGAACTAGAAACGGCAGGCTGATAATTCTTCATTACGACCGTGAGCGTGACAGTAGTGACAGTAAAAACACGAGCGAAGTTACTGTCAACAAGCTAACTTCAAAAGTGTGAAAAGCCTTGAAATTACTTGCTTTGCGAGGTGTGACGGTAAAAATTAAAACAATGTTTACTGTCAACCCCAATCAGCGAACGTGGGGCGATTTGCGGGCTAAAAAAATCAGTCGGGTAAGTTTAGCAGAAACTCACCAAAACCCCACACAAGCGATTTGTGAGCCGCTGTGGGCGATGTTTAAGATAAAGTCCGCTTGTGCAAGTCGAACTCGACGATTTGAGCAATTATGTACTTTTCACAATTCAGCAGCTAGAGCTATAACCACCAAAGCTAAATATTTCATTGCAAGTTAAAGTTTCGGGGTCGCAGCCCCCGAAACACTCACAGCGGACGAGCAAAGCTCGCCGCAAAAGTGCCGAAAATACGCAGTTTTAGAAAAGCCTTTGTGCATATTTTTTATGGGGTCAAGATACGGCTTTCAAAGAAAATTAGGGGTCGCAAGTTACAGAAATCACGCTCAAAGGGGCGTAAATACGAACTTTGCAATAGGTGTCATAGGACAATAAAATCATATAGAAACGAGGCGATAAAGCAAAATGTGCAAACTGATTAACACTATACAAAAAAGGCAAAAATCGTAATAAGGGGTGTTGCTTTTGCAGATAATAAAGAACGAAAAATCAGGCATCGCTCAGATCTGGCTGAGCAATGCAGAACAACAAAATGAGAGAGTTATGAACTTGGTTGAGTGCAAGATAAATGAGCTTAGCGGTGAAAAATTCAAAGTTGCCGTGTTCCGCTCAGGCTCTAAAGATCTATATGAATGTACTGAAAATCTTCTCCACCATAATATTACTCTCTGACAGCGAGTGCACCTATGGTGCACTTTACATACACTCCACCATTATTTTTATATCCTTTGCCTATTGCCTTTTGGGCAAAGATGTGATACAATATTATTCATAATAAAATATATAAAACTAACAACATTGTATGTATCCGCAAGGGTAAGATCCATAATCAAAAGTGACAACATTGTACCACTATATCAAAGAAAGGGTGAAAGTTATGAGCACAAAATACAGCATAGCAGGCTACTGCCGAATTTCTGTTGACGAGGAAATGGACAGGGACAACACCTCTATCGAGAACCAAAAAGCTATCATAACTGACTTTGTAAAACGAAAATTCCCCGACAGCACGCTTGAATTTTACGAAGATCGTGACCGTTCGGGATATACTTTTGAACAACGTGAGGGGTATCAAGAACTGCGAAAGAAAATGCTGCGAATGGAATATGATATCCTTATCGTCAAAGACTTCTCAAGATTTTCACGCCGCAACAGCAAAGGTCTTGTAGAGCTTGAAGATCTCCGTGACGCCGGTATGAGGATAATCTCAATAGGTGACAACATTGATTATCCTACCTATGACGATTGGACAGCTATCCAATTTAGATTTCTCATTAACGAAATGCCCGTTACCGACACCTCAAAAAAAGTCAAGTCAGTAATAAAACGCCGTCAGGAAGAAGGCAAATGGATATGTGCCGTGCCTTATGGTTACGTTATGACCAACAGCAAAACAATGAAATTTGATGTTGACGAGCCTGCCGCACAGGTGGTGCGTGATATTTTTGAAAAGTACAATGAGGGCTGGGGCTATAAAAAAATTGCAAATTACCTTACTGAAAAACATATCCCTACCCCTCGTATGTGTGAGAAGATGCGAAAAGAGGCGAACGGTGAAGAGTGCAAGCGTGAGGCAAAACAAACTTGGAGTTTGGTAACTATCAGCGAAGTATTGTCAAACGATTTCTATATAGGCACGCTCCGTCAAGGCAAATATCGCCGCAAAAGGATTAACGGTGATGAAGTCAAGCAACACGAAACTGACCACATTGTATTCGAAAACAACCACACGCCGATCGTTGACTATAAGGTGTTCGCATTAGCACAAGAGAATCTCAAAAAACGTACCACATCTCATTATCGTGGCGTAAGAAAATACGAAAATGCTTATTCCGGATTTCTCTACTGCGGCGACTGCGGCTCACCAATGTTCTCAATGAGCCGAAACGATATTGCCGCCGCTTATACCTGCGGAACATATCACAGACGAGGAACAAAAGGCTGTACATCACATCACACAAGGGTCGATATGCTTGATAAGCTGCTAAAAGAGTACATTCAAAAAGTCCGTGACAATTCGCAGGATATGATCGAACGTCTGCAAAACTCCATTGCTAAGGAGCAGAACGCAAGCAATAACAGCAAGTCAGTCGTGGAGCTGATAAAAGGACAGATCGAGGACGCAAAAGCTGAAATGAAAATGCTCACACGTCAGCAGACAAGAGATGTAATGCGTCACCCTGAGCGTACAGAGATCATTGAGGAAACCTACACCGAAATGATCGACGAGCTTACCTTGCGAATAGAGGGACTGAAAAACCAGTTGCAACTGGCGGTGGATAAAAATAATGCCATAGTAAGAGTAAACCGAACCGCAAAAACCGTATTTGAAATTTTCGACAATATTTTGAATAAGCCTACTCTTGACAAAAATGACATAAATCTGATAATCGACAAAATAACAGTTTATGAAGATCATATAGATATTCAGCTCAAAGCTGACATTGACTGCCTGCTAAAATACGGTACACTTGACGAACCTGAGAGCGTATCTGCAATGGCAGATGTCAGCGAAAAAGCTGCCGAAAATTTTAATAAAGGCACTGAGAGCAAAAAGTCAGCCGAACAACTTGTCAATGTTATAAAAAATAGCAAAGGCAAGGTTCTTAGTGTCATTTTTTTTAATGATACGGCGACCACCGAGATCTACACTGTTGGGGTCAATTGTCCGGCCCATATAGCGGGTCTGCTTGGCGGCCAGCGCCTCGCGGAAGTTCTGTGCGCCCCAGGTGATGGAGTACTGGTGGTAGTCCTCGTGCGCGACCTCGGCCAGACGGTCCAGAATTGCTTTGGGCGGGTCAAAATCCGGGAAGCCCTGGGAAAGGTTCACCGCGCCGTATTGGTTGGAGATACGGGTCATGCGGCGGATGACAGAATCGGTAAAGCCTGCGGTACGGTCAGAAAGCGGCTGCATTGGTAGATCACCCCTGTTGTTTATTCCTATCTGTTTGCTTGGTTACTTTGCATTGTACCGCGGCAGCGCGGGTTCGTCAATGCCGTTCCGCGGAAATTTTGCATTTTGGAAAATCGCTGGTATAATAAAGGAAACAGACAAATCGTAAATCGGAAAGGATGTTCCCGATGCCGCAAGATAAATCCTTACAGATGAATCAAACCATCGAAACTGCCATTTTGCAGCTGCAGCAGTCCCCTACCCCGGAGCAGCTGGCCCACACACTGACCGTCGTCCGCCGCTGTATGCAGGCAGGCGGGCAGTGGATCGTGGCCGTCGAGCCTGTCCTCGGTGGCGGGCAGGTGCAGCCCCGGGTCGTGACAACGGCGGACGGCGCAAGCTGGTGGTACGCCTTCACCTCGTTTGAGGAGCAGATGAAAAGCCCTGACACGGTGAAATCGACCTTCCTCGCAGACATTGACAAGCTGTTTGCCGCAGCGCTCTCCGCACCGGAAATCGCGGGCATTATTGTAAATCCGTGGCACTGCACCCTGCAGCTGGATAAGGAGCTGATCCGCATCATCCAGCCGGGCCGTGCCGGCTGACGGGAGGATGTAGACGATGAAAATTCAATCTGTTGCTATTTTGGGGGCCGGAGCCGTCGGCTGCTATGTGCTGTGGGGCCTGGCCAACAAGGCCGCTGCCAACAGCCTGCAGCTTGGCGTCGTGGCGGAGGGTTCCCGCGCCGAGCGGCTGCGGCAAAACGGCTGCACGATCAACGGGCAGGTCTATCACCCGCAGGTCTGGACCTCGCAGCAGGCCCACGGCGTCGATCTGCTGATCGTCGCGCTGAAATACGGCGCACTGCCCGGCGCGCTGGACAGCATCCGCACCATTGTGAGCGAACGCACCGTTGTCATGAGCCTGATGAACGGCGTTGACAGCGAGGAGCTCATCGCCGCACAGGTCGGCGCAGCTCATGTGCTGCCCGCGCTCATCAAGGTGGCCTCCCACCGCACCGAGGACGGTGTGCGTTTTGACCCGGAGACGACCATCGGCATCATCTACGGGGAGCTGACCGCACCGTTTGACAGTGACCGGGTGCAGGCGGTGCGGGCGCTGTTTGCGGACACGGGCATTCATTTCCGTGTGACCGAGCATATCCGCGAGGAGATCTGGTCCAAGTTCCGGCTGAACGTCTGCAACAATCTGCCGCAGGCGATCCTTGGCGCGGGCGTCGGCTGCTACAGCGACAGTGCCCATATAAAGGCCATCAGCGACGGCCTGCGCCGCGAGCTGGAGGCCATTGCCGCCGCCAAGGGGATCGACCTCTCCAAGGCAGCTGCGGCCTCCACCCACGGCAGCACCGTGCCGCCCACCGCGCGCTACTCCACCCTGCAGGACCTCGACGCCGGGCGGCACACAGAAGTCGATATGTTCTCCGGTGCGCTCATGCGCATGGGGCGCGAGTTAGGCATCCCGACGCCCTACAACGAATACACCTACCACATGATCAAGGCTCTGGAGGAGAAAAACGACGGCCTGTTTGACTATACGGCAACAGATGCTGTGACCTGCTCCCGATAATAAGGGGGTGCTGACAGCCCTTGCGGGCGGCTGCATTTTTCTGATTTTTTTATTTTTTGCAGAAAAAAACTCTCAATAGTCCCACCGCGGGCGTCTATTGAGAGTTTTTTTCTGCATTTTATAATTACCTGCGGCTCTGCGTCGCCTTTTGGCAGTCTGCATTTTAGAAAAGCTGTGTTTCTCCTGTCGGCCCTCTCCCCTTCCCTATCGGTTTCCCAGGATGCGCATGATTTTGTTTGCCGTTTTGTATATTATATATAAATTATTACGCTTTGTTTCTTTTGTGCTACTTTTTCAGTGGAGAAGATTTCTCGCAATACTTTATGCTTTTTTCGTATACTTTTACGTACTATCGAAGATTCTTAGAGAATTTTTTGTTCAGAATAAAACTCTCAATACAAAAAGGAGAATTTTTCTGTTTTTTTCTTCTGTTGTCAGAAAATTTCTCTCAATAAGCCTTTTTCCCCTCTGCCCTCTCTTTTTTGTCACTGCGCTCTCCCCTGCTTCGCCGGAAAAGCCGCGAACTGATTTTTTCACTGCGCAGCATTTTTCTCTCATCAGCGCAGAAGAAAACTCTCATTTCGCTGTCTGCTTTGCCCGCAGCCGCTTGCGTACTGAGAGTTTTTTTCTTCCGAATTGAGAGTTTTATTCTGGCAAAATCAGCAGAAGAGAACTCTCAGCACAGCAGAATATTTCTCTTTTTTCGTGGGAAGAAAACTCTTTTTTCACAGGAATTTTTCTCTCAATTCAGCAGAAGAAAACTCGCAATCTACTTATTATATATAAAGAGATAAATTTATAAAATAATAAATAATAATTATAAGAAAAAAAATACAAATGGCACATTTATTTTTTATTGCGAGAAGCCGTTGACATTTTCCGCAATTGCGTGTATGCTTAATGTACTGTATTTGTGGAGGTGTAGGCCTATGTCTGAAAAGCGGAAAAATGACACCATCATTGAAGGCGAATACTATGACCCGGACCTCCCTGCGCAGGAAAACACGCCGCCACAAAAGCACCGCCGCACCCGCTCTGCAGGCAATGTACCCAAGTACAACCCGGCGTCGGAATCGATCATCACCAAGAGTAATGACCTGATCCAAAAGACAAAATATGCCCTGCCAAAGCTGGAGCAAAAGGTGCTGCTGGCAATGATGGCACAGATCAACCCCAAGGAGACCCCGGATGCGGACCGCGTTTATTCGTTGAGCTTTTCCGACTTCGGGCGGCTGGCCGGGGTCAACATGCACGACAACACCTATCTGGAATACCTGAAGGACACCGTCAAAAGTTTGGAGGACCGCTCCTTCTGGAGCCTGGACCCGGCCAGCGACGGCCACCAGTACAAGGTCCTGTCCTGGCTGCAGCGCGGCTCCACCGTGAATGACCGGGACAAGCAGATCCGCGTGCGCTTCAATCCGGAAATCCTCCCCTATCTTTCCCAGCTGAAAAGCAACTATACCTCCTACAACGTGGAATATCTGCTGACGATGAACAGCACCTACTCCATGCGTTTTTACGAAATTTTGCTTTCCTACGACAACGGAGACACCGATTATGGCTACACGAACGGCCTGGTGTTTCAGCCGGTCACAAAAGAGATACTGGACCGTTTCCCGGACAAGGCGCAGGACATCCGCGGCTTCAAGTACAAGGTGTTTGACATTCAGGAGCTGAAGGAGCAGCTCTCTCCCCCGCCGGAAAAGCGCAAAAAGGACAAGGAAAAGCCGCTGACCGAAAAGTACAGCAACTTCCACGATTTTGAGCGCTACGTCCTGACCAAGGCCAGGGATGAGATCAACCAGATGACCGACCTCTGGTTTGACTATATCCCGGTCCGCATCCGCGGCGGCAGAAAATACGAGCGGCTGTACCTGTTCATCCGCTACAAATCCGCGCAGGAGATGGACGCAGTGCGCCAGCTGCACGCGCAGAAAAGCGCTCGCAATGAGGAAGTCCCGCGCCGCAGAAGGACGCGGAAAACCACCGAGCCGGAACGAAGCGCGGCAGCTGTATCCGTGGCAGAGCCGCTGGGGGACGAGCTGTTTACTATGACGGTGACGCGGGCTGTTCGCGTGCTGGAAAGCAGGGCGCGCAGCCAGACCCTGCAGGAAAAAATTTCACCGGAGCTGTACAGTGCGGTGTCCTCGGTGCTGGTATACACGGCGCGTCTGCTGACCAACACCAACAGCGAGAAAAGGGCAAAGCAGGCGCAGGAGACCCGCGACGCGCTGAACCGCATCCTGGCCCAGCAGCACGATTTGACCTGCTGGGCGCTGGGCATGGCGCGGATGATGCTGACCAAAAAGGAGCACGGCCAGCTCAAGTCGCCGCAGTACAACGCGACCATTGTATACAACGCGATGGAGGATATTACGATCATCCCGAGCGGCAGGGACGAGCTGCGCAGCGCTGGTGAAACGGATCATTTCAAGGCAGATCTGTCCGTCTTTGATGAATAAATTTGCCACGGAGTTATAAGACCAAAAAGCATAACAAAAAGCGTATGGATACCCGGTCCGCAAAAAGCTGCGGCACAGGCGTGTCTATATGCTTTTTTCTTTATATAAAAATTTGCCACGGAGTTATAAGACTTTTCTGCCGCAGAAAAGCCCTGCCAAAACTGCAAAAGTGCTGTTGACGATGCTGGCAAATGTGGTATACTATACATAGACGAAAACGACATAAAAAACAATTTGCCACGGTGTTATAACTACATAATGAAATGGGGAACAAGCGAATGGCTGCAACAGTAATAACCATTGCGGTGGAAAAAGGCGGCTGCGGGAAAACCGTAACGACCTCTAACCTTGCCTATCTGATGGGCGACGAGGGCAAAAAGGTGCTTTGCCTGGACACCGACCCGCAGGGCAACCTGACGTTTGCCCTGACAGGCGGCAACGCCATTACCAGCAAGGCCTTTGCCAACCGCAGTCTGTATGATATGATCGACGGCTTCCGCTACAACACACAGACCAGAGATTTTATCGTCGAGTCGGAATATGAAAACGTGGACCTGATCCCGGCCAACGACCAGACGCCGCGCCTGTCCAAGCGGCTGGAGGATCTGTACACGGACGCCCAGCGGGACTATGACCGCGGCGACCCGAAGTATCTGGCCAGCGATACCGACGTGCTGGACTATTTCCTGCGCCAGGTCAAAGACGAGTACGATTATATCCTGATCGACACCCAGCCAAGCCGGGACAGCCTGCTGCTCTCCAACGCAATTGCCGCGGCGGACTATGTGCTGATCCCACTGAAGTGCGATTCCTTCTCGGAGGACTCGGCGTTCCGCACCTATGTGCTCTGCAATGAGATGCGCAAGAGCAAGACTTCCCGCATCAAGGGCGTCGGCGTGATGCTGACGATGGTGCAGAAAAGTGCAGCCTCGCAGGACATCCGCAGTGACTGCCGGGCCAAGCTCGGCGCAACGCTGTTCAACGCGGAAATCGCCTTTGGCAAGAGTGTGGATAACAGCATCAACCGCTGCGTGCCGGTCTGCTACTCGGCCCGCACGCAGCCCCCGGCCAAAAGCTATGTGGCGGCGTATGAGGAACTGAAAGAGCGCCTGGCGGAATTGGAGGAAAAGTAAGATGGCTATGAAAAAGAAGCCCGGCAGATCCAAGGTCGAGGTGGGCATTCCGTCCACCGAGGCGGTTTTCAGCGCCGGAAACAACAACGCCTCCGGCAGCCTGATTGCCAACCTGGCCACGCAGAACCGCGCCGAGCTTGCCTATGAGCTGCGGGAAATTGCCTTGCAGGACATCGAACTGAACCCGGACAATGCGATTTTCCGCCAGCTGGACACCGACGAGGATGTGGAAACACTGGCCAACGACATTGACCGCAACGGCCTGATGCACAATCTGGTCGTATATCCGCGGACGGATGGCAAACAGACGAAGTACGTTCTGCTCTCCGGCGAGCGCCGCTATAAGGCATTGAATTATTTGCAGGCGCGCGGCGACGCAAAGTGGAACACAGTCAAAAACTGCCGTGTTGTCACAACACCGCTGAGCGACAACGAGAAAAAGGTCATGCTGCTGAGCGCCAACCTGCAGGTGCGCGGCGGCTTTGCCAACGAGATGATCCGCCGCAAGGCGGTTGCCGAGCTGGTGTCCTGCCTGCAGGCAGAGCCGTACAACCTGACAGCAGCCGAGGCAAAAAAGGCCATCAAGGAGGCAACGCCCATCAACGGGCGGCAGATCGATAAGGATCTGAGCATTGAAAAAAATCTGAATGAGGGTCTCAAGGATCTGCTGGATCGTGGCTTTGTGCTGCGCAGCGAGGCGGAAAGCTTTTTGCGGATGACGCCCGAGGAACAGAGAATCGCTGCCCAAATGCTGCAGCAGCTCTATGCTATTGCGTACAACGGTCCGGGCAGCGCAGCCATTCAGGACGAGAAAAAAGCGATTCGCGGGCGGTTCGTGGATGCACTGCGGACGGTGGCCGACACCAGCAGTATGCAGGATGCCCACGAGGCGTTGGTCGCTGCGGTGTTCACGGTCCAGAAGGAGATGGCGTGTCTGAAGGAGACCATCCGAAAGGTCAAGACCATCCCGCCGGAGCAGCCCGCCGCGCAGGTCGAGCAGACAGAGGTCATCCGGGAGGTCAGGGAAAAGACCGCCGGCGCCAAGGCACAGAGCAAAATTACGGGCAAGCTGTCCAGCCAGACAAGCCGCCTGGAAACGATGCTGCGCAGGAAAAACCCCGAGAAGCGCCTTGCAGAAAAATATACCCACGAGGAGCGCCAACAGGCCATGAAGGAGCTGGACGAGATGATCGCCACGGCCACGCGGCTGCGGGAAATAATTGCAAAGGTGGAGCGCAGCGCCGATGAAACCGAGGAAGTATAGGCTGCGTATCCGCCTGCACCGCAAAATTTACGACCTGCTTGAGATGGAGGCATTGTGGCAGGACAGTAAGATCGGTACGCTGGCCAACCGCATTTTGCAGGAGGAGCTGGCCAAGCTCCGGCAGGTCGGCCTGGACCACTGCGTGTGCGGGGATGAGGACGCAGCATCCGCGCGGCGCATCGAGGCAGAGAAGCACCCCGAGAGCTATTACATGCTGCCGTCGTTTGACTGCCGCGAAAAGTATATGCCGACCCATGGCCGCGGCCTTGACACGAAGGGACAGGTCACGCTGCTGGTCACAGCGGAGCAGCTGCAGCTGATCGACGCGCTGTTTGACCGGGAAAGCGGCTGTGTCCGCGGGCTTTACTCGGAATCCCAGGGGCAGACGGTCAAAAGCTACCGCTATCAAATCGTGGGGCTGCTGCTGCACAATCCCTTGCTGCAGGAATTACAGAAGCAATAATTGTTACAGAAAAGGACTCGCAATGGATTTGCGGGTCTTTTTTTATAGAAAGTTTGTGGTAGGGCAGGGGAGAGAAAGGAGTATTGCGAGAGAATTTCTTGAAAAAAATGAGAAAAAGTAAGAAAAAAGCACCTGCTTTGTTATAGAGAGAATGTAGGGGCGAACATTGTTCGCCCGCCAACCTGGTGCAGCAAGGCTTTTCCAAGAAGGCCTTGCACATGGCGCGCGGGCACGGGCGAGCAATGCTCGCCCCTACAGAGTTTTATAACGGCAGAATGATTTACAAACAGTAATAGTAAATCAAATGTTTCCAAATTGTACTTTTAACGCCCTGTATTGCGAGAAAAGTTCTGCGAAAAAAAGAAAAAATCTCCGCCTTGCAACTGCGTTTTATATCTGCTACAATAGCGGTAAAAATAGGGGAGGTCTGCACATGGAACCGGAAAAGCTGTTGGTGGCGCTGCACACAGCGGAAAAACTCAAGGACACAACACGGCATTGCTATACATCGAAGGGACGGCATGAGAGCGTGGCCGAGCACAGCTGGCGCATTGCGCTCATGGCGTTCTGGCTGCGGGATGAATTTCCGCAGGCGGACATGGACAAGGTCATCCGCATGTGCCTGATCCACGATCTGGGCGAGTGCTTTACCGGGGACATCCCGGCGTTTGACAAGACCGCCGCCGATGAGGCCGCCGAGGAAGCACTGCTTTCCCGCTGGGTCGATTCACTGCCCGAGCCGGTCTGTACCGAGATGCGGACGCTGTACGCGGAGATGGCCGCCTTGCAGACGACGGAGGCCAAAATCTACAAGGCGCTGGATAAAATGGAGGCCATCGTCCAGCACAACGAGTCCGCGATTGCGACCTGGGAGCCGCAGGAGTATGCGCTGAACCTGACCTACGGCGTGGAGCAGTCGCAGTTCTCGCCCTATATGCAGGCGCTGCGGGAGGCCCTCCGGCAGGAAACGCTGCGCAAGATGGAGCAGGAGGGCGCGACACCGCAGCCGTGAGAACGGTATAAAAAATCCTCCTGGCGGGCAGAATAGAAGGTGATGATTCTGCTGACAGGAGGAAACCAAATGCGAGAAATGTTCTGCTTTCAGTGCCAACAAACGGCGCATAACACCGGCTGCGACGGCAAGGCCGGTGTCTGCGGCAAAAAGGCCGACACCGCCAACTATCAGGATGAGCTGATCGGGGCACTTATCGGGCTGGCGCGGGCGGCGCGGGCTGGGACACCGACACCGCACACCGATGAATTGATTTTGAAGGGCCTGTTCACGACGATCACGAACGTGAACTTCAACAACGAAACTATCCTGCAATGCAAGGCGGAAATCGAAAAGGAAAAGGCTGCCGTCGGCCCCGGGCAGCTTGACGATTACGACCTTGCCGCGCTTTGGGCGGCGGGGGAGGACGTGCGCTCGTTGAAATCGCTGATCCTCTTTGGGCTCAAAGGCATGGCGGCCTATGCGTACCACGCCCGCGCACTGGGGAGAACAGACCCCGCTGTGAACGCCTTTTTCTATGAGGCACTCGAGGCCATCGGCGCAGAGAAAACGCCTGACGAGCTGCTGGCGCTGGTGCTGAAAACCGGAGAAGTCAATCTGGCCTGTATGGCGCTGCTGGACGCAGCCAACACCGGCGCATACGGTGACCCCGTGCCGGTCACGGTGCCGCTGACGATTGAGAAGGGCCCCTTCATCGTGGTCAGCGGCCACGACCTGCACGATCTGAAGCTGCTGCTGGACCAGACCGCGGGCAGGGGCATCAACATCTACACCCACAGTGAGATGCTGCCCGCCCACGGCTACCCGGAACTGAAAAAATATCCGCACCTCAAAGGCAACTTCGGCACGGGCTGGCAGAACCAGCAGTCAGAGTTCCACAACATCCCCGCGCCCATCCTGTTCACAACGAACTGTCTGATGCCGGTGCGGCAGAGCTACAGTGACCGTGTGTTTACGACGTCGGTGGTGTCCTACCCGGAGCTGACCCACATCGGGGACGACAAGGATTTCACCCCGGTCATTGAAAAGGCGCTGGAATGCGGCGGCTACCCCGAGGATCACCCGATGACCGGGATGAACGGCGGCAGCACGGTCATGACCGGCTTTGCCCGCAATGCGGTGCTGTCCCACGCAGAGCAGATCGTCCGGCTGGTCCGGGAGGGGAAGATACGCCACTTTTTCCTGATCGGCGGCTGCGACGGTGCAGCACCGACGCGCAGCTACTACACGGACTTTGCACGGATGACGCCGCCCGACACGCTGATTCTGACGCTGGCCTGCGGCAAGTACCGGCTGAACGATATGGATCTGGGCAGCATCGAAGGCATCCCGCGCGTTCTGGATTGCGGGCAGTGCAACGACGCCTACAGCGCCATTCGCATTGCGCTGGCGCTGGCCGAGGCGTTTGGCTGCGGCGTCAACGACCTGCCGCTTACGCTGGTGCTGTCGTGGTATGAGCAGAAGGCTGTCTGCATTTTGCTGACGCTGCTGTATCTGGGGCTGCGCAATATCTACCTTGGCCCCACGCTCCCGGCGTTCGTCTCACCGAATGTACTGGACTTTCTCGTTAAGCAGTACAACCTGACGCCCACGGGCGACCCGAAAACAGACTTGGAAAAGATACTGAACCGACAATAACAACATCCGCCGTGCAGAGAGACGCCTCTCTGCACGGCGGATGCTTTTTTGCGGCTTTTGGCTTATTCAGGCAAATGGGCGTTTACACCTTCACCAGCTCATACGCCTGTGTGCCGATGCCAAGGGTCTCGGCGCTGTCGATGGTGTGGGTGCCGTGGCGGCTGTTGACGCGCTCCATAAAGTGGTCGCGGCCCGGGTCATTGCTGTTTATGACCAGATCGATGCAGGCGCGGTCCAGCGCGACGGGGTCAAGGCTCGAGAGGATGCCCACATCGTTCATGCAGGGGTCCTCGGCCACGGCGCAGCAGTCGCAGTCAACGGAAAGGTTCTTCATGATGGCGACATAGGCAATCTTGCCCGCAAAGTGCTTTGCCACGGTGGAGGCGGCGTCTGCCATGGCTTCAAGGAAGGTGTCCTGCTCGGCGCAGTTCTCCCACAGGATGTGCTGGTCTGTGACCTTGCCGCCGGAATGGATGTACGCCTTGCCGGCGCTGGACGCGCAGCCGATGGACAGCTGCTTGAGCGCACCGCCGTAGCCGCCCATCGGGTGACCCTTGAAGTGGATGAGCACGAGCATACTGTCATAATTCTCGATGTTCTTGCCCAGATAGTTGACCTTGAGGACCTTGCCGTTTTCGACGGGCCATTCGACGTCCGGACCCTCGGCGTCCATGATGTCAACATCAAACAGGTCGCTCCAATGATGCTTCTTCATCAGCTCGATGTGCTTGGGCGTCTCGTTGCGCGCGCCGCCGTAGGCTGTGTTGCACTCAACAACGGTGCCGTTGACGGCGTCGATGACGGGCTTCATAAACTCGGGGTGCAGGTAGTTCTGGTTGCCGTCCTCGCCGCTGTGGACCTTGACGGCCACCTTGCCGGGCAGCTCGATGCCCAGCTGGCGGTACATCTTCACAACGGCTTCGGGGGTGAGTTCGTTGGTGAAAAAGACAGTAGATTTAGCCATAATAGGGGGACCTCCGTTTAAAATAGTAGCGTGATAAAAGGCTTCCCCCTCGGGGGAAGCTGTCCGCGGAGCGGACTGATGAGGGCAAAGCATGCGATTGCTGCCTGTTCACGGGTGGCCAACGGAGGGCTGCCCCTCATCCGGCCTCGGTCGGGGCCTCGGCCACCTTCCCCCTCGGGGGAAGGCTATTGAAACCGCAGCGGCAGCTCCGGTTCGCACCCGCACTTTTGCCTTTCTGCTGTCTCTAGCATAGCATGAAAGCCGGGTTTAATGTCAAGTGGTTTTGCAAAAAATGAAGCAAAAGCCTTGCAAAACACGACAAACTGTGCTACTGTAAATTTGTACAAAAGGGGAGCTTGCGTAAAGCGGGCTGAGAGTGGGCTGTATCGCCCTGACCCGAACGGCAATACCGCACAATTCCCGCCCTACGGGCTTAAGCACCGCTCCGACGGC
>ERZ772819.2238-NODE-2238-length-14737-cov-24.012464_pt1 | contig 14737 bp, 10 predicted proteins | sample MGYA00580860_ERZ772819 | MGnify/ENA primary metagenome ERZ772819 (study PRJEB29015, sample SAMEA2737683) | human gut metagenome | biome: human gut; feature: human-associated habitat; material: faeces | place: China | collected 2012 ...
ATTAAGGAGGCTGTCTATCGTGGAAGCTACCAAAAAATTGAATGGCAAGGCTGTGACCAAATGGCTCAGCAACAACGCCATTATCGTGATGATGCTGGCCGTGTCCCTGATCGTCGGCATCATGCATCCCAACTTCTTCTCGGGCACGAACATGATCAACCTGTTCAAGAACGTGTCCATCCGCTACATCATCGCACTGGGTATTTCCGGCTGCCTGATCACCACCGGCAACGACCTGTCGGCCGGTCGTCTGGCTGGTTTTGCCGCCTGCCTGGCCTGCATCTTTGCGCAGACCGAGGGCGCATCCGGTAAGTTCTACCCCAACATGCACACCCTGCCCACCCCGGTGGTGTTCATCCTGGTCATCGCCATCTGCGCCATCGTCGGCCTGTGCAACGGTCTGGTGGTCAGCTACCTGAAGGTGCAGCCCTTCATCGCAACCTTGGGCATGCAGCAGGTGGTCTACGGTATCTGCCTGGTGTACACCGGCGGTACCCCCATTGGCTCCCTGAACAAGAACTTCACCTCCCTGGCCTCCAACACCATCATCGGCATCCCCGTGCTGATCTGGATCGCTCTGGTCGTGGCCGCGTGCTTCTGGTTCCTGTACAACAAGACCCGTCACGGCAAGTACATGTACGCCATCGGCGGCAACGAGGCTGCTGCTGAGGTGGCCGGTGTCAACGTGTACGCTACCAAGATCCGCATCTACATCCTGGCTTCCTGCATGTTCGGTCTGGCAGGCTGCCTGCTGGCTGCAAAGTCCGGCGGCGCATCCGTCAACACCGCACAGGGCTATGAGCTGGACGCCATCGCAGCCTGCACCATCGGCGGTGTTTCCACCACCGGCGGCGTCGGCACCGTGCCCGGCGTTCTGGTCGGCGTTCTGGTCTTTGAGCTGATGAAGGTCGCTCTGCAGTTCATGAACGTCAACTCCTCTTACACCTACATCGTCCAGGGCCTTGTCATCATCGTGGCTGTGGCCATTGATATCCGCAAGTACCTGGCAAAGAAGTAAGCCCTCTCTTCTGTGGGCCGTCTGCCTTTTGGGCGGACGGCCCCTTTTTTTGTTCATGTTTGTGTGCTATCATAAAAGCAACAACCATCAGGAGGTGCAGTATGGCACAAAAAGACCTCACCCCTGCCGAGCGCGAGGCAGAGCTTGCCCGGCGCGAAGCCGTTCTGGCTGCCCGCGAAGCACAGCTGGCACAAGAGCAGGCCGAGCTTGCCGATCAGCGGGCCGACTTTGAACAAGGCAAAAAGTCCCTGCTTGACAACGGCGACAAGAACTTTGTCAATCCCAAGGAAAAGCTCTACGATCATTTTCCCCTCACCGTCCATCAGATGGACATCATCATCGGGGTGCTGTTTGCGCTCATCGCCCTGTTTCTGATCCTGGGCGTGACCCACACCAGCTTCTTTGGCCTGTTCGGCGGCTGAATCTGTCCGGCTCCCCCGGAAACGGAGGAGCCTTTTTTGATGTCCTGCCCAACGCTTCTTCGCTGCATCCTTTTACAAAAGTGATTGCATTTCATCCGCAATATAATTATAATTTATAGCAAACCAACTTTTTAATGCAACAGCAACAACGTTGGTTTGCATATCGCAGATATGCTGCTACTGTTGCGCTAATTTCCAGCCTTGCGATACTAAGAAGCTGCCGGGTTTGCGGCAGCGGAAAAAGGGGTGTATAAAAGTATGAAACGCAAATGGATCGCGGCACTGCTGGCCGGTTGTATGTTGGCCGCGCTGTTGCTCACCGGCTGCTCTGCCGCCGAGACGGTCAAGCGTCTGCGCTTTGGCGTTGCCGGCGAGGGTGGTGTCTACCACAATTTTGGTGAGCAGTTTGCCGCGCTGGAAAACGAGACTTCCAACGGCACCATCGAGCTCCGGACCACCGCCGGTTCGGCCGCCAACCTGCGCCTGCTCACCGGCGAATACCTGCAGCTGGCCATTGCGCAGGCCGACCTCGCACAGGACGCCTACAACCAGACCGGCATTTTTGCAGAGGAGGAAGACATCCGCGGCTTCGGCGCGGTAGCAGCCCTGTACACCGAGGCCTGTCAGGTCATCGTGCGGGCCGACTCGGACATCCAGTCCATCGAGGACCTGCAGGGCAAAACCGTGAGCATCGGCGCGGAGGAATCCGGCTCCGAGCAGAATGCCCTTCAGATCCTGTCTGCCTACGGCCTGAACGACCGCCTGGTGGACACCATCAACCTGAACTATACCGACGCTGCCGACCAGCTCAAGGCCGGTAAGATCGACGCCATCGTCATCACAGTCGGCATCCCCAGCCCGGTGGTCACCGAGCTGGCAGGCGAATGCGGCATCCGCCTGCTGAATGTGGACGGCACCGCGGCGCAGCGCCTGCTGAGCAGCTACAACGCCTACCGTGAGGTCACCATCCCGGCCGGCACTTATCCCGGCCAGGACGCCGACGTGCAGACCGTGGGCGTCAAAGCCGTTCTGCTGGCCAGCGATTCTCTGCCCGCAAAGCAGGTGCAGCAGCTCACCGAACTGCTGTTCTCCAGCCGGGAAGCGCTGGAAGAGCAGCTTGGCCTTGCACTGGACCCGGAGACCGACGCAGTAGAGGGCGTTGGCATCCCCTTCCACGCAGGCGCAGCGGCCTGGTATAAGCAGGCCGGAATTACGGTGGACTGAGTCTGCCGGGAAATCGAGGGAAAGCAATGAAGATCGAATTGGATATGTATCAGACCCTGGCCCTTGCGGTGCTGGTGCTGATGCTGGGCAAGTTTCTGCGGGAACGGGTACGCCTGCTGGATAAATTCTGCATCCCCGCGCCGGTCATCGGCGGCGTGCTGTTTGCCGTTTTCACCTGCATCTGCTATGTGACCGGCGTGGCAGAGTTTGCCTTTGACGACACCCTCAAAGAGGTGTGCATGGTCATGTTCTTCACCTCGGTGGGCTTTCAGGCCAACCTCAAGGTGTTGAAAAGCGGCGGCAAGGCCATGATCGTGTTCTTGGGCGTCGTCATCGTGCTGATCGTCAGCCAGAACTTCCTGGCCGTTGGGCTGGCCAACCTGCTGGATGTGGACCCGCTGGTGGGCCTTTGCACCGGCTCCATCCCCATGGTGGGCGGCCACGGCACCGCCGGTGCCTTTGGCCCGGTGCTGGAGGACTTTGGCATCAAGGGTGCCACCACCCTGTGCACCGCCGCCGCCACCTACGGCCTGATCGCCGGCAGCATGATGGGCGGCCCGCTCGGCAAGATGCTCATTGAGCGCCACCACCTGCTGGACACCATCGTGCCCGAGGACGACAGCCTGCTGGTGGAAGAAGAGATCAAGCACGAGCGTCACAGCAGCATGTATCCCGCCGCCAGCTTCCAGCTGATCATCGCCATGGGCATCGGCACGGTGCTGAGCAAGCTGCTCAGCCTGACCGGCATGACCTTCCCCATCTACATCGGTGCCATGATCGCCGCTGCCTGCATCCGCAATCTGGGCGAATACGGCGGCAAGTTCACGGTATATATGGGCGAGATCAACGACATCGGCGGCATCTGCCTGTCGCTCTTCCTTGGCATGGCCATGATCACCCTGAAGATCTGGCAGCTGGCCGAGCTGGCTCTGCCGCTGGTGGTGCTGCTGGCCGGTCAGACCCTGTTCATGATCCTGTATTCTTTTGTGATCGTGTACAACGTCATGGGCCGCGACTACGACGCGGCCGTCATCGTTTCCGGCACCTGCGGCTTCGGCATGGGTGCTCCCCCCAACGCCATGGCCAACATGCAGGCCGTGTGCGACAAGTATTCCCCTTCCGTCAAGGCCTATCTGCTCATCCCGCTGGTGGGCAGTCTGTTCGCGGATTTCATCAACAGCCTTGTCATTACGGTATTCATCAACTTTATCTGATCCTGTCTTGAACTTTCGGTGTGCCCCGCACACCGGGAAAGGAGCATCATCATGTCGCTGAAACACCACCTGAAGATGTGGTTCCAACAAAAGATCTGGAGCAAGCCGGACAAGTCTCATTCGGAGGAAACGGTGGCTCTGCCGGAGGTCCATACCGGCAAGGTACACCACCCCGCAGAAGACACCTCTCATGCCACCGGAGAGCATCCTCACGCCGAGGACCCCATCCATTACGACAACGTGGCCATTCCCGAGGTGCACATCCACCCCCGTCGGCACCAATAAGCTCCACAGACAAAAAAGCTGCTGCCCTCCCTTTGCGGGAAGGCAGCAGCTTTTTGCTTTGTGTTTGTATGGAACCTTACAGGCAGATGTACTTCAGGATGAACAGCACGGTCAGCACATACATCAGCGGGCTGATCTTCTTTTCCTTGGCCTTGCCGGTGACCACATTGATGATGGTCCAGGAGATCACACCAATGGCAATGCCCTCAGAGATGCTGTATGCAGTGGGCATGGCCAGGACGGTCAGGAAGGCGGGGATGCCCTCGCTGGGGTCGTTGAAGTCGATCTTGACTGCGGAGCCCATCATGTAGAAGCCCACGATGATCAGAGCCGGAGCCGTTGCAAAGCTGGGGATGGTCAGGAACAGCGGGCTGAAGATGGTAGCCAGCAGGAACAGCACACCGGTGGTCATGCTGGTCAGGCCGGTGCGGCCGCCCTCGGTCACGCCGGAAGCGCTCTCCACAAAGGTGGTGGTGGTGGAAGTACCCAGCACAGCACCGGCGCAGGTGGCGATGGAGTCTGCCATCAGAGCACCCTTGATGTGGGGCAGCTTGCCGTCCTCGTCCAGCATGTCAGCCTTGGATGCCACGCCGATCAGGGTGCCCAGGGTGTCAAACAGGTCCACGAACAGGAAGGAGAACATAACGGCAAAGAAGTTCAGGAAGTCAAAGTGGGAGAAATCCGTCTTGAACACCTGACCAAAGGTCTTGCCCAGGGCCGAGAAGTCAAAGCTGACAAAAGCGGTGGGGATCACGCTGTACATGCCCGCATCCGCATTGGGCACATAGATGCCGGTGACCTCGCAGAGGATGCCCAGCACCCAGGTGATCAGGATGCCGTACAGGATGCCGCCCTTGACCTTCTTGACCAGCAGGATGCCGGTGATGGCCACGCCGATGAGGGCCAGGATGGCACCCACGCCCACGCTGTGGAAGGTCTCGCCTTTGAAGTGCTGGTAGGTGACCAGCGTAGAGTCGCTGTTCACGATCAGCTTGGCGTTCTGCAGGCCGACAAAGGCCACGAACAGGCCGATGCCCACGCTGACCGCGCTCTTCAGGGTCATGGGGATGGCGTTGAAGATGCCCTCACGCACATTGGTCAGGGACAGCGCGATGAAGATGATGCCCTCCACAAACACGGCCATCAGGGCCAGCTGCCAGCTGTAGCCCATGGTCAGCACGACCGTGTAGGAGAAATAGGCGTTCAGGCCCATGCCGGGGGCCAGAGCAAACGGGTAGTTGGCCAGCAGAGCCATCAGGGCCGTGCCCACAAAGGATGCCAGTGCGGTGGCGATCAGCACAGCCTCGGAGTCCATGCCGGACGCCGACAGGATGTTGGGGTTGACCGCAAGGATGTAGGCCATGGTCATGAAGGTGGTGATACCTGCCATGATCTCGGTCTTTGCATCGGTGTGGTTTTCCTTCAGATGAAAGACATTTTCTAACATGAAAAAACCTCCGTTCTTTGGTTGCTTCTGCCGGTTGCGGCGGCAGAAGAGGAACAGGTTTCATTTTAGCACGAATCGTCACAGAATGTCCACAGCTCAGAAACAAAATAATGCGTTTTGGGAAGTTTTTGTCGAAAGAGTACGACTTTATAAGTTGTGCTGTGCAACAATTCTCCATGCAAAGAGGACGTTTTTCCTGTTTTTAAAAACAACATGACCCCCGGCAGCGTACAGCTTCCGGGGGTCATAACGTTCTGCTCTGCGCTTACAGATGCAGCACGATCTTTGCAACATTGAAGTAGATCAGCAGCGTGGTGGCATCCACGATGGTGGTGATCAGCGGCGATGCCATCACGGCCGGGTCCACATGCAGTTTTTCTGCCGCCACGGGCAGAATGCCGCCGATGAGCTGCGACAGCAGGATGGTGCAGATCAGGGTCAGGCACACCACCAGTGCCACCGGAGCGGTCACCTTGTCGAACAGCAGCAGTTTTGCAAAGTTGCACACCGCCAGCGTTGCGCCGCACAGCAGGGCCACCCGGCTCTCCCTCCACAGGATGCGGGGCAGGTCGTGGGGCTGGATCTCGCCCACCGCCATGCCGCGGATGATGGTGGAGGTGCTCTGACTGCCCGCGTTGCCGCCGGCATCGGTCAGCATGGGGATGTACGCCGTCAGCACGGTCACGACGGCCAGTGCGTCCTCATACCCCCGGATGACCAGACTGGAGAAGGTGGCGCTGATCATCAAAAACAGCAGCCAGGGCGCACGGCTCTTGTACAGGTCCCACATGCTCTGCTTGAAGTAGGGCTTGTCGGACGGGCCGATGGCGTTCATCTTGGCGATATCCTCGCTGGCCTCGTCCTGCAGGATGCTGATGGCATCGTCAATGGTCACGATGCCCACCAGCCGGTTTTCGGCGTCCACCACCGGAATGGCCAGAAAACCGTATTTTTCAAACAGGTGGGAAACATCCTCCTGGTCGGTAGTGGTGGTCACACTGACCACATTGGTGTCCATCAGGTCTCGGATGGGTTCTGCGGTGTCCTTGGCCAGCACCAGCGCCCGCAGCGACACCACGCCCACCAACTTGCGGCTGCCGTCGGTCACATAGCAGTTGTTGATGGTCTCTTTGTCAAAGCCGTTCTGGCGGATGGCCTCCATGGCCTGCGCCACCGTCATGTCCGGGCGCAGCTCCATCAGCTCGGTGGTCATCACGCCGCCGGCAGAGTCCTCCGGGTACTGGAGCAGTTCGTTGATCATGCGGCGGGTGGCGGGGTCGGCCTGGCTCAGAATGCGCTTGACCACATTGGCCGGCATCTCTTCCACAAGGTCGGTCGCATCGTCCACGCACAGCTCGTCCACCACGGCCTTCAGCTCGGTATCGGTCAGGCCGTCGATCAGCTCCTGCTGGGTGGCAGGGGTCAGCTCGGTGAATACATCCGCCGCCAGGTCCTTGGGGCACAGACGAAACAGCACCGGGAGCTTTTCGGCCGGCAGGTCCTCGAACACGGCGGCCAGGTCGGGAGCCGGCAGGGTCTCCATCACATCCCGCAGGCTCTGGTATTTTTTGGCGTCATCCAGATTCGCCAGCATGGTCTTGAGGGTATTGATCGAAATTTCAGACATAAAAAAGCTGCCTCCTTTTTTACCAGGCGGCAGCGGGCACTTTCATTTCCGGGGAAGGCAAACACACCGTGCATTCTCACGCACAGCCGGGCCGTTCTCCGGCATGCAAAAAGGCTGCCGTCTGGTTCTTTGATCGGGGATATAAACTGCCGCTGCTTCCAGCAGGTTCCATGACGACCACCTCGTTTTTCTGTCGTAAAAAGGCACTTTGGCCTTTTCCGCCCATTACTTTACCACGGCCGGAGCCGTTCGTCAACCCCGCCCCGCAAATTTTACAGCTTCTTTGCAGGGCCGCGCGCCTTTGTGCAACTGTACCAACCTCAGCCGTTGTTTTTCGGCAGATTCCACCCTTGTTCCGGAGCCCAAAACCCTCTATGATTATGGTACAGCGTGGCTCTGGGCAGCGGCGGCCCGGAAGCCAAAGCCGCCGCCGACTATGTGACCGACGATGTGGACAAAGACGGCCTGTACAACGCCTTTGTGCACCTCGGCCTGATTTAACACAACCTCTCAACAAGCCAGAATCCCCCTGCCCGTTCCGGCATCTGCCGGGATGGACAGGGGGATTCTGCATGAAGGAGAAAACGTGAAGAAAAAGGTTTCGGAGATGGTATTGCACAAAAGGCAGGATACCACCGCCACGGTGATACCCTGCCTTTACTTGCTCCTGTTTCCCGTTCTGCGTACTCTCGCCGTAGGACTTCCCGCAAACAAAAAACGTACCCGAACCCTCTCTCTTAGAGAGACGGATTCCGGTACGAGCTGTGTGGCAGAGCATTCTCAACGGCACTTGAACCTTCAGATCGCTTGCAGCACTGCGATGCAGAGTGCCAGTGCTTTCCGTAAGGAGTCCTTTCCCCAATCACGTTCATCGTGTTCCAGAACATTCGCAAGAGAATCTGCCGTATAGAGGATCTGCCCGAAAGAAGCACCTCGCTTCCGGGCGCAGGCAGCCAATGCGGCGCACTCCATCTCGACCGTTGTGCATCCTTCCGCCCTGCGATACTTCACCATGTCCTGCGTTTCCCGGAAGAAGCCATCCGTTGTCCATGTAATACACTCCCGGAACGGAATTTTCTGCGCAAGAAAAGTCCGCTCGATAGCATCCCGGATATTTTTGTCAAGCTCAATAGAGCGGGACGCGGGAAGATAATGATAAGAGGTCCCCTCGTCCCGTAATGCTTTTACCGGAATGAGAAATTCGTTTTCGGCCAAATTGGTCAGGACGCCGCAGGAACCAGTCGAAATGATTTTCCTACAGCCGCAGGAGATGAGAAAGTCCATCAGTTGTGCCGCCGCAGGTGCGCCCAAAGGGGCAGCACAAAGACAGAATTCCATGCCATCCTGCTTTATGATATAAACAGGATAATTCCGGGTGATTGTTTCAAACGTTTCTGCAACCGCGGCATTTGCCTCGAAAGCGTAAGCATCCGCTGCTTCTCCAAGAAAGGCATAGACGCATTTTTCGGGAAGCTTCAGCTGTTCTGCACCATGATTTGGTTTTATGACCTCTTCCGAGCCGGAATCGTACTCCAAGATCGGCAGTTCGTGTTTTTGAATCATCTTGATTCTTTCAATCCTTTCAGAAATCGACAGCATCCCCGGTAGACATTCCTACGGGTTGGGACCCGCGGGCTAAGCAACAGCCCACTGGGCTGATTGCTTACGGTGCTTCGCACCGCCGCCCTGTTCGAGTCCCTGCGTGTGATGCATGATGACTTTTCGATTTTTAGAGCGTTAATTCGTCAAATAGATGAAATTTGCTACAGATCTGCTACAAACAGCAGTTTTCATTTACCGCAATCTCGCACAAATTCAGAGGTCATTTCTTCCAATCTGCTGCTGAACATTTCGCCATATTGCTCATATCCAACAAATACAGAACTCTCTACATCGCAAATCTGGTTTAGGCCAATCGCTTGTACTGCCTCCATCGCTGCTTCTCTCTGGCTCAAATGCCGTTTTCCAACGGTCAGGCAGTTTGCACCATCCAATGTGTCATGTTGCTAAACCGTCCAGTTAAAGGCCTGTAAGTCGTGCTAGGCATCACGCTCCTCTTATATCATTAATGATTTACCGTTGTTCCACAATATAAATATTTGATGTTATTTCTGTTCCATTGTAAAAATATGCGCCACTTCTATCACCATAGCGAAGTATCCCTAAATCTTCACCGCTATGAAGTTCTTTAGATGCTCGTACAAACCAAATTAAATTCAAATTGTTTTTTTTCAGAAAAGCATCTAATAGGTCTTTTCGAAGGACTACTCCTGATTCTTTCTGTGAGATGTTCAGATCAAACGCTGCAATTTTTTCATTTGAATCGTAGTACAAACCATCAATGTCTGCCTGATGAAGATGAAGCTGTTCAATAAGCATTGGGCAGGGCACATTCATGGAAAGTGTATTATCCTTTGAGGCATCGTATTCACATCCCCACACAAGATTGGTACTTGCGTGCATAATTTTTCCAACTTGCTTCTGAACGGGCTTTCTTACAATCTCCGTTTTATAGAGCTTTTTGTTTAACTCCTGAGCGGAAAGTACTTGAGTAGGATCTGCTTCAGTTAATTTAATGTACTGTTCTAAAAACTTGGTATCGACAACCTCCTGTTCCACTTCTTCCTCTGATATTTTGATTGATACACCTGATTTTTTTGTGATGTTCTGATTAACGGAATAACAGCTAGGTGACCATGGGTATTCTCGATTGAAAGTAGAATAGGTTTCTGGGTCGAGACCTATACCATTTGAACTACTAAAGTCAATTTTGTCTGCGGCTGCGGTTTGAAACAGCTCAAACTGCTCTTCCGTAACGAAGTAAGCATACAGCCAGCTCCAAGTTAGTAGTCTTTCCGTTTTCAACTGTTCTCTTCCTGCACACGAATAATTACTCAATCTAACCCATTGATTCCCATTAGGACCTGAAAGAATGAGTGCTTTCGGCATTTCATCGAAATATACACCATTTGAATCCAACCATTCCGACACGCTTGCCGCATCTGAAACATCAACTTTCAAATGTTCGTCACGAGTGATTCTTTTTAGCTCATCGATTTCATCAAATAGCGGAACAGCCTTAGATTTCATACGTTCAAAATTCAAAGTCGGGTCAAAATCGCGAACAAATGGTTCCCAAGGTCCTTCAAAAGTTGGCGTTTCAAAAGAATCCGTGTCAACACTGCAATGATCAGAAACTCTTGCCAAAATGTTATGCATTGCAATCCATTGATACTTTTTTCCAATACGCTCCAGCTTTTTTGTTTCGCTCCTATCGTATCCCCAATAAACGCTATGCTCATCAAGCCGATTAGAATATCCCAATTCATTGACAATAAAAGACATAGCGTAATTGAATATTTTACCTTCGTCCACATCAAAGTTTTTCAACGCACTCTGAAAAACATAACGTCCAAAGTCTCCGTACATACCAGAGCCCTCAAATGACATTGAACTTCTTATTTGCCGAATACCATTATCGACCTCTTTATTAGCATAATCTTCATCGACTAGCATAATCGGTAATGATTTATAAGGAGGTACAATTTTTTCATGGAGAATACAACCACCATAGGAAGGATTCTCCCACAAAAATCGTTCAATTATCAGTCTTGCATAATCACGAAGTAAAATATCAGGATAAATAAGTTCCTGATCAAAAATTGTTGAGTAGACATATTCTGCTAAGTTTATGTATACGGAATCATCTTTTTTTTGACGTTTACAGCATGCTCCAAATACAACACCATATAAACGCTCTATAATATAAGGATCGTTTACCTTTTCGAAAGCTTTCAGAATCACAATGCACAGATCAAATTCATTCCGCAGAATTTCAATCATAGCCTCTGAAGTATAGTCACGAAGCATGCGATTTGATGAACTCAACAGCCATCCACAAAGAATAAGCAACTGATGAGCCTGCTCTTTACTCATTTGAATGCTTTGTCCTGAACTGTACATTTTTATAAGCTGCATGAGCCGATCAGACTCGTCATAAAAAATCCGATTAATGTATTTTGTCCAATAATAATCACGCTCACTAAGCCGAAAGCTCATTAGAAGTGTATGTAAAAAATCCGAGTTCAGGGGATGATTATGTTTTATACTATTACCGATAAGGACATTCCAAAAATCCTCACGAGATACTTTATACTTCTGTGCAACAGCTAAAAACGCATTGCTGGAGATATATTCTTTATCCCTCCAAATAAACGACCGTATGTACGATTTTACAATATAACCTTTCTCAAAACCTTCAGGTAGCTCATCAATTAAATCAATGCACTCTTTGCCGAATTTCTGAGCGTAGATAGCACAGCATATAACAAAGACATCGCTATTGCTCAAATTCACAATATTATTATCATTTACTTGTAAGATATCTTCGTATAAAGTCTTACGGATGGACATGTCGGACATGTCATGAGAAAATAAGCTCCTTGCAAAGAAATAGTCGTTCATTTGATCATACGCAAAAAAGTAGCGTTCATTGCCCGCAATCAAATTTGTATGCACGAGATTTTCTTTTGCTAATAATGACATAAACGGCCTTAATGGAAGAGCATTCGCAGTCCAGAACGGTATGCTTGCGAGATCAGATTCCAAAATATTTTTTTCCTTTTTATCAAAAACCAAAGTTGAAATTTCATCAACGAGCGACTGTACAATATTGTCATCTTCCGTAAATCCAATGAGTTTATACCTCTTTTCTAGTATCGGGAAAATGTTCTTGTTTGCACTTTCTACTAGTCTATCATACAAAGTAGGGAGACTTGCTTCATCATTTCTATAGGTTTTACAATACAATGTTAAAAACAGCGGATTTTCCATTTCAGATTCAAAATACTCATACAAGGTAAATGGAATTCTATAATAGTCAAAAAATTGTTTTGATGCTTTTAAACCATTAGATGCAAAACCTGTATGTACAATCCTGTAAACGTCTTCATCTTCCGATAAAAGCGCATCTTGGACTACAGATTTTTCATACTCCATTCGATAAGTAACAGCCAACTTTACGTGCGTGCATTTTTTTATCTTCTGAGAAAGTGAAAGTAATCCCGTTTTCCAAAGCCGATAATTTGCTGTTTCGTTTAATGCATCTATACATAACAAAACACAGGTATGATGCTCTACGCCTATCATTTCTAATATGCTAATGAACTCATCGAAAGAATACTTTAACTCACAGTCTTGTGATAATTGGTCGAGGATAGGCAGATCAGAATAACAATTCCCCGCTAGTAGCAAAACAGCAAATTGCTGATTATTCATTAATGATTGGCACTCTGCCGCTAGCAAATGTGATTTTCCAATGCCTGCATTGCCTGTAACAAAAAGTTCTTTAGCTGTAATAAGGCGGTTCTCATCGGCAGTCAAAGATAATATTTCCGGCAAGTCAAGTAATTCATAAAGTATCTCAATTTCGCTTTGAATGGAATAGTATTTCTCTAGATTATCTTTACGTTCAGCTCTGCTCCGTTCCTTTTTGATTGTTAGCTGTATTTTTTCGAGGAATTCACGCTTTTGACTTATCTCGGAATTTATTTTCGCTAAATCGTCAACCACAAAAGATTGCAAATATTGATACCATTCGAGTGCACTTCCAATAGTTTCGCTCTCGACATCTTCAAAAGCCGAAACAGTAGACCTAACTTTTTCAAGATAATCAAAGTGTTGTTTCGTATCATCTTTTAAATGATTGATTTTTCGAATCAAATTTTCTTTCTTTTCATTAATATATTGAACCGCACTTTGATCTCTTGCGAAAAGAGATAGTCTTTTAGAAGTTTCGGTTTCAACATTAAAGTCACGATTGAAGCGTTCTCCTAAATCGCAAAAAGATTTTTCATTATGCGCGACAACCCACTCAAAAGAAATGGTGTTGACACCAAAATAGTAATTTGCAAGATATGGATATTTTCTTACAGCATCCAAAATGGCCGTATCCGTTACAAGTTCTATCGTGATATTGTTTTTCTTAAGAAGTTCCACAATATTAATATAACTCTTACTGGTGCTTGTTATGGCCTTATTGCAGTACAATACAATGTGGCTTAGCTTTCCTGCATAATATTGCAACGCTTTTTTCATAGAATGCAATATTTGGCTATAATCCACGCTAGTGTCAAAGAATTTTACCTGAAAGCCAATGTATTGGTTGGTGCGTTCATCAAGTATAGGTTCTGCTTCAATGCCCGGGTTATTAGGATTGGAATGCAAATTCCTTGATTTTTTATTTTCTTTTAGATAATCATTGGTAAAAAGTTGTCGGCACAGATTTTCAAATTTATGTTGGATGCTCTCGGGATCATTATTATTTGATGCAAAATTTTCCCAATTGACTTCGACCGCCATAAGATTTTTCTCCTTAAGTCCTGTGTTATCTCCTTGATCTCGCTTTTGATGATAGAAAGATACTCCGTGTATTTATCAGCACACGCTTCGTCCATCGTCTCCACCGCCTTATTTGACTGATGCACGTTTTCTTTTCTACCATTGTACCTTCTTTCATGTTTCAAAACAAGATGTAAAAAGCTCTTGGCCTCTTTATTAAAGGTCAAGAGCTTTTTGCTTGCCGCTGAGCTTCTGCTTCAAAGATTGTGTTCAGCTTAATTTTCAATCATCTACACTTTGCGTTTCAGATAATTCTTCCCAGTCTTCCGGGTTTCCACACCTACGGAGATATTCATGCCCGCCATCGACTGCACACGATCCGCAAGAACAAAATTTGAAATCATGTACAGTGCAACTTTCAATAACATCCCTGCACTTTTTACACCGGATCATATTTCTCACTATTTTCATCATGCACGTCACCCGCAGTCAATCATCGGCGTTCATATCATTTTTTGAGTCGCAAATAATATTTTTCAAGGCTCTTATCGCAGACATCCACAATATGCAGCCAATCTTCCCGTGTGAGCTTGCGGAAGATGATCGGGTTCACCTCGATAGTCTCCACGTCTTTGCAGCGCATCAGGAATCGCATATCCTCAAAGCGCTTGAAGGGATTGGAGAGGATGTTCTTCTCCACATCTTTCCGGGTATAGCCACCCTTCTGATAAATGCTGGTGGATTTCTCTGCGATCATCCCGTGCGCCTTGCGGTCCTCGTAGAAGTCGATGAAGTAGTCCACCACATCCGGCAGGGCAACTCTGCCGCTGCTGTCCATGTACTCATAGATTGCTTTGAGCAGCACCGGCTTGTAGGAATAGCTCATGTCCATCGTTTCGATAAATTTCATGAACTTGTCCGCCATATTCTGCGGCGTAATGAGATCCCCGCCATACTGTTTCGCAATGTTGCGGATGCTTTCCTCCCGGAAATAGTGGAACATCCGCTTATCACCAAAGGGAATCGAAAGGTCCGGTTTGACTTTTCCGTCCTTAATGTAGCGCTCCACCGTCTCGGACTGTACATCCACCATCCGGACGAACTCGATCTGCGAGATCATATCCTTGACGCTGTTCTGCCAGTTGAAAAGGTCAATGATCT
>ERZ772819.2248-NODE-2248-length-14710-cov-3.681269_pt1 | contig 14710 bp, 16 predicted proteins | sample MGYA00580860_ERZ772819 | MGnify/ENA primary metagenome ERZ772819 (study PRJEB29015, sample SAMEA2737683) | human gut metagenome | biome: human gut; feature: human-associated habitat; material: faeces | place: China | collected 2012 ...
TAGATATTAACCAGCGATGGCGGGATCTCTACATCTCTTTTTACAGAGAAACATAACCCATGGGCCTGTCCATCATTGTGATACGGATCCTGTCCGAGAATCACAACTTTTACCTGACTTAGTGGTGTGAAATGAAATGCATTAAACATATCATCTGCCGGAGGAAAGATCTTGTGTGTCTGATATTCCTGCATCACTGTTTTGTATAGTTTCGTATAATATGGCTGATGGAATTCGCCTTTCAATGCTTCCAGCCATTCTCCTGATAAAGGAGCCATGTTTCTTTCACCTCTTATCTTCTTACGGAGATTCCTCTGTCTGCCAGATAATCTTTCACCTGACTGATCTCCAGTTCTTTATAATGGAATAAAGATGCTGCAAGTGCTGCATCTGCGCCACCCTCTGTCAGAGCATCATAAAAATGTTCCAGAGTCCCGGCTCCACCGGAGGCAATAACCGGAATGCTGACTGCATCTGAAATTGCACGTGTCAGTTCGATGTCATAACCCGATTTTGTTCCATCACAGTCCATGCTGGTAAGAAGGATTTCCCCTGCTCCCAGTGCCTCTGCCTTTTTGGCCCATTCAATCGCATCCAGTCCTGTATCAAGACGTCCGCCATGTTTGTAGATATTCCAGCCACCTCCTGGTCTTCTCTTGGCATCTATAGCAAGCACTACACACTGACTGCCGAATTTCTCTGCTGCTTCACGAATCAGCTCCGGACGATCTATTGCAGCAGAATTCACAGAAATCTTATCTGCACCCTCCCGGAGAAGCTTCTTAAAATCATCCACGGTACGAATTCCTCCGCCAACCGTAAATGGAATAAATACACAGGCAGCTACTTTACGCACCATATCAACTACCGTATCACGTTCTTCACAGGATGCTGTGATATCCAGAAAAACCAGCTCATCTGCTCCTGCTGCATCATATGCTTTTGCAATCTCAACCGGATCACCGGCATCTTTCAGGTCCACAAAATTAACGCCCTTAACCACCCGGCCTTTATTGACATCCAGACAGGGAATGATTCTCTTGGTAAACATATCAGTTCCCCTCCTTTTCCAGTTTCGCAAAATTTTCTAGGATCTTGAGGCCGTATCTGCTGCTCTTCTCCGGATGGAACTGGCATGCAAATACATTTCCCTTTTCAACAGATGCATGGATTGTTGTGCTGTAGTCTGTCACTGCCTTTACGATCTCCGGTTCTTCTGCATGCAGATAATAGGAATGTACAAAATATACATATGTGTCCTCTGGAATTCCCTGAAACAGTCTTCCGTTATTCTGCAGATGCAGCGAATTCCATCCCATATGCGGAATCTTAAGTCCTTCTGCCGGTGGAATTCTCAGAATTTTTCCTTTCAGAATACCAATACCCTCTACTCCCGGTGTCTCTTCACTGCTCTCAAAAAGCAGCTGCAGTCCCAGACAGATTCCAAGGAACGGCGTATTATTTTTTACCATATCTTTAATGACCGGTACCAGATTGTATCTGTGCAGATTCTCCATTGCCTGTCCAAAGCTTCCAACGCCCGGAAGGATCGCTTTATCTGCTTTTAAAAGCACCTCTGGATCCCGGGAAACGATCGTCTCCTCCCCAATATATGCAAGTGCTTTTTCTACGCTTTTGATGTTACCCGCATCGTAGTCGATGATTCCTATCATTTGTCTCTCACATCCTGTCTTCATTGATATTATTCCAGTATAACCCAAAAAAAGACAGATGCAAAGCGATTTCTTTACATCTGTCTCGATTTGTGCTGTTTTACTGATTCTTTCTGTCTAACGTGAACCAGAATTCCACACCATTATCATAGTTCTGCACTCCATACTGCTGATGGAGACCTTCCATAATCGCCTTAACGATAGATAATCCAATACCGCTGCCACCATATTCTCTGGTTCTCGCCTTATCTACCTTGTAGAATTTATTCCAGAGATTCGGGATATCTTCCTCCGGTATCGGTGTACCTGTATTAAATACCGTTACTTTCACATGGTTCTCCTCTGTCAGGACACGGATCTCGATCTCTTTTTCTCCATCCAGATGATTCAATGCATTACTTGTATAATTTGTCACGACTTCTTCAATTTTAAATTCATCTGCCCATACATAGACAGGCTTTTCTGCATCAAAGCCGACCTTTGCCTCTTTTTGCTGGATCATGATATCCATAGACTGCAGAACTCCCCGTATCAGAGTGACAATATCAAAGCGTTCTACGGTCATTTCATCTCTTCCGGATTCCAGCTGATTCAAAGTAAGAAGGTTACGAACCAGCTTATTCATCTTGGATGCCTCATCCATGATAACATCGCAGTAAAACTCCCGGCTTTCCGGATCTTCGGAAATATTTTCTTTCAGTCCTTCTGCATATCCCTGAACCAGCGCGATCGGAGTTTTCAGCTCATGAGAAACATTATTCAGGAACTCCTGTCTCATCTGATCGATTCGTTCTTTATTCTCAATATCTTTCTGTAATTCATTGTTTGCAGATTTCAACTCTGAAATCGTCTTTTCCAACTGTTCAGACATACGGTTGAAATTTTCTCCCAGCTCATCGATCTCATTTCCGGCATGGCTCTGATATTTGGTCTCAAAATCCAGTTCACTCATCTTCGTGGAAAGCAGTGTCAGTTCACTGATCGGACGAGTGATTCTCTTCGTCACAAACCAGATCACAAATCCACTGATCACAATGATCAAAATGCCAACATAGAAATAAAATTTATTCGATATGGAAACGCTCTCACGTATGCTCTCCAGTGGCGTTCGGATCAGAAAATAGCAGCCATTTTTGAGTTCTCCCCAACTCTCCACATATTCCATTCCGGCAAAGCGGTCCCTCACCTGCTGTATAACATAATTCTCATTTTGCTGGAGTGTTTTTGCATGATCATCCTTTTTCTGATCCAGATCATAAGCATAACCGACCAGCCGGGCCTCCAGAAGATCTTCATTGCTTCCGACAGAACATACTGTCTGTCCATCTGCTGTGATCACTACCCAGGTAAGATTATTCTCTGAACTGTCTTTAAACATTTCATCCGAGATCTCAGCATTACAATTCCCGTCAGAATCCGTTGTCATCTTCAACGATTCCAGATTTTTCACAGCCTCCTGAAGCACATCCGTTTTTTTACTGATATAGTAGTGTTCCAGAAACAGACCGTTGATAACTGTTGTGATCACCATGGACAAAAGCAATAATCCGATAAACCAGAATTCAATCTGTCTCCTCAGCGGATGAAATTTCTTTTTTCTTGATTTTTCTGCTGAGTTATGCTTCTGTTTCATGCTTCATCTACCTCAAATTTATAACCCATTCCCCAGACAGTCTTAATGTATTCGCCCTTGTCTCCCATTTTGCTTCTAAGTTTTTTGACATGTGTATCAATGGTTCTGGCATCCCCAAAATAATCATAATTCCATACAGAATTCAGGATTTTTTCTCTGGATAATGCAATTCCCTGATTTTCAAGGAAATACGTAAGAAGTTCAAATTCCTTAAAGCTCAGTTCCATTGGTTTGCCGTCAACACTTGCCTGATGAGCAGATTTGTCAATCACGATGCCACCAGCAGAAAGTACATCGTTTCCGGCATCCTGTCCGGTTCTTCGAAGGATTGCTTCTACTCTGGCAACCAGGATCTTCGGGCTGAATGGTTTGGAAATATATTCATCCACACCGAGATCAAACCCGAGAAGCTCATCTCTCTCATCGCCTCTGGCTGTCAGCATAATGATCGGCACTTTTGAGTTTTTGCGGATCTCACGACATACTTCCCAGCCATCCATCTTAGGCATCATGACATCCAGGATCAACAGTGCTATATCTTTTTCTTCATAAAAAATATCCATTGCCTCTTCACCATCTCCGGCTTCCAGTACATGGAAATTTTTCTTTTCAAGGAAATCCTTCACAAGCTTACGCATACGACTTTCATCATCTACTACAAGAATCTTTGGGGCTTCCATTTTTCATTCCTCCATCAAACATTTACTTTCTATTTTATTTTATCTTAGCAGAGATTTATGTAAGTTTTGTGAACGGATGGCAGAAATTTGGACAGAATTAGAAGTAATTTTTCATAAAACAAAAACCGGAAGCCATAGAAACAGGCTCCGGTTCTCCATTGTCATATTTTTTGCTGTCTTTATGAATGATCTGGAATTATGCAAGTGCTTTACCAAGCGCCTTGCAGTTTTCTACTGCATCATCATCCGGTTCTTCCTGGCAGATCACACCGTCAGCGACAAGAACAGCCCCGTCTTCTTTGCATTTATCTTCCCAGTTATGCATCCATTCTCCATCGCCCCATCCATAAGATCCGAAAAGTCCAACCTTTTTGCCGGAAAGTTTTGTCTCACAGGAGTTGAACATCGGTTCGAATTCATCTTCTTCCAGAACTTCATCTCCCATTGCCGGGCAGCCAAACGCGATCGCATCGAATTCATCTACTTTATCTGCTGAAAAATCAGCTGATTCAAAAGAAATAACTTCTGCACCTGCTGCTTTTGCTCCTTCCGCTACTGCATTTGCCATAGCTTCTGTGTTTCCTGTTGAACTCCAATATACTACTGCTACTTTACTCATCTTGATTTACCTTATCCTTTCTGTTTATGCTGCAACAGTCAGCTGAAGAATTGATCTTCCATCCGCAAAAAGTCGTCTGTAGATTTCTGAACATTTCTTCAGTTTCCGGAAAAGCATCTGAGTCTGCTTTTCATTTCCATATACTTTCCAGATTCCGCAACATTTATAATTTTTACCTTTCTGTTCAATAAATCCAGTCACGTCATCAAGAGGATACCCAAGAAAAAGCCCAACTTCATGTGGAAAACCATCTTTTTCAAAAAAGCGCTCCTGAAGCTGTCGAATACAGCAATCTGTCTCCTGACATTCATAACCGCAGTCTTTCAAAAGAGCACATGCACCTTCACACTGCAGATCCTGTTCCAGTTTCTTTTTGCGGTATACATAGACCAGTGCCTTATATTCACTTGTTCTGAGCACTTCCACAAAAACACCTCTGCAATTCAGTTTTCTGTTTTCCTCTTCAATTTCCATGGACAGTTTATTTCTGTTCATTGGTGTATAAGTAAACATATTTGCAGTTTTGATTCCTGCCAGCGTAGGTGCACAGTGTGCTATGATCTCAGCTTCTAACATCCTTAAGTCTCCCGTTGATTAGTTGTGTCTAACCTATTGTTTTAAATTTACGGATATGTTTCCATATCCGTAAGTTTTTATTTGTTAGCTGCTTCTAACTAATATGATAGTACAATACTTTTCACTTGCTGTCAAGAGTTTTCTTTAATTAACTTTTCATATTCTGAACTGACTTTAGAGTACAGATTTCATAGAGTCCATACCAATCAGTAAAGTTGAAGTATTATGAAGCAATGCAGACATAGTCGGCTGAATCACTCCTGTTACACCAAGAGCGATCAGACTTCCATTAATACCAACGATACGTCTGTAATTCTTATGGATCTTATCCATCAGACCATTGCTGATTTCCTTAAGTGTAACCATGACACTCAGATCATCTGCCCCGATCGTGATATCCGCAATTTCTCTTGCAAGTTCTGCTCCATCACTGATCGCAATACCAACATCTGCTGCAGAAAGCGCCGGAGAGTCATTAATTCCATCACCTACCATCAGGACTTTACGTCCCTGTGCTTTAGCTTCTTCTACGAATTTTGCTTTGTCCTCCGGAAGTACTTCAGAATAATATTTATCGACTCCAACTCTGGTTGCGATTGCTTTTGCTGTGCGGTCACTGTCACCTGTCATCATAACGATCTGTGTGAACCCCGCTTTTCGCAGTGCCTTTACAACCTCCGGTGCCTCCGGGCGAAGCGGATCTTCAATGCAGATCACCGCGGCAAGTTTCCCTTCAATTCCAAGATACAGATGAGAATATTCTTCCGGAAGATTTCTGAACAATTCTTCCTTTCCGACCGGAATTGTACATTTTTCATCTTCAAATACAAAATGATGGCTTCCTATAATTGCTTTTCTTCCATCTACCATTGTTGAAATTCCGTGAGCTACAATATATTCAACTTTTGAATGCATTTCTTCATGAGTCAGGCCACGTTCTTTTGCAGCATCCATAACTGCTTTTGCCATGGAATGTGGAAAATGTTCTTCCATGCATGCAGCAAGTCTGAGAAGATTTTCTTTTGAATCACCGTTAAAGGAAACTACATCAACAACTGTCGGCTGTGCCTTCGTCAGTGTTCCTGTCTTATCAAACACAATCGTATCTGCCTCAGCAACTGCTTCCAGAAATTTTCCACCCTTCACCGTAATATGATGTGCATTTGCCTCACGTATCGCTGCAAGAACAGAAATTGGCATTGCAAGTTTCAATGCACAGGAAAAATCAACCATAAGAATAGACAATGCCTTGGTCACATTTCGTGTGAGTGCATATGTAAGAGCTGTACCAGCAAGTGTATACGGAACCAGTCTGTCTGCAAGATGTTCTGCTTTGCTCTCCACTGCCGATTTCAGTTTTTCAGTCTCTTCGATCATGGTTACGATCTTTTCAAACTTGGTAGAGCCAGAAGTTTCTTTTACGCGAATGGTAAGTTCACCTTCCTCCATAACCGTTCCGGCATATACATAACTGGATTCATGTTTTGCCACCGGCATGGATTCCCCTGTCAGAGACGCCTCATTTACCATAGCCTCGCCTTCTGTAACAATACCGTCAAACGGAATTACGGTTCCCATATGTATACGGACTCTGTCACCAGGTTTAATTTCATCTGTTCCTACCTGAACTTCAGAATCCTCTGTTATCAGCCATACCTTGCTCACATTCAGGGACATGCTTCGTGCCAGATCATCCACAGACTTTTTGTGTGTCCAGTCTTCAAGAATCTCACCAAAGCCAAGAAGGAACATTACGGAAGAAGCTGTACTGAAGTCACCTCTGAGCATGGATACACCGATCGCCGTTGCATCCAGTACCGGAACTTCAATTCTGCATTTTGCAAGTGTGCGCACACCTTTCCAGATATATTTCACAGATTTCAGCGTTGTCAGAAATGTCCGGACCGGAAGTGGCAGGAATATTTTCTTACCATAATGGAGCACAACATGGTTTACCATCTTCTCCCAGTATTCTCCATTCATTTCTCTTCCTGAATTCTGAAGATAACTTTCCGGTGCCTCAGCCTTTTCATAAGAAAATCTCTGAATTGCCCTCAGCATTTCTTCTCTGTTATCAGAATAACAGATCACTACGTCTTGATTTCTCTCTACTACTTTGACAGAGATTACACCATTCAGTTTTGTCAGAAAATATTCCAACTGATCTGCCTGTCTGCATGTCATTCGTTTCTGACAGATATGAAGTCTAACTCTGCCTCTGATTTCATGTTCTATTTTAAATCTCATATTGTCATCACCTTTAGTTATGAAAAACACCTGCAGTTTCTCTCCGCAGGTGCTTTGTTCTTATTCCTCTTCTGCTGCAGTTTCTTCTGTTTCTTTAAATGTTTCTTCTTCAGCAGTATCTTCAAATGCTTCCTCAGCTGCTGCGCGATCTTCGTTGATCTGCTGTGCTTCTGCATAAATATCTTCTGCGTTCTCCTGAACCTTGGATACAATTTTCATTACGCAGTCTTTTGCACGAAGAACAGCTGCTGTACAGTTCGTATAAACTTTTTTTGCATCTTTGCTGGAAAGAAGTTTGATTCCTGCTGTTCCGAATAATACTCCTGCCGCGAATACTCCGCTGTGTTTCTTATCAAGTTTGATCATTGTAATATCCTCCTGTATATTTCTTTTTTAACATTACACATATTATAAAATCTCCAAAACAAAAGTCCAGACTAACTTGCAAAAGTGATAAATTTTCTCATTATCATCTAAAAACAGAGTAATTTACTTCTGTTTTTTGCGTATTTTCTTCCGGGAGTCCATTAGTTGCTATTTTCAACGGATACGCGTCGTACTCTCCTTGACTGAAGATATCCGCAGGATTCCATTCCTTTTTCAATGATCTTGCAAAGTTTTTCATTATCCAGCCGGATATTTGTCTGATCATCCAGTTGTACACAGCAGACAGGTACCTGTCCCTGTTCATCGCAGATGCGATAAGCGCTTTTCCTTTTCAGGGCACCGATTTCTTCTAGAAGATTAATCATTCTGTATACTGTCGCCATTCCAATATTTGGATCCTTTTTAGATGCCAGAAAATATATTTCCTTACAACAGGTACATTCTTCCTGCAAAATAATATCCAGTATGATCTTTCTCTGTTTTGTAATCCTGCAGCCTTCCCGGCGAAGTCTGTCAACAATAGCACTCCGCTGCATGCTGCTTCTCTGATACTGCTGATTACGGAAGGATTCCTGAGCAGGATCTGATGTATGATCATATATTTCCTCTCGCAGTGCTTCCATTTTCGTTCCTCCTGATCCGTTCAGTTTGTTTTGTCTTACTATTTGTTTCGAGCAACTTCTGTTCGCTATATCTATCATGAGTTTACATCTTCTAACTGTCACTGTCAAGTTTTTTCAGTATTTTATAAAAAGGTTATAAAAACCAAGTTCTTCCCTTGACAACTCTATATACAGTTTCATATAATAGAAAAAGTCAGAAACACAAGCATCGTCTGTTTACCAGTAATATCGGATCTTTCCGAACCTGATCAGGGCTTGTACTGGTTTCGACGGGGGCTTTGAAGTTGAGGCAGCCATCCGCAGACTCCTGGACTGCGTACCAACCGGGAAACTAAATATAAACGCAGACGAACAGTACGCGTTAGCAGCCTAATTGCTGCTCGTCAGCCCTGATGCACTCACACTTCAGGAATCTGACGTCGACCATGTGAGAAACCTTGCCGGGTAAGCTTTGCCCCGGTAGATGTATCATGAAGCTACTGAAGCAATAAGCCTGTCGATGGGCGTATTGCCAAGGGAATGTTAAAACAGCGACTGTGATGGGAGACACCGCAAGGGATAGGCTTTCGGACAGGGGTTCGATTCCCCTCAGGTCCATTTTTAATATGGCAGATAGCGTAAACATAAAAAATGTGAAGTCTTAATTATCAAGACTTCACATTTTTTATTTATCTGTTATATTTTCAACTGATTATATATTACTCGGCCATTCTCTTCTGAACTGTTTCAAATTCATCAATGATCTCTTTTGACGGAGCCTTTGTTGCAAGGCTTACAATGACAATCATAGCACAGGAAACCAAAAATGCCGGAAGTAATTCATAAAAATTCAGGAAAGATACATTTGGACGTACAAGGTATTTCCATACAAATACCATAACACCACCAGAAATCATTCCTGCCAGTGCTCCCTGCCAGTTCGTACGACGCCAGAACAAAGCAAACAGTACAACCGGTCCAAATACTGCTCCAAATCCAGCCCATGCAAAAGATACAATATTGAAAACAGAGCTGTCCGGATTACGTGCAATGATCACAGCTACAACCGCGATCAGAAGTAAGGTTATACGATCGGCAAGCATACTCTCTTTTTTGTCTTTCTTAATAATTCTTCCAAGCAGATCTGACGACACCGCTGAAGATGCTGCCAGTAACTGTGAATCAGCTGTAGACATCGTAGAAGCCAGTATTCCGGCCAGGATTGTTCCACCAAGCAGTGCCGGAAGAACCCCGTATGTACTCAGAAGATCTGCGATCTTTACAATAATTGTCTCAGAATTAGAACCCTGAAGCATTTCAAGTTTGCCTGCTTCTGTCATTCCAAGGCCGATCACACCGATCAGTACTGCTACAGCAAGTGAGATCACTACCCATGTAGTAGCTACTCTTCTTGATAAGGAAAGTTTCTTTTCATCTTCAATTGCCATAAATCGAAGAAGAATATGCGGCATACCAAAATAGCCAAGTCCCCAGGCCATCATGGAAACAATATTTATAACAGGATATGCAGACTCCGTTCCACTTACAGGATCATAAGTTGTCATCATGGTCAGATAACCCGGCAGTGATTTCGCATGATCAATAACCGCCGAAGGACCTCCTGCTATAGATACCCCAAAACAAAATACGATGATCAGTGCAATAGACATGATGATGCTCTGGATAAAGTCCGTTGTTGATGCGGCAAGAAATCCTCCGAGAGTCGTATATCCAACTATAACAAGGGCACTGATGATCATTGCTGTGAGATATTTTACTCCAAAAAGGCTGGAGAAAAGTTTTCCACAGGCTGCGAATCCGGAAGCCGTATACGGAATAAAGAAAATAACGATAAAAATAGCTCCGATCGACTGTAACAGATGTCTGTTGTCTCTGAAACGGTTGCTGAAGAATGATGGCAATGTAATCGAATTGCCTGCTACATGTGTGTAGAGACGAATTCTCTTTGCAACGATCTTCCAGTTAAGATACGTTCCAATTGCAAGTCCGATCGCAGTCCATCCGGCATCAGCGATTCCAGACAGATACGCCAGACCCGGAAGTCCCATTAAAAGCCAGCTGCTCATATCGGAAGCCTCTGCACTCATTGCCGTAACCAATGGTCCAAGTTTACGTCCACCCAGATAAAAATCGGATGTGTCATTATTTTTCTTGGAACAGAGGTAGCCGACATAGATCATTGCACCCAGATAAACAATGATTGCTATCATGATGCAGATGTGTGAAGTTGTCATAAGTTCCTCTCCCTTCTGAAATGGAATGCATATTTATTCATATTCTGATATGCATATACCTACAATATTATTCGAAAACTACAGAAAAGTAAAGAAAATTCTTAGCAAAAAACGACTCTGTTTTTATAAAAAATCAAAACACACAAAAACCATCGGAAATGCTTTAAAAATAACATAAAATCTACCAAAGAAGATTCTATGATTTGTCGAAAAATCTAAGAAATTGTCTGACGAATCATATTGACGATATACCTTCCTGAATTATAGAATAATGGCGAAACCTATAGTTATTGCACAAACGGAGGATTAAAAATTGGAAAACAAAAACGAAGCTGTAATTGCAAACTACATCGAAAAAATGATGGGAGAAAGGAGACAGAAAATATTTGAATCGGATGAGTATATTCAGCAGGACAACGGTGATCTGGATTATCTGGAAGAACGCTACAGCAGTCTGAAAATACCTTATGTGATCAGAAGAGTCGTAGATGATTATATTGCATGCCTGGAATCAAGGGATGAACGATACGCAGACATGTCCTATGTAGCAGGCATGGGTGATGCAATATCATTACTTACAAAAATGGGAATGTTAAATAATCAGGAACAGCCGCTCAGTATCAATGCTGAATAAAACATGGAATGAATTCAAATATACAATACTACATATTATCGTTTATGCAATAAAAGACTATATTTATTTTAAAAAAAGGCATAGCCGGGGAAATCCGGTGGCGCAAAACTATAGGGTCTAAGCAAATGTATGACAGCCAGTTGCAGGAGAGATACATATAACTCTTTTAGAACAGAAAAAAAGTTGACGACCATCCGTGGTTTCAGGATGAATCGTCAACTTTTTGTATTTTTTATTTCCGTTTACCACAGATAGGAAAAGATGGATGCTCCGATTACTGTGCACAGACCGCACACAACGATAGCAAGACTGCTCATTGCTCCCTCGACTTCACCCAGTTCCATTGCTCTCGCAGTTCCTACTGCATGGGATGCCGTGCCGATTGCAAGGCCTCTGGAAATCGGGCTCTTAATACGGAAAAGCTTACAGATAAATTCTGCTGCCATATTTCCAAGTACTCCTGTAATGATGATCACCGCAACAGAAATTGTCACATATCCGCCAAGTTCCTCAGATACTCCCATACCGATCGCTGTAGTAATAGATTTTGGAAGCATCGTTACATATTCTTTATGGTTCAGACCGAATACGACTGACATTGCAAGTACGGTTCCAAGACTTGCGAGCACTCCGGAAAATACACCAACAAGAATCGCTACTATATTTTTCTTCAACAGATCCAGCTGAAGCTAAAGAGGAATAGCCAGACAGACCGTTGCCGATGTCAGAAGATAGCTCAGATATTTGGCACTCATATTGTAACTTTCATAATCCACATGAAATACTACCAGAAACGCAATTACAAGTATGATGGAAATCAACAATGGATTTAAAACTGCCAGTTTCCATTTGCGCTGAGCAGCCAGGCCGATCTCATAAGCCAGCAGGCTGATCACGATTCCAACTGTTGCAGAACTCAAAATCAGATTATCCATTCTTCTTCTCTCCTTTTCTTGAAATTAAGAAATCTGTCACTTTTCCTGTCACAATCATAACTACAAATGTAGATACTACTGTTATTACAAGAAGTGGCACCAGGAAAGACTGCAACTGACTCCAGGACGTAACAAGTCCTACACCTGCCGGGATAAACATAAGCGGCATGATCTCAATCAGAAATTCTCCTGTTTCTTTTACGTGTTCTACCTTGATCACTTTTGCAAGCAGAAGCACAAACATCAGAATCAGTCCATAAATACTACCCGGTATTGGAAGCGGGATAAAATATTTCATAATCTCCCCCGCGCAGGTCACAGCCAGAATGATTCCAAACTGTCTTAAATATTTCACTTTATTCGCCTCCTGAGTTTAAATCTTTTATTACCCCTGTTCTTTTATTATGAGTAACAAACTTTTTCTATTATAGCACACTGCATTTTGTCTCAACAAGTCAAATAAAGTACAAAAAACTGCCGATATTACAGCAGTTTTTTATATAAATGTTTGATTAATGTCAATTTTTAGCTATTTGCGGTTCTGATAACTAAGGATACATCCCAAGTATTTCTACGAACTCTTGCAGATGCATCTGTACCCGTAGTGGTTATATCCAGATTCTCTCTTCAGTTTTAATTGATGGGGTGTAGTCATGCTTCGCACTTTAGGAAATAAAGTATGGTATTGGGAATTCTTTATTTCTTTATTATAATGTCTTCCAGTTTTCTTTTGGGTACGTAATGTACATCGTTCTCATCGCGGTAATAGGCAATGTTCTCGCCTTCCTCGATTTCTTTGATCACAATTTTTTCTGCCGGCTTGCCAAATGCCACGATCAGCACCGGAGCGAGATTTTCGGCGAGGTGCAGTTCTTTTTTGACGGAATCGGCATTGTAGTTTCCAATCATGCAACCGCCAAGTCCACGTTCAGCTGCCGCCAAAAGCATGGTCTGTGCCACAATTCCGACATCTTTCTGGTATCTAGGGATGGAAGCTCCAAGGTTCAGATCCTGGCAGATGATGATAAATCCTGTCGGGCACATGCCCGGATGAGGAAGCTGCATCTGCGGAAGCGCCCGCGCCCAGTTTGTCAGTTTCTGGATTCGGTCTACTTCTTCATTCTCCCATGCCAGATAATAACGAAATGGCTGGGCGTTCACGCTGGACGGTGCAAAACGCGCGCAGTCCACGAAGTCTTCCAACTCTTCTCTGCTGAAGCGATAAGATTCATCATATCCTCTGTAGCTTCTGCTTGCTTTTACAATATCTTTGAACATGTTTATTCTCCCATATCTTTCGCGCATACCTTTAATTTTTCTCTGATTGGCAGATGATATGGACATCTTGGCTCACATTTGCCACAGCCAATGCATGCAGAAGCTTTTACTTTCAGCGTGCTGTAGCGTTCTTTCGCCCAGTCTGCCAGATCATATCTCTGCAGATAACCGGCAAAGAGAAATACACTTGGGATATTGATACCTACGGTACATGGTGCACAGTAATTGCAGCGACGACAGAAATCATTTCCAAGCTGCGCGCGAACCTCCTCCATCTTCTTGAGTTCTTCCTCTGTAAGAGGTGTAGAATCAGAGCAGGCTGCCATATTTTCGTCCAGTTCACGGATCTCTGCCATTCCTGGAATCACAACAGTCACATCCGGATTGGAACAGACATAGCGAAGTGCAAGTGTACCATCTTCGATTGCGCCACCGGCAAGTGGTTTCATATCAATAAATCCGATATTTTTTTCAGCACATTTGCGAATCAGTTCAGCGCCCTGCTGCTCTACAATATTATATGGAAACATAATTGTTTCTACCCAATCCAGCTCCAATGCACGCTCAAAAACAGCAGTGGAATGCGCAGTCAGTCCAATGTGTCCGATTTTTCCAGCTGCTTTGGCTTCTATAAGCGCCTCCAGTGCACCGCCCTCTCCAATAACCTGATCTAGCTGTTCCATGCTTGGATTATGTACCTGATACAGATCAATATAGTCTGTGCGGAAGTTATTCAGACTTGTCTCAATATCTGCCGCCATTGCTTCTTTTGTTCTTGCCATGGATTTTGTCGCAAGTACAAATTTATCACGAATTCCCTCCAGCCCATAACCGATATACCGTTCACTGACTGTGTATCCTCTCGCGGAATCAATATAGTTGATTCCTTTTTCTGCCATTGCATGAAGAAGCTTCTTTGTCCCTTCTTCATCGATTTTCTGAATCGGAATGCCTCCGAATCCCATACGTGAAATCTTCAATCCTGTTTTTCCAAGTGTTCTGTACTCCATATCATGTCCTCCATTTCTATTTTAACCAAAATTCTATTTTCGGCAACGATTTCTCACTTTTTGCTCTTTTTCTTTGCTTTTCCACGAATCAGCACAGTAAAAAAATACCACCGAATCTCTCCGGTGGTATCTTAACTTGCTACTGCTCACTACGTTCGCAGCAACTATTCATCCTATTAAT